>QWCF01000442.1_pt1 | contig 21109 bp, 18 predicted proteins | sample 1972521 | NCBI WGS metagenome assembly QWCF01 (sample SAMN09866715, study PRJNA288562) | Human oral metagenome isolate term4_saliva, whole genome shotgun sequencing...
CCACCAAAAGCGAATACGCCCGTTTCATTATTTTTGATTGTTGGTTTCATTAGTTAAACACCGTAACTTTGAAATCAGGATTTTTTTGTTCATAAGCTAAATGTTTTTCATCTAATTCTTGAATGAATTCAACATTATATTCAGTATTTTCGTCAACTAGGCGACGAGCTTCTACTTTATCTTGTGCTTCTACATATAGAGATAAAGTATTTTCACGACGTGGTGCTTCATTTTTTGATGGTTGGTAAGTAATTTTAAAAATCATTTTATAACTCCTTATTTGTTCAATTTATTTTCAAAAATTATTTTAACATAAAAATACACTTTAAGTACAATTATCTGTGTAGTTTTTGTTGGATTATAGGAAATACATCCTTCGGTTCTTTAGCTACATCACAAGAGAGCTTTCCTGGCTCCATTTGATGATATTTTATAAATTGAATCGGATGCCAATTCGCTTGAATAGCTCCAGTAATATCTGTTTGGATATCGTCTCCAATCATAAAATACTCATCAGCAGAAATTTTTGATTCGACATGATGGAAAGCTTGAATGCTTGGTTTTTTCGCTTGAATAGATTCTGAAATAAACCAAAAATCTTCAGGAATCCATTTGGATAAGTTTAATTGATACAGTTTATTTTTCTGATGGTTTGTTGGACCATTCGTCAAAATAGCGATTTGATATGATTCTTTATTACATTGTTGAAATACTTCAATCCATTCTTCAGAAAGGGTAATAGCATTTAAAGTGTCTTGGTAAGCTTTAATAAAAGCTTGAATTTTTTCAGAGGATAACTCAATCCCTACATCTTTAAAAGTATTGGAAACTCGTTCTTGATGCGATTGAGAAAGAGTAATTTCTCCTGCAGAAAATTTTTCAAAAGCCTCATCACTTCTTTTTTGATAAGTTAAATAGAGACTTTCCGCATCTATACTTGGTGTTGCGAATTGACAAAATGTTTTAAAAAACACTTCACTCTTAGAATAAAGGGTATCATCTAAATCAAATATCACTGCAATTTTTTTATCCAATTACGACAGCTCCTTCAGGAATATATTGTGGTTGAGCTTGGTTAATATGATCATAGAACATGACTCCGTTTAAGTGATCAATTTCGTGCTGAACAACAATCGCTTCATAATCAGTCAAAGTTTTAACTTTTTCTTCACCTTCTGGTGTGAAATATTTTACAGTAATTCTTTGAGGTCGTAATACAACTCCAGGAACGTCTCTATTTACAGATAGACAACCTTCGCCTTCTTTTAAGCAAGTTTTCTTAACAGATTCTCTTAAAATCCGAGGATTAATCCAGACTTCATCAAGTAGAGCAGGTTCATCTTTAAATCCAGGAATTAAAAGAGCAATCATTTGAATTTCTTTTCCTAATTGTGGAGCAGCTAAACCAACTCCAGCACGTAATTCATATTTTGCAGCAATTTCTTCGTCTTGACTATTATGTAAAAATTCAAGCATTTCTTTTGCTAAATGCTGCAAGTCATCTGATAATGGAAAACTAATTTTTTCTGCACGTTTTCTTAAAGCAGGGTGACCTTCTAAGACAATATCTTTCATCGTAATCATTTTGTTTTTCTACCTCCTAATATGCTTTTATCCTTTAGCATTATACCATTTTTTTCCTAAGAACACCATGGTAGAAACCTTCATTCACGACTTTGTCTAGGAATTAGGAGTAAAAGCGATGACTATGTATGCATTTAGTACTGAAAATTGGAAGAGACCAACCGAAGAAGTGAGCTTTTTAATGAAACTTCCTGGAGACTTTTTTAGTTCATTCATGCCTGAATTGCAAGAGAGAAATATGCGTATTCGTTTGATTGGTTTTACCGATCAATTACCAGAAGCAACAAGACGTGTGGTAGAAAAAGCTGTAGAGGATACAAAAAATAATACAGGAATGACACTTTGTTTTGCCTTGAATTATGGTTCTAGAGCAGAAATACTTCAAGCAGTAAAAGAAATTGCTGTAGATGTTTCTAATGGTGAGTATGATGCGGAATCTATTAATGAAGAAGTATTTGCGAATCATTTACAAACGAATTTTTTAAGAGATTTATCAGAGCCAGATTTAATGATCCGTACAAGTGGAGAACAACGGTTAAGTAATTTTCTTTTATGGCAATTAGCATATAGTGAATATTATTTTACAGATATTTTTTGGCCAGATTTTAGTAAAGAAGATTTAGAAGAAGCGATTTTAACGTACCAGAAACGTCAGAGACGATATGGAGGATTAATTTCATGAAGACACGTATCATCACTGCCATTGTTGCCTTGATGTTGTTTGTCCCTGCATTAGTCATTGGAGGGCATTTGTTAAAAGCCGTTATTGCATTTTTATCATTTGTGGCTATTTTTGAATTTTTTCAAATGAAGAAATTGTCTATTTTTTCTATTGAGGGAGTCTTAACTCTTATAGCTACTCTATCGATTATTTTTGCAAGAGCACCAATTATTGAATTACCAGTAGGAGTTGATTTCTTTTATATTTTCTTCCTCTGTGTCATGTTATTAATGTCATTAACAGTATATAAAAGTGAGACATTATTTATTGAAGATGTCAGTTTCTTATCTCTTATAGCTTTATATGTTGGTGGAGGATTTTCCGGAATTTTATATGTTCGTGAATATGGTTTTGGAATGGTCGTTTTTGTTTTTTGTATTATATGGGGAACTGATACGTTTGCTTATTTTACAGGAAGAGCATATGGAAAGCATAAATTAGCACCTGCTATTAGCCCAAATAAAACAATTGAAGGTTCCATTGGTGGAGTGATTGGAGCGATTGGTTTAGGGACTATTGCATTAAAATTATTCAATCCATTAGGATTTCATTTTATTGAAATGACCATTTTAATGATTGCCTTATCCGTATTTGGACAATTAGGTGATTTAGTAGAATCTGCTTATAAACGTAGGTTTAATGTAAAAGATTCTGGAAATATATTTCCAGGTCATGGTGGAGTATTAGACCGATTTGATTCAACATTTTTTGCAATGTTTATGTTTCAAATTGTATTGAAATTTATTGGTACTCATTAAGGAGGACATATGATAAAATTTGTATTTGGTGTCATTGTGATTATTCATGAATTTGGACACTTTTATTTTGCAAAACGTGCAGGTATTTTAGTAAAAGAATTTGCCATTGGAATGGGACCAAAAGTATTCCAAGTGCGTAAAGGTGAAACAGTTTATACATTACGATTACTACCCGTTGGTGGATATGTTCGTATGGCAGGTCATGAGGAAGATGATCAAGACATAAAACCTGGTATGATGGTGACACTTCGATTAGAAGATGGAATGGTTCAACAAATTTCATTTGATCCATCAACTGAATTAGAACAAGGAATTCCTTTCCAAATTGAATCTTGTGATTTGCAAGATAAAATGGAAGTAAGAGGATATAAACCTCAAAAAGAAGAATTAGACATTTTAATAGTTTCTAAAACAGCAACCATTATTGAAGAAGATGGGACAGAAGTAGTTGTTGCTCCGATTGAGCGTCAGTTTAATTCCGCAAGTTTAAAAGACCGTATGTTAACGAACTTTGCGGGACCAATGAATAATTTTATTTTATCGATAATTACATTTATCATCGTAGCATTCTTAGCAGGAGGAGTTCCTTCTAATGAAGCAGTAGTTGGGAACTTTTCAAGTGATTCTGCAGCCCAAGTAGCTGGATTACAAGTTGGTGATAAAATTATTGAAATTGAAGGACAGACAGTTCAAAAATGGGGAGATATTAGTAAAAAAATTTCTCCACGTGCTGACCTTGAAACTAAACTTGTTATTGAACGAAATGGAAATCAACAAATGATTGTTGTAACGCCTAAAGCATATGATTTATCAGATGGTTCTAAAATTGGTATTTTAGGAATTGAATCTGCGAAGAAAACAGATATATTGTCTAAAGTACTTTATGGATTTACTCAAACATGGTTTGTCATTAGTTCGGTATTCTTAACGATTGCATCATTCTTTACAAAAGGATTTTCAATTAATCATTTAGGTGGTCCAGTAGCGATTTTCTCTCTAACCTCTCAAGTGGCTCAAAGTGGATTTGTTTCTGTTTTGAATTTCTTAGGATTAATTAGTGCCAATTTAGGAATGATGAATTTATTACCAATTCCTGCGTTAGATGGAGGAAAATTAGTGTTGAATATCATCGAAGGGATTCGTAAGAAACCACTAAGTCCTGAAAAAGAATCCTATATTACAATTGCAGGGGCAGTATTCTTAATCATTTTAATGATTTTAGTGACATGGAATGATATTAGTAAATTATTTTAACAAGTAACAGGAGGTAAGTGATGGTTTTCTATAGTAACAGAATAGAAAACCACACTTATTTTTTCAATTTTAGAGAGGAGTGATCAAGTGTCAGAACATCAACAACAATTATTTTTAACGTTAATGAATCAATTGCAGCTAGACAATAAAGAGTTTTTACAACCAGATTTTGATCAAGCCTCATTAACAAAAATTGATATTACCAAAAGTATTCCAGAATGGTGTTTTCATATTGAGACAAATCAAGTGATTAAGTATGAAAAATTTAAACGTTTCTATGAACAATTAAAACAGACTTATGAAAAAATTGCTCAAGTTAGATTAATGGTAAATACGAGAGAAGAATCTGCCATTACTCAAGAACAAATTCAAGCGTATTGGGAAATGGTTCTCTTCCAATTACAACAAGAATCACCTCTTGTAGTTCAATTACTATCCGGACAAATCCCTACTTGGAATCAGAAAAAGATACAATTTCATTGTCCAAATGAAATTACCAAATCTCATGTCAATGAAAATTACATCAAAAAAATCCAACAATATTTTGAGAATTTTGGATTTCCAAAAATGGGAGTTGATATTATTGTCAATGACGAATTAGGTAGTCAATTAGAAGAAGAGTTACGGATTAAACATGAAACGATTGAACAAGAGTATCAAGAAAAAGCTGTTCAACAAAAGGAAGTTCAAGAAACAGCATCATCTAAACCTGCTGTAGTTAATTTAGATTCATCTATTCTATATGGAAAAGCGATTCGTAGTAATTTAGAAACAAGAGAGATTGCAGATATTTATGAAGAAGAGCGAAATGTATTAGTCGAAGCGCAAATTTTTGATATTGAAATTCGTACAAGAAAAGCAAGTGGGAAGTCCTTTGCAAATATTAAAATGACGGACTACACTTCATCGATTGGGGCGACTTTATTTCCTTCTACAGCTGAAGATGAAGAACGTTTAGCTACCTTAAAAAAAGGAACATGGGTAAAAGCGTATGGAAATATTGAGATTAATAAATTTTCTCAAGAATTAAATATGATTGTTCGTGATATGAATAAAGTGGAGCATATTGGACGAATCGATCGTGCTCCAGAGGACCAAAAACGAATTGAATTGCATTTGCATACGAATATGTCGGTCATGGATGCGACTAATTCTGCGAGTGATTTAGTGAAACAAGCAGCTAAATGGGGACATCCTGCTGTAGCCATTACAGATCATGCAAACTTACAATCGTATCCAGAAGCTCATGGAGCAGGAAAAGAAAATAATATTAAAATTTTATATGGATTAGAAGGAAATATTGTTGATGACCAAGTGAATGTTGCCTATAATCCACAACATATTTTATTAGAAGATGCGACTTATGTCGTGTTTGACGTGGAAACAACGGGTTTATCAGCCATTTACGATTCTATTATTGAATTAGCTGCCGTTAAAATGCATAAAGGAAATGTTATCGATAAGTTTGAAGAATTTATTGATCCAGGACATCCTTTATCTGCGACAACGATTCAATTAACAGGCATTACAGATGATATGGTTCGTGGTTCTAAATCACAAGCTCAAGTATTAAAAGAATTTGCAGCTTTTACAAAAGATACGATTTTAGTCGCTCACAATGCTAGTTTCGATATGGGATTCTTAAATACTGGATATGAAAAAGAAGGCTTGGAGAAAACAACTCAACCGGTCATTGATACATTAGAGTTATCTAGATTACTACATCCACAATTAAAATCTCACCGATTAAATACATTAGCAAAACGATATAATGTTGCATTAGAACAACATCACCGTGCGGTATTTGACTCAGAAACAACTGGACATTTATGTCATATTTTCTTAAAAGAAGCAGCCAATGATCATGGATTAATATATCATGACCAATTGAATACGAACTTACACCCAGAAGAAGTGTTCAAAAATGGTCGTCCATTTCATGCCACAATTTTTGCAAAACATCAAGCAGGATTGAAAGAACTCTTTAAAGTAGTCTCAGCTTCCAATGTACAATATTTTTATAGAGTTCCTCGAATTTTACGGAGTATGTTAATTGAAAATAGAGATTCATTTTTAATTGGGTCTGGATGTAGTGAGGGAGAAGTCTTTGAAGCAATGATGCAAAAAGGCTATGAAGAGGCTAAAGAAAAGGCTAAGTTTTACGATTATATTGAAATTATGCCAAAAGCAGTCTATCGCCCATTAATTGATAAAGAACTCATTCGAAATGAACACCATCTAGAAGATATTATTAAAAATCTCGTGAAATTAGGTGAAGAACTAGATATTCCAGTTGTCGCAACAGGGAATGTTCACTACTTAAATCCGGAAGATAAAATTTATCGAGAAATCTTATTAACGTCTGTGAATAATGGACAAAAATTAAATTATCCAGATGTTCATTTTAGAACGACAAATGAAATGCTAGATGAATTCGCATTTTTAGGGGAAGAAAAAGCTTTTGAAGTCGTTGTTACAAATACTCATTGGGTCAATGATCAGTTAGAAGTAATTATTCCAATTAAAGATGACTTATACACGCCTAAAATTGAAGGGGCAGAAGACGAGATCACAAAATTAAGTTATGACAAAGCTCATGAATGGTATGGAGAAGAATTACCAGAAATCGTTGAGAAACGTATCGATAAAGAGTTAAAGAGTATTATCGGAAATGGATTCTCGGTTATTTACTTAATTTCTCAAAAATTAGTGCATAAAAGTAATGAGGATGGATATTTAGTAGGATCTCGTGGTTCTGTTGGTTCTTCTTTAGTAGCAACATTAACGGGTATTACCGAAGTAAATCCATTAGCGCCTCATTATCGTTGTCCAAACTGTTGTTATTCAGAATTTTTTGATGATGGTTCTGTAGGTTCTGGATTTGACTTACCTGAAAAAGATTGTCCTAAATGTGGAACACGCCTTGCAAAAGATGGACACGATATTCCATTTGAAACATTCTTAGGCTTCTACGGAGATAAAGTGCCCGATATCGATTTAAACTTCTCAGGAGAATATCAGCCACAAGCGCATAACTATACGAAAGTGTTATTCGGAGAAGATTATGTGTATCGTGCAGGAACCATTGGTACTGTTGCAGATAAAACAGCCTTTGGATATGTAAAAGGATATGAACGAGATTTAGGATTAGAATTTAGACAAGCAGAAATTGATCGTTTAGCAAAAGGATGTACGGGAGTAAAAAGAAGTACTGGACAACACCCAGGGGGAATTATTGTAATTCCAGATTATATGGATGTTTACGACTTTACTCCAATCCAATTCCCAGCAGATGATCAAAATTCAGAGTGGAAAACGACACACTTTGATTTCCATTCCATCCATGATAATGTGTTAAAACTCGACATACTTGGACACGATGATCCGACCGTGATTCGTATGCTACAAGATTTATCAGGAATTGAACCGAAGGATATTCCACCTGATGATCCAGAAGTGATGAAAATCTTCGGTGGAACAGAAGTATTAGGCGTTACTCCAGAACAAATTGATTCTAATACGGGTACACTCGGAATTCCTGAGTTTGGTACAAAATTTGTACGTGGAATGTTAGAACAAACAAAACCAAGTACATTTACAGAGTTACTACAAATCTCAGGGCTATCTCATGGTACAGACGTATATCTTGGAAATGCAGAAGAATTAATTCGACTGCATGGTATCCCACTTTCTGAAGTAATTGGTTGTCGTGATGATATCATGGTGTACTTAATTCATAAAGGTGTAGAAAACGGTGCTGCTTTCAAAATTATGGAAGGCGTACGTAAAGGGAAGGGAATACCGGAAGACTATCAAGCAATGATGCGAGAAAATAATGTTCCAGAATGGTACATTGAATCGTGCTTGAAGATTAAGTACATGTTCCCGAAAGCCCATGCTGCAGCTTATGTATTAATGGCTTTACGTGTAGCGTGGTTTAAAGTTCATAAACCTTTATTATATTACTGTGCTTATTTCTCAGTTCGTGCTCAAGACTTTGATATTGTGGCAATGTCACAAGGGAAAGAAATGATTAAGCAAAGAATGAAGGAAATCCGTGATAAAGGAAATGATGCAAGTACTAAAGAAGTAAACTTATTAACTGTACTTGAACTAGCAAATGAAATGTGTGAACGTGGATTTAATTTTAAAATGGTGGATATTGAAAAGTCTGATGCTGTGAATTTTGTGATTGAAGGGGATAGTTTAATTGCTCCATTTAGATCAATTCCAGGATTAGGGTTAAACGTTGCCAACAAAATTGTTGAAGCAAGACAAGAACAACCATTTATTTCTAAAAAAGATTTAGCAACACGTGGAAAAGTTTCTAAAACTTTAATTGATTATATGACTGAGAATAAAGTATTAGATGACTTACCAGATGAGAATCAATTATCCTTATTTGATTTTTAATGGAAAGGTAAAATAGACGACTTCGGTCGTCTATTTTTTATAATATTCTTCAATTTGTAAGAAAATTCGTAGTAGCTTCTCTTGTAAACTTTTAGATTTTTGAGAATCTAATTTATTTTTATGTAGATAGAGAGAATAGGGGATTTCAATTTGAATGGCTTCAACATCCGGTTGTTTTGATACTTCATGTATAATATTTCCACCTTTAAATATCATATCTACTTGAAAGGATATTTCTTCTTTTTCAAAACAATCTACAATGAACTCAAAAGATTCTTTTGAGATGGTTGTTCCATTCCTAGTGCTTAGAATAATCTTATCTGTTTTAAAATGTTTATCATCATAACTGTGTAAATCTAGAAAACAAACGATTGAAGAACACTGTTCTCTTAATTTTATTTGTTCGAATATTGCATTGTAATAAGGTGTATAATATTTCGCTATCCATTCATTTTGTAAATTTTTTGAAGGATATTGTTTAAATAATGGCATTCCAAATTCATCGTATCTTGGAATGATTGGGCGTATTGATGTTTTAGAAGTATATTTTGAGCGGTTAACATCAACAACATATCTAGAAATAGATGTAGAAATTTTTGTAAATGGAAATTCTTGTAAGAGTAAATCTAGTTTCCAATCAGTATGAATTCTTTTTGCTTGCTGATTGATTCGATTTTGAATCGATTCAGGAATGTCAATACCAGAATGTGGAATTGAAATTATCAAGGGAGAACAATTTGTAGTATGAGAAATTGTTAAAAAAAAGTTCATAAAATACCTCCTTTTTATTATTGTAGTATAGTTTTTAACATAATGAAAGTTTCTGTTGAAATAGAGAAGGTATTTAGTATAATGATGTAAGGGAGTGATTGAGATGAATCAACGAGAAATTGATGAAATGCATGATTATTTAAAAGAATTTACTTCAGAAGTATTAGCATGTACATCAAATTTTAGAGAAAAGAATACAATATTCGCTTCATTTACGTATTATCCAGAATTTCAACATAAATTTTTATTATCGTATCGTAATGAAAACGATACAGTAGAATATGTTGACGATAATGGACATGTTATTTCTGAAGATGAATTAGAATACAAAACAATGGAAATTTCAATGACTTATGGCGAGATGGTTGATCTTGTATTAGCTCAATTATTAGAATTCCGTAAAAAATATTACCATAAGCAAATTAAAACTACTTCATTTGTTTTATAAAAGATTTCTATAAAAAGTACTAGTTTAAAAATATAATTTATTATTTCAAGTATTGACAGTTATTATACGTATTGATATAATAACTAATGTACTGTTCTAGTAGCTCAGCAGGATAGAGCATTCGCCTTCTAAGCGAACGGTCGGGGGTTCGAATCCCTCCTAGAACGTATGATGCCTTTTAAATAGGTATAAATCTTATGAAGAACGTTGATTTATCAACGTTCTTTTTTCTCTATAATTGAAAAAATTTTTTTCACGGAACAAATATGGAACAAAATTTCGAAAAGAGAGCAGAGTCTTATTTTTTTATGAAATCTTAATGAAAAAGTAAAAGTGTTTATTCGTGTTTTATTATTGTGGTATAATAATGTAAAAGTAGTTTAGTGAAATTGGAGGGATTATGAATGAGTGAACCAGTTGAGGGATATATTCATTCTACAGAGAGTTTTGGTTCTGTTGATGGACCAGGAGTTCGTTTTGTAACATTTATGCAAGGATGTCGTATGCGTTGTGAATTTTGTCACAATCCAGATACTTGGAATATTGGAGCAGGGAAAAAAATTACAAGTCAAGAACTATTAGAGGAAGCATTACGTTATCGTGCCTTTTGGGGTAAAAAAGGTGGCGTAACAGTAAGTGGGGGAGAACCTCTACTACAAGTTGATTTTCTAATTGATTTCTTCAAACGTTGTAAAGCAATGGGAATTCATACTACATTAGATAGTTGTGGAATGCCATTTACGTATGATGAACCATTCTTTAGTAAATTCGAAGAATTATTAGAATATACAGATTTAATTTTATTAGATATTAAACATATTGATGATGAACAACATAAGAAATTAACAGCTTGGACAAATAAAAATATTTTACAATTGGCAGAATATTTATCTGATAAGGGACAACCTGTGTGGATTCGACACGTATTAGTTCCAGAGCGTTCAGATTATGATGAATATTTACAAAGATTAAGTGATTTTGTAGCTGGATTAAAGAATGTACTGAAATTCGAAGTTTTACCATATCACCGTTTAGGAGTTTATAAATGGAAAAACTTAGGAATTCCATACAAATTAGAACATATTGAACCACCTACAAAAGAACGTGTTGCAAATGCGAATCGTATTTTAAGAACACAAGAATATAAAGGATATTTAGAAGTTTAGATTGGTTTTCTAAATATTGTGTGGTAAAATAATCATTATAAAATTATAAAGTGAGGATATAAGATGAGTAAATTATTAGTTTTTGGACACCAAAATCCAGATACAGATGCGATTACATCAGCTATTTCGTATGCCTATTTATTAAAACAACTAGGAGAAGATGCAGAAGCAGTTGCATTAGGAGAACCTAATGAAGAAACTCAATATGCATTAAATTATTTTAATAGAACAGCTCCTCGTGTTGTAACTTCATTAAGTGAAGAAACAAATTGTGTAGCATTAGTGGACCACAACGAAGTTCAACAAAGTGCTTCTGATGTAGAAAAAGTTGAAGTACAATATGTTGTAGATCATCACCGAATTGCTAATTTCCAAACGGCAAATCCTCTATTCTATCGTTGTGAACCAGTAGGATGTACAAATACAATTTTATTTAAAATGTACAAAGAATACGGAATCGAAATCCCAAAAGAAATTGCAGGATTGATGGTTTCAGCTATTGTTTCTGACACGTTATTATTCAAATCACCAACATGTACACAACAAGATATTGAAGCAGCAACTGAATTAGCTCGTATTGCTGAAATTGATGTAAACTCCTATGGATTAGAAATGTTAAAAGCAGGAACAAATTTATCTACTAAATCTGAAGCAGAGTTAATTGATTTAGATGCTAAATCATTCCCAATGGGTTCTTACAATATGCGTATTGCACAAGTGAATGTTGTGGATGAACAAGAATTATTAGCTCGTAGAGAAGCATTAGAATTTAGCATGAAAGAAGCAAATGCAACTCATGGTTACGATACATTCTTATTAGTAGTAACTAATATTTTAACAAGTGTTTCTACTGGATTAGTGGTAGGGGAAGCATTAGATACTGTTGCTAAAGCATTTAATACTGAGTATGAAAATGGTTTATTGATTTTACCAGGTGTTGTTTCTCGTAAAAAACAAGTTGTACCACCATTAACAGTTGCTTTTGAAAACTAGAATGAATTTATGTTGAATCCGAACTATTGATGACTACAAATCTGATATGATGTTCGGATTATTTTATTTTAAAAATGGAACAATAAAGGATGAAGAGTAGTGAAAAATTTATTTGACTATGTAAAAAATTTATTGCCTTCTGCTTCAAAAAAAGAATGGGATATTGCTCAAGTAACTTTATTTGTAGAAAATATACATAGTATGAAAAGATTTTATACGCAAGTTTTAGGAATGACCATTTTACAAGATTTTGAAACGGAAATTTTATTAGGATTACCTCAAGGAAGTATTCCAATGATTCGTCTAATGACAGCTGAAAATTCTGGAACTCGTAAGACTAATTTAACGTATTATTTGGGTTTTGAAATTCCTAAGAAACAGTTATTAGGAGATTTAATCAATCATTTTTTATTAGAAGAACAAATGATTATGGCAACTTGTGATGATGGATACAGTGAAGGCTTTTATATTATGGATCCGGAACAAAATCGGTTGAAATTTTATTGTGTTAAAAAAGACTTGTTATTAGAAGATGTGAATCATGAAATGCAATATTTAGAAGGAAATGAAGTGACAATGCCTATTCAAGAATTTCTTCAATTAGGAGATACAGGAGTTCATGGATTACCTGCTAAAACACGTTTGAATCAAGTCCATTATATTGTGGAAGATATTCAAAAGACTTCTGATTTTTTAACAAATATTTTTCAGTTTAAAACAACTTATGATTATGTTGCAGAACGAATTAATTTTCAATTTAATGATCATTATTATTCGATTGCCATTAATGAATGGCAAGTAATTGATTCGAATCATACAATGTATGGTGTTAGAGAAATTATGTTCTTTGTCCCTGAAATTAAAGTGTTGGAATCAATTGTAGAACGTTTAGAAGAAATGGAATGGCCTTATTTGTATCAAGATTCTGAATTAAAAGTGTTAACACCTGATCATATTCGTTTTCACTTTAAAGTGGGGGAACGTCTATGAGTTTATTGAATCCTGCAATGTATCGAAAATATCGTAAAAATCCTAAAGTTCGTCATTTAGTGAGTATACTAGCCATTTTAGTATCTGGGTTTTTACAAGCATTTACATTAAAGGTTTTTATTCAACCTTCCAATTTATTATCGAGTGGCTTTTTAGGGGTTTCTATTTTAATTCATCAAATCGGGGAATTAGTTGGAATGGATTTATCAATTTCACTAATGATGCTAGCATTAAATATTCCAGTTGCGATTATTTGTTATCGAGGAATTAGTCCTAGATTTACATTTTATTCCATTTTACAAGTTTTTTGTGGAAGTTTTTTCATTCGAGTATTAAACTTTGAACCTATTTTTGATGATGTTTTATTAAATGTTATTTTTGGAGGCGTGTTAAACGGAATTTATATTTCTATTGCACTAAAAGGGAATGCCTCTACAGGTGGAATGGATTTTATTGCCTTATTCTTTTCTAATCGAAATGGAAAAACAATTTGGCAAGAAGTATTTTTCTTTAATACCTTATTATTATTAATATTTGGTGCTATTTTTGGTTGGAAATATGCAGGATACTCAATTTTATTCCAATATATTTCAACAAAAGTGATTAGTAATTTCCATCAACGATACCATCGTGTCACTTTACAAATTACAACCCGTTATGGCGAAGAAGTGATGCAAGCTTATTTAAAAAATATTCGTCATGGTATTTCATGTGTAGAAGCCATCGGTGGATTTAGTCATGAAAAGATGTATTTATTACATACCGTGTTGTCTTCTTATGAATTGATTGATGCAATTTCTGTTTTAAAAGAAGCAGATCCTCGTGTTATTATTAATCAATTTGCAACAGAAAATTTTTATGGGAGATTCCATCGAGATCCAGAGTAAGAGAAAGGAGAAGTCTTTATGAAAAAATATATTAATCAAGAAACACTTATATCAATACTAATGGTTACCATTGGTTCTTTTATTTTTTCGTTTACGATTAATGCAGTGGTGATTCCGAATCAGTTCGGAAGTGGTGGTGTAACGGGTATTACTTTGTTACTATATTATATATTTGGTATTAATCCGGGGACTTCTAACTTAGTTATTAATATTGTTTTACTATTAATAGGCTATCAATTTTTAGAGAGAAGAACGATGTTTTATACCATCTATGCTGTTATTTTGATGTCGGTATTTTTAGATATCACAAGAGGATCGTATCAATTTGTTCCACATAATACATTATTAGCGGCTATTGGTGGTGGAGTTGTATCTGGTGCAGCATTAGGTGTTGTGATGCTAGGAAATGGTACTACTGCTGGTACTGATATTATTGCAATGATGTTAAAAAAATATTTAGGATGGAATGTATCTGTTTCATTATTACTATTAGATATTTTTGTTGTCAGTCCATTATCTATTATTTCAGATTTAGAAAAGGTAGTCATTACGTTAATTTATTTATTTACAGCAAGTAGAATGATTAACCTTGTATTGGAAGGATTTAACTCTAAGAAATCATTTATGATTATCTCTAAGAAATATGAAGAAATTGGTGCTCAAATTCAAGAAAAAATTGGTCGTGGTACAACGATTTTAGATGGGCATGGTTTTTATTCTCGTGAAGAAAGAAAAGTATTATTCGTAGCCGTTAACCGTCTTCAAGTGATGACATTACAAAGAATTATTCACGATGTAGATCCTGAAGCATTTACAATTATTACTGAAGTAACACATGTTATTGGTGAAGGGTTTACGTATCAACCAAAATCATAAATTTAAAATACACTTCCATTTAGGAGGTGTATTTTTTTGAAAATAAGCTTGACTATAACCTTACGTCATAGCGTATACTGTGATTGTTAGGAGGAATGAGGATGTATTTAATTAAACAAGTAAGTGAAATAAGTGGTGTATCGGTGCGCACTTTACATCATTATGACAGTATTGGATTACTTTCCCCAAAAAAAGACGAAAATGGTTATCGCCATTATAGTGAAGAAGATTTAACCTATCTTCAAACCATTTTATACTATAAATATTTAGGATTTTCTCTAAAAGAAATCGAGTCGCTTTTACAACAAAATGAAGAAACCCTTATACAACACTTACAAAAACAATTAATCTTAATGAAAAAAGAGAAGGAAAAACTTCTAACATTAATCGACACATTAGAAAAGACAATTATGTCTACAGAAAGGAAAATAGGGATGAAAATAGAAGATAAATTCAAAGGATTTAGTGTTTCAGATAATGAAAATTATAAAAATGAAGCAATTGAAAAATATGGTGAAGAAGTTATTAAAGAAGCTGAGGAAAAGCAAAATGGAAAAGAAGATATTGTAGCTGAAGGATTTAATCGAATTTTCTTTGCTTATGCATCTAATATTGAAAAAGGAATTCCAGCAACAGATTCAGTAAATGTAACTCTAGCTAAAGAATTGCATGAACATATGTGTCAGTATGCATTTGATTGTACAATTGATGTTTTTTCAAGTATAGGCTTTGGATATGCTAAAAATGAAGAGTTTAGAACGAACTTAGATAAATATGGAAAAGGTGTTGGGCAATATGCATGTGATGCCATTCAGCAATATGTAGCGCAAGTGAGAGGATATTAGAAAAAGAAAACTGGAGCCGTTTGTACTGCACCCCAAAAGTTAGACATGAAAAATCTAACTTTTGGGGTGCAGTACAGTTATTGACTCCAGTTTTTTAGGTTAAATAGATTGGGTAGGTCATTAATTTAGCTTCTAAATCAACTGTTTCAAAGGAAGTTACTTCACCATCTGTTTGCATGAGAATGGGCTGTTTAATTTTGATACAGGCTTTAGTAGCAGTCTGTTTCAATAAGTGATTCGGAAATCGTTCAAAATGTTGCTTATTCCATAAAATAAATGGGAAAGCTTTAAGAATGACTTTAGTTGTAACGTCTCTAGCTACGACAACTTCAAAATGATGCGAATTTTGTTTTGCAGTAGGTACAAATTGAATTCCTCCACCAAAATAAGAGTGATTGAATAGTCCGACTAATAAATTTTTATCAGCAATTTGAACAGGTTCATCATTGATTTGAATCGAAGCTTGAAATTTTTGATGCCTTTTAAAGGCATCTATTATAGGTGTTAAATAGGATAATTTATTTAAACCAAATCGTTTTTTCTGAGATTTTGTTTGGAAAGTATTAAGTTGGCAAATAGCAGCGTCAATTCCAAACCCAAGGGAATTAATCGAAATTCCTTTTTTGTGACTCATTTTTTCATGATATGAAATTATTTCAAGATTTTTAATTGTTTCATTTTGAAGATGTTTTATAAATGTCGGAATATCATGTGTTAATTTCATTTCTCTTGCAAAATCATTTCCTGTGCCTGCGGGTAAGTAAGCTACAGGAATTTCTTGGTTGAATTGAATAAGAGCAGAAATAGCTTCATTCAACGTACCATCTCCACCAATAATGATAATTTTCTGTTCTGAAGATAAGTTTTGAATAATACGAGGGATCATTTCAATCATTTCTCCAGCATATTGTGTTAAATAAGTTGAAAATATAATGTTGTTTTTTAGACAATAATTGACTAAACAGTCGAATTGTTTTTTTCCTTTTCCTCCACCAGAAAATGGGTTTGCGATAATAATTAAATGCATAGTAATCTCCTTTAATGTACAATGTATTATAACAAATCATGTTGATTTTTTAAATGGTGAAGTGTTAAGATTGGTTTTAGAATAAGATTGAGGTGATGGGGATGACTAATAATTTTTCAGATGTAATTTTTAATCCAATATGGAAGACACTATCAAATGAAATGAAAGAAGTAGTCATACAAAATATTTTAAGACAGTTTGTAAATCCAATACTAGAAGTGACAAAAGTTACGCCAGTTAGTTATCATTTTGGGGGCTTTAAAACAGATACTTTTGAAGTAGAAATAGACGGTAGAGAATATATATTTGTACCAGGGCAGAAAAAATGTATTTTGGGATGGGATAGTGGATTAGTAGGATTATCAGGTCTTGATTGTAGTGAAGAACGTCAAGAATTAAGATATGCTTTAAAACGTTATTGTAATCAACAATTGACAAGTTCACTTTTAACAGAAGAAGGATTTTTGGATCAAGATTTTTCTCATGTTCGTTTAACAACTGAATATATTGATGAAAAAATTAATGCTTCAACTTCGCCACTTCGAGAAGTAACTATTCCAGCTTTATTAGTAGAAAAGAGACCTCAATTTGTTGGATTGAAATACATTGGTCAATATCATGTGATCTCGGGTCAATTAACTTCTATGGATAATCCCACTGATGAACTTCTTGAGATGATTCAATCGTTGTTAATGCCTGAGGGGCTTGATTATCATTTTTTAAGAGACTATCCTACTGCAGTGAGAAAATCTCCTTTATTCATACAGCAAAATCAAATTAATCCTGATGTGTTCGACTGTTACGTAGATGATGCGGTTTCTTATTCTGAACTGAAAAGAGAAGTGGAGCGTCATGGGTTAAGTTTATTAAGTGAAGATGAATGGGAGTATTGTTGTGGAGCAGGTTCTCGTCGTTTATTCAAATGGGGCAATCAGTTAAAGCGTCAGTTGTTCCAGAAAAATATTTCTCCTTTATGGAAAGAGAATATGTTTGGTTTAACGATTGCAAATGCTGAATTTGGTCCGGAAATTATTGATGATACTTCTTTTACGAAAGGTGGTTGGTTAGAGGAGACTCACAAGGCACCGATTATTAATTTATTGCCATTGTCTTCATATCATCGTGGTGAGGGGATTGAGGATAAGGAGAAGGATTTAATACCAGGATATTACTGTGTAAGAAGAGTAATGCGTATCGATTTGAAGTAATAGGACATCGAAAAGACTAGTTCATTGTAGCTAAGGACGGCAGCAGCCTCGCAATTGCGAGGCTCATGCCTAAAATTTGAGCCTTGGTCTCAAATTTTCCTACAACATAAGCCATTATGGCTTATGTTGTTTCAGCTACTATGAACTAGTCTTTTCTCTTTTGAAGTGTGGTAATGTAGAAACGATAAATATTTCTATTTTTTTATCAAAAAGTCAAAAAAAGTCAAAGAAAATGTTTGACCTTTATTGACTAATAGTGTATACTATAAACATCAAAGAAATTTGATAAAGAAATGGAAGAAAAAGAATGGGGGAAGCAAGATGAATATTGAAAAAATGACAACGATGATGCAACAATCACTTGCTCAGGCACAAGAAATTGCGCAAAATAGAAAACATCAAGAAATCGATGTCTCACATTTGTGGAAAGTATTTTTAACTCCAAATCATTTTGTGAGAAATCTATATGAAGATGTTCATGTTCCAATTTCAGAATTAGAAAAATTTGTGGATGAAAAAATTGATCAATTACCAATAGTAGAAGGAAGCCAAGTCCAATATGGTCAAAGCTTAAGTCAATCTTTGTACCAATTACTAACGAAAGCTAATGAAATTAGACAACAATTTCAAGATGAATATTTAGCAACTGAAGTGATTGTACTAGCTTTAATGGAAACGAATCATCCAATTAAAGAATTTTTATTGAAACATCAAGTAACAAAACAATTATTACAAGAAAGAATTGAAAAATTGAGAGGAGGAAGTCGTGTGACTAGTCAAAATCAAGAAAATCAATATGAAGCATTAAAACAATATGCACAAAATTTAAATGAAGCAAGATGTTCCTGAAAATTTAAAAGATAAAGTGATTTACTCATTAGATATGGGAGCTTTAATTGCAGGGGCAAAATTCCGTGGTGAATTTGAAGAACGTCTAAAAGCAGTTTTATCAGAAGTGACAAAATCAGAAGGAAGTATTATTTTATTTATTGATGAAATTCATACAATTGTTGGAGCTGGTAAAACAGAAGGTTCAATGGATGCCGGAAACTTATTAAAACCAATGTTAGCTCGTGGAGAATTACACTGTATTGGAGCAACAACTTTAGATGAATATCGTGAAAATATGGAAAAAGATAAAGCTTTAGAAAGACGTTTCCAAAAAGTATTAGTTCATGAACCAACGGTAGAAGATACCATTTCTATTTTACGTGGATTAAAAGAACGTTTTGAAATTCACCATAGTGTTAATATTCATGACAATGCTTTAGTAGCGGCAGCAACTTTATCAAATCGTTATATTACAGATCGATATTTACCAGATAAAGCGATTGATTTAGTCGATGAGGCATGTGCAACGATACGTGTAGAAATGAATTCAATGCCAACACAATTAGATGCTGTCATTCGTCGTTTAATGCAGTTAGAAATCGAAGAACAAGCATTAAAAATGGAAAAAGATGAAGCAAGTAAAAAACGCTTATCGATTCTTCAAGAAGAATTAGCAACATTACGTGAAGAAGCAAATAGTTTGAAAATGAAATGGGAAATAGAAAAAGAAGAAGTGAATAAAATTCGTGATAAACGTGAAGAAATTGATCGTTTAAAACATGAATTAGAAGAAGCTGAAGCTGAATATAATTTAGAAAAAGCTGCTGAACTTCGTCATGGTCGTATTCCTAAATTAGAAAAAGAAATTCAAGAATTAGAAGCTCAAGCAAAACTTCATGCTCAAGAAGATAATCGATTAGTGCAAGAAGCTGTAACAGATGAAGAAATCGCTCGTGTTGTTGGTAGATTAACAGGTATTCCAGTAACTAAATTAGTAGAAGGAGAAAGAGAAAAACTTCTTCAATTAGAAGATACTTTACATGAACGTGTGATTGGGCAAGATGAAGCTGTTCAAAAAGTGGCAGATGCAGTCTTACGTTCTCGTGCAGGATTACAAAATCCAAATAGACCAATTGGTAGCTTCTTATTCTTAGGACCAACTGGTGTTGGTAAAACAGAATTAGCGAAAACATTGGCAGAAAACTTATTTGATAGTCAAGACCATATGGTCAGAATTGATATGAGTGAATATATGGAGAAATTCTCTGTGAGTCGTTTAGTTGGAGCACCTCCAGGATATGTTGGTTATGAAGAAGGCGGTCAATTAACAGAAGCAGTTCGTCGTAATCCATATACGATTGTTTTATTAGATGAAATTGAAAAAGCACATCCAGATGTCTTCAATATTTTATTACAAGTATTAGATGATGGTCGTCTAACAGATTCTAAAGGTAGAGTTGTTGACTTTAAAAATACGGTCTTTATTATGACAAGTAATATCGGTTCTCAATTCTTATTAGAAATTGAAGGGGAGACAATTGATGCTGAAACGAGACAAGCAGTGGAAAGTGTCTTGAAGGGTACATTTAAACCTGAATTTTTAAACCGTATTGATGAAACAATTTTCTTTACACCATTATCAAGAACTCATATTCATGGCATCATTAATAAGATGTTGAAAGATTTGAATCTTCGTTTACAAGAGCAAGAGATTCAATTAGAGTTCACGGATGAATTGAAAGATTGGATTTCTGAAAATGCTTATAATCCAGTTTATGGTGCTAGACCAATTGCTCGTTATATTCAACGTGAAATTGAAACACCATTAGCAAAAGAATTAATTCGTTCAAGTATTTTACCAGGAAATACTGTACAATGTGATGTAGTAGCAGATAGCCATGAGATTCGCTTTGCGAAGCTGCTGGCGTCCTTTACTACTTGAAAAGTTTTTCTTTTTTTATTTACTCACTAACCGGTTTACGTTTACGTACACCCCAGAATTGGAAGTAGTCGGTACGAATTGCACCATTGTATAGTTTACGTTTCTTAGTGGCTTGTTTTCCGTAATGCTCTTCAAAACTTAAATCACTCGTTAAAATATACTTACTCCAAGTTTCTAATGGTTCATATGTTTGTCCCATTTGACGGTAAATATTTTGAGCTTGTTCTTCAGATAATAAACGATCGCCATATGGTGGATTTGCGACTAACACACCATTTTCTTTCTTCGTACGGAAGTCTTTTAATTGCATTTGCTTAAATTCAATATGCTCGCTAACGCCAGCTTTAATTGCATTTTGTTTTGCAATCTCAATCATAGAACCATCAATATCAGCT
>QWCF01001154.1_pt1 | contig 21068 bp, 18 predicted proteins | sample 1972521 | NCBI WGS metagenome assembly QWCF01 (sample SAMN09866715, study PRJNA288562) | Human oral metagenome isolate term4_saliva, whole genome shotgun sequencing...
GCTGAAGTTTGTGCAGACTACACGTGTAGTTTGTACAGACTACAGCTGAAGTCTCCAGAAAGTACTACGTACTTACAAATTTAAGTACGCGTACTCACTAGCGTAAGTACGCGTATTCATTTCAGTGAGTACACGTAAACACTTCAGTAAGTATGTCGTACTCGTTTTCGTGAGTGCGTGTACTCAGCGACAACGAGTGCCGTAGGCACGATACTTCTTCAAAGCCCAGGGTGGAATGAGGGCAAAGCCCGATATGAAACCCTGGGTAAACAGGGGACACAAAAATTAAGAGCTCCGTAGGAGCGGCACTACTGCGCGAACGTTTGACTTTGTCGTAGGGAGTGCCGCCCCTTTGGGGCTCATCTAGTCTTTCCATTTGAATATACTTTATTATTTCGATGCGGTTGCCCTGGACTAGATGAGTACAAATCTAGCCTTGTTGGAAATATTCTGTATCTTTGGATATATCAGTAATTAAATCAGCAAAATTTAGACATTATGCAGAAGAACTTATTTCTCTCATTCGTTGTGGGTGCTCTTGCGCTTGCTAGCACTCCCAAGGCTGAGGCCTGCTCTGACCTAATCGTCGGTAAGAAGGCTTCTACAGATGGTTCTGTCATCATTAGCTACGCTGCCGACTCACACACGCTCTACGGAGAGCTATATCACTGGGCTGCAATGAATCACCCTAAGGGTGCTATGCGTGAAATACGTGAATGGGATACCCATAAACCTCTTGGATACATTCCCGAAGCTAGCACAACCTATAATGTCGTAGGTAATATGAATGAACATCAAGTAGCGATTACAGAGTCTACTTGGGGCGGTCGCAAGGAACTAGGCGAGGCTAATGGTATTATGGACTATGGTAGCCTTATCTATGTTTCCCTACAACGTAGCAAGAGCGCAAGAGAAGCCATCAAGACAATGACCGACCTTGTACGCGATTATGGTTACGCTAGTAGCGGTGAAAGCTTTACCATTGCCGACAAGAATGAAGTGTGGGTACTTGAGATGATTGGTAAGGGCAAGGGTAAGAAAGGTGCCGTGTGGGTAGCTATCCGTATCCCTGACAATGCGATTTCAGCTCACGCTAACCAAGCTCGTATTCACAAGATTCCTTTCGGAGATAAAGAGAACTGCATGTACGAAAAGGACGTTGTAAACCTCGCTCGCCAAATGGGATATTACAAGGGCAATGATGCCGACTTTGATTTCCAAAAGGCTTACAACCCTTATACCTTCAGCGGTTTGCGTGCTTGCGAAGCTCGTGTATGGAGCTTCTTCCGCAACTTCTCTAAGGATGCCGAAAAGTATGAAAAGCACGTAAGAGGAGATTTGAATGCCGACTACATGCCTTTATACGTTATTCCTGACCGCAAGGTATCTGTTCAAGATGTGCAGAGAGCTATGCGCAATCACTACGAAGGTACTTCTATGGATATGACGCAGGACGTAGGTGCTGGCCCTTATAAGTCGCCTTACCGCTGGAGACCTATGAGTTTTGAGGTAGAGGGACAGAATTATATCAACGAGCGTGCTATCGCTACCCAGCAGACAGGCTTTGTACTCGTGGCACAACTACGCTCATGGTTGCCCGATGCTGTCGGTGGCGTTCTTTGGTTTGGTGTCGATGATGCCAACACAACGGTATTTACACCTATGTATGCAAGCATCACAACTATCCCCGAGGCTTACCGCCAAGGTAATGGCGATATGATGCATTTCTCTTGGACTAGCGCATTCTGGATTCACAACTGGGTAGCGAATATGGCGTACAACCGCTACGAACCTATGATTAAGGATATTCGCCCCGTGCAAGAACGCTTAGAAAACAAGTACTTCGCAGAGCAAAATAGCATCGACACAGAGGCTCTTCGCTTACTCAAGGAAAGCCCTGAGAAGGCAACAGCATTCTTGAACAACTATACTTCGGATGTGGCTAACGCTATGGTAGCTCGCTGGAAGCAACTAGGTGAATACCTCCTCGTGAAGTACATGGACGGTAACATGAAGAAGGAAAAGAATGGTCACTTCCAAGACAATGGCTACGGACTAAGCGAAGCTCCTAGCTTCCCCGGTTATAGCAAGGAGTATTACGAGGCTATCGCTAAAACTTCGGGCGACCGCCTTAAGGTAGTGGGCTCGGATAGCCACTAAGCTAGAATAAACAAATACTCAAGGGGCTGCACTAAAATGATTTATGGTGCAGCCCCTTTCCGTTGATTCTATAAATGCACTTACTACAATAAGTACGGATACTCCCTGTCACCCAAACATATAAGAGCCCTTTAGGGCGATACTTTTTCAAAGCCCAGGGTGGAATGAGGGCAAAGCCCGATATGAAACCCTGGGTATCTACAAATAAAAATAAAATGAGCTCCTTAAGGAGCGGCACTAACAGCGCGAGTATTGGGGCACTTGCTTTGGGATTGTGCCGCCCCTACGGGGCTCAAAGAATGTGTATCAATGCCTAACCCAGGGCTTGCGCCCTGGGCTATGCAGGAGTATCGCCCTTACAGGGCTCATCTACGTCTTTCCAATCAATATACTTTATCATTTTGATGCGCTTGCTCTGCGCACGCTTTGTCAGCTCCCCGATTTGACAAATGATGCAATTTGGTTATCTTTGAACTAGAAATATTACATAATATACTAACAACATAATCGTGTAAATGAAGAAGATTATTCTATCAGTGGCAACGGCTCTCTCTCTTATGACGAGCCTCGTCGCTCAAGAAAGTAAGTCCTACAACAAGGGGATTAACATTATCCCTATGCCTAAGGAACTTACTACTCAGCAAGGCGAATTTGTCCTAAGCCCTAAGACTACACTCGTAGCGAGTGGCAAAGAAGCGATGACTATCGCTAAATTCTTCCAAGCTAAGATGCAGGCATCGACTGGTCTTCCTCTCCCAGTGAAATCTTCGGGAGCTAGTCAGAGCATCAAGCTCAGCATCAACCCTAAACTCAAGGGGCTAGGCAAAGAAGGTTATACACTCGTTTCTTCCCCTAAGGGCGTTGAGATAGTAGGTGTAAGTGCGGAAGGTCTTTTCTGGGGTATGCAATCACTTATGCAACTTCTTCCTGCCGAGATTGAAGCCAAGACCAAGGTTAAGGACGTTCGTTGGGTAATCCCTGCAGTGTCTATTAAGGACGAACCAGCATTCCCTTACCGTGGTATGCACCTAGACCCTAGCCGTCAGTTTGCTACTGTTGATGAGGTTAAACGCCACATTGATGTAATCTCTCTCTTCAAAATCAATAAACTACACTGGCACCTTACTGAAGACCAAGGCTGGCGTATTGAAATCAAGAAATACCCACGCTTGACCTCTGTCGGTAGCGTACGCAAGCCTTCGTCAATGGCTGCGACTAACGGCTTCTATACACAAGAGCAAGTTAAGGACATCGTAGCCTATGCCAAGGCTCGCCATGTAGATGTAATCCCTGAAATCGAAATGCCGGGGCACGCTATGGGTGCTATTGTGGCTTACCCTGAACTCGCTTGTAACCCTAAGACTCAGAAAGGTAGCGACTATCAAGTGCGCGAATTGTGGGGTGTAGAGCAAGATGTACTCTGTGCAGGAAATGATAAAGTTTTCGCCTTCTTACAAGACGTTATTGATGAGGTCGCTCCCCTCTTCCCAAGCGAATACTTCCATATCGGGGGGGACGAATGTCCTAAAATACGCTGGAAGAAGTGTCCTAAGTGTCAAGCTCGCATCAAGGCTGAGGGCTTAAAAGATGAGCACGAACTGCAGAGTTACGTCATTCGTCGTGCAGAGAAGATGCTCGCTAAGCACGGCAAGAAACTTGTCGGTTGGGACGAAATCCTTGAAGGCGGACTTGCGCCAACGGCAACAGTCATGAGCTGGCGAGGCGAACAAGGCGGTATCCAAAGTGCTAACGAAGGACACGATGTGATTATGACTCCGGGCAGTGGCGGTCTGTACATCGACCACTACCAAGGCGACCCTAAGATTGAACCAGTTGCTATTTGTTGCTATGCACCACTAGCCAAGACTTACGATTACTATCCTATCCCTGAGAGCATATCTGCGGATAAGCGTCATCATATCCTAGGAGCTCAAGCTAATGTATGGAGCGAATATATGTACACCGATAGCATACGTCAGTACAGAGCTTATCCTCGTACAATAGCTCTTGCCGAAGCGGTATGGACGCCTAGAGAAAAGAAGAACTTTAACGACTTCAACAGACGACTCAATAACGCCTATGTGCGCATGGACCAATATCTAGTGAACTACCACATTCCTCAACCTGAGCAACCTAATGGCTCTTGCAACTTCGTGGCTTTCACTGATACGACTTCACTTGTCCTCAAAACTACTCGCCCGATTAAGGTTGTCTACACAACTGACGGCTCTAAGCCAACGCCTAATAGTCCCGTTTATACACAGCCTATCAAGGTTAATCAGAATGTAGTTATCAAGACGGCTTCTGTACTGCCTTCGGGTAAAATGAGCCCTATTCGCCATATTACTTTCGAGAAGCAAACACTCCGCCCTGCGACAGAGCTCAAGGATGCTAAGGAAGGTCTAAGAGTGAAAATCTCTGTCGGAGATTACGACGAAGTTAAGGACTTTAAGTATGCTCAAAACTGGGAAAATGCTGTTGTACCTAAGATTGAGAGCATCATTCCTGATAAGCTTAGCAACAATATGGACGAGCTACAACGTAAGGCTGTTATTGCTGAGGGTTATATCGAAGTTCCTCAAGATGGTGTTTATTTCTTCTCAACAAACTATGAGGAGTTTTGGATTGATGGCGAGAAGCTTATTGACAATAATGGCGAAGTCAAGAAGTTTAGCCGTCGAGATAAGAGCATAGCACTTAAGGCTGGTTACCACCCAGTGAAGATTATCTTTGTAGGTGCTGTCCTTGGTGGCTTCCCTTCATACTGGGACGAAGGACACGTCCAAATGCGTCTCTCTACATCTCCTGAATGGAAGAACGCAAAGGCATTCTATAAGTAATGAGCCAAGTTAAGGCTTTTCTCTTAGTCTTAATTGGGATTGCTGAACCTTAAATACAAGGTAAGCACCATACACAAAGTCCGTATCAAAAACATATTTTGATACGGACTTTTTACTTTCTCCGAGCTTCTCAATTCTCTACACGAGACTGCCCTACGGAGAACAAAAATCCAACACAACAAGAGTACCCATATTTTAAAATTTGTGCAATTATCACTATCTTTGTGCCACATTACTTAGGTTAAAGAAGGATTACGACTTAAATGATAGCCTTTGTAGTGGTATTACTCTCAAACTACAAAACTTACTAATTAATAAATGATGAAAAAGCAAGTACTCGTCCTCGGACTAACACTACTTAGCCCTATGTTGGCTATTGGTCAAGAGGACAAGAAAGAGCAACATGATCTATCAGAGGTCGTTGTCGTAGCGACTCGTATTCCTGAAGTCAAGCAGAACTCCGCTACAAGTATCAACATTATTACATCGAAGGAACTGCAAGACATTAGTCGTTTCCTCCCGGATATGCAATCTATCATCGGATACCTCGTGCCGGGTGCTGCTCCAGCTAGTAACGTTGTAAACGAACGAACAAATACCCTACGTGGTAGAAGTGTACTTGTTCTTATTGATGGTATTCCCCAGTCTACACCGCTCAGATTATCAAGTCGCGACCTTAGATCAATAGACCCTGCTGCTGTAGAGCGTGTCGAAATCATCAAGGGTGCAACAGCTATTTATGGTAATGGTGCTAATGGTGGTATTATCAACATTGTAACGAAGAAGAACACTGCTCACAAATCTTTCGGAGGAGAAACAAGCCTAGCAGTCTCTGACCACGCTCTGCGCAACAACACGCCCAACACACACGGCTACAGAGTTAATCAGCAACTTTACGGCGACTTAGGCAAGTTCACTTACCTCGTTAATGCCTCTCTCGCGCAGACCGGTAGTAGCGTAGATGCCGACGGGCAATATCTATCGCCAAGACAAGGTCTAGGAGATACACGTGCGTACAATGCTCTCGTCAAGCTTGGTTACTCTTTCAGCGATAAGACTAATCTTGAGCTGATGTACAACCTATACAAATCAAAACAGAATAGTTTGCTCATCGCATCGGGAGGTAAGTATCTTGAAAGCCCTCGCATCGGTGTACGTGGTGAGCAACCTAAAGAAGCTATTCCTGAAGGTGTTGCCTACAATCACAATGCATACCTTAAGCTTACAAGTAGAGATATTTTCAAGTACACGAACTTAGAAGCATCTCTTCAAGCTCGTAGTCTCAAGGTTGTCTATGACTATCGCACCGTTGACCCTAAGAAGAAATCTCGTTGGGAAGGTAAGAGCGGACAGGCTACAATCGTTTCTGACCAAGTGAGTCTTCGCTCTCAGTTCCTCTCTCGCATACCTATCAGCGAAAAGATTGCATCTCAATTCCTCTATGGTGTAGACTTCTCTATTGACCGCACAAGCCAGCCTCTTGTAGACGGTCGCTATTGGGTTCCTGAGATGACGGCTTACAACCCTGCCGTATTCCTTCAATCTAAAATTTCGTTCGCCAATCACTTAAACTTCAAGGGCGGATTGAGATATGACCACATTACCGTAAAGGTTCCTACCTATAACGTTCTTGTAAATAAGCCAACCGATGCACCCATACGTGTTACTGGTAAAGACCTTCAGTACAACAATCTGAGCTTCAATGTAGGCTTATCTTACAACAGATACAAGGCATTCCAACCCTTCATTGCTTATTCAGAAGGCTTCGCCATCTACGACTTGGGACGTGGTGCCGTACGTGATGCCAAGACATCTGATGCACTCAACAACATTGAGACTGAGCCTGTACGCACACATAACTACGAAGCGGGTTTCTATTCAAACTTTAAGAACTTCATAGGCGAAAATACAGAACTCGAACTGCAAGGAGCTGCTTTCTACACTTATGCGGCTCTCGGAAGCGACCTTATTTCTAGCAATAATGGTTTTTGGGTTGTAGACCGCTCGCCTCAGAAGGTATACGGGTTTGAACTCAGTGCTAATGCTACACTCAGTAAAAAGCTCCAATTAGGAACAGCCTTTACTTGGTTTGAAGGACAAAAGGAAGAGAATGGTTCTTGGGACCACTATATGAGTGGGCTATCTATACCTCCTGCTAAGCTCACAGCCTCTCTAACCTATCGTCCAACAAAGAATACATTCTTACGTCTGCACCTCATCAACACAGGTAGTAGAGACCGCTTCGAGATGAAAGCCGGCAAGAATGGAGTACGCACTTACGACGAAGGCGAAGGAAGAGTAGAGCCTGTAACACTCGTAAACCTCAACGCAGGACTTAACCTAGGCAAGATGACTTACGGCATAGGCGTTGAAAACCTATTCAACAACAACTATTACACTGTTCAGTCTCAACTTATTGCTCGTGATGCTGAATATGTAAGAGGTAATGGGCGCATCGTAACGCTCTCAGGAACTTATCGTTTCTAGGACGATACGAACTCCTACAAATAACAAGAGGGTCCGTGTTCAATTGATTTGGACACGGACCCTCCTTTATTTTATAATCTTATCGTCTTTCGATAATAACGCAGCGATTACCGCATTATACAATAGTCTTAAAAGGCTGTGAACGAAGCAAGGAACCCAAAGACAACACCCGGGAAGTTCGCAATGATGATTGGCCATTCTTTCTTCTTGCGAAGAGCTCCATAACCAACCCACAATACACAGTTAATCCCAGCGACCATTGGTTGCAACCAATCGCCCTTATGGCCTGCAAGGTTTGAAGAGATTTGTGGGATATAAGAGATGTACATCGCCATGGCTGTAGCTGTAGCAACCCAACCTAGAATTGATAAAAACTTTTCTTGATTCATATAGTCTTCATTATTATTATTGTTACACCCTCAAAGATAATCATATTAAGGGGAAAAAGAATCCACAATAACAGAAAGAAAACATTCAAATAGGCAGGATAAAATCACAGCTTCGCTAACACTTCTGGAGACTTCAGCTGTAGTCTGTACAAACTACGGCTGAAGTTTGAAGAGACTACACGTGTAGTTTGCACAAACTTCGCCGAGTGCTGAACTTAGGTGTGCGTAAGCATTAAAATGAGTACAACGTACTCACTGAAATAAGTACGCGTACTTACTAAAGTGTTTACGTGTACTTACTACAACGAGTACGCGTATTCATTTTAGTCAGTACGTCGTACTCGTTCTGGAGTGCATCGCACTTAAGGGAGGAATGTGCTGCCCTCCATCGCATGATAGGGTAACCTCATCAAAATTTAGGCTAATAGCGAGTGCCTTTAGGCACGACACCTCTTCATAGCCCAGGGTGGAATGAGGGCAAAGCCCGATATGAAACCCTGGGTAAACATGGACACAAAAATAAGAGCTCCGTAGGAGCGGCACTACAACGCAAGCATTTGCCTTACGTCTCGGAAGTGCCGCCCCTTTGGGGCTCAATAAATATGTTTCAATGATTAAAACCCAGGGCTTGCGCCCTGGGCTATGAAAGAGTATCGCCCTTACAGGGCTCTTCAATGTCTCCCCCCAATTAATTCCTTTGCAATTTTGATGCAGTTTCCACGCCTGCCTGACGGAAGATTTGGAGGATTAGAAGACGCTCTTAGCTATACGCTTTGGGCGTCTTTATTTTTGTGCAAAAAACGGTGTTGAACAACTTAGGGTCTTAGTTGTTGATAAGTCAAAAGAGTATTATTAAGAGTAATGAGACAACTTAAAATTTCGAAGTCGATAACCAATAGAGAGAGTGCTTCTCTTGACCGTTATCTGCAGGAGATTGGTCGTGAAGAACTAATATCTATTGAAGAAGAAGTAGAACTAGCACAAAGAATTCGCAACGGCGACCGTCGTGCATTAGACAAGCTTACACGAGCAAACTTGCGCTTCGTCGTATCTGTAGCTAAGCAGTACCAAAATCAAGGCTTATCTCTTCCCGACCTTATCAATGAAGGAAACCTAGGTCTTATCAAGGCGGCTGAGAAGTTCGATGAAACAAGAGGTTTTAAGTTCATCTCTTACGCTGTATGGTGGATACGTCAGTCTATCCTACAAGCTCTTGCTGAGCAAAGCCGTATCGTGCGTTTGCCCCTCAATCAGGTAGGTACACTCAACAAAATCACTAAGGCTCTAAGTAAGTTTGAGCAAGAGAACGAGCGTAAACCCTCGCCTGCAGAGCTTGCTGAGATTTTGGACCTTGATGAGAGCAAGATTGCGGACACCTTGAAAGTATCTGGTCGTCACATCTCTGTAGACGCTCCATTCCAAGAAGGCGAAGACAATAGCCTCATCGATGTCCTTGTTAATGATGACAGCCCCGGTACTGACCGCAGCCTTCTTAACGAGTCATTGGGTCTTGAGATTGACAGAGTACTCTCTTCTCTTACCGAACGCGAAGCGGACATCGTTAGATGTTTCTTCGGTATCGGCAACAATCAGGCGATGACGCTAGAAGAAATAGGCGAGAAGTTTGGTCTTACTCGTGAGCGTGTACGTCAGATTAAGGAAAAATCTATCCGCCGTCTTAAGACAAGCGTAGACTGCGAAGCGCTCAAGGCTTACTTGGGATAATTTTGTATAGTTGTTTAGTAGGGCTGTGTCAAAATACTTTTGGCACAGCTTCTTCTTTTTAGAGTTGCAGAATGATGTAATTATTTTTTTTGAGACTTTGTAGAATGGGGTAATTGCAAGGCATTGAGACTGAAGGCGACGGGAGTTTACTTGTGTAAATGACCGAGCCTGAATGTCGATAATAACGCAGCAAGTGCCGCATTATACAATAGTCTCTGTTTATTTGAAAGAGAAGTGAATTCATTATAAATCTCAAACTATTTCTCTCGGATATTTGCAAGTATAAAAAGATTATTGTAACTTTGCACTCGCAAACTAGGAAAAGCCTCCTAGCTATGCTTAACGGCTGGCCCATTCGTCTATCGGTTAGGACGCAAGATTTTCATTCTTGAAAGAGGGGTTCGATTCCCCTATGGGCTACAAATAAAAATAACAAAGTAGATAACAGTACAAATGGCAAATCATAAGTCATCGATAAAGCGTATCCGTCAGACAGAAAAGCGTCGTCTGCACAATCGCTATTACGCTAAGACAGCTCGTAACGCTGTTCGTAAGTTCCGTGCTTTGACAGATGCTGCTCAAGCTACTGAGATGCTGCCAAAGCTCGCATCGATGCTTGACCGTCTGGCTGGTAAGAACATTATTCACAAGAATAAGGCTTCAAACCTTAAGAGTAAGCTTGCTAAGCAGATCCTTAAGCTTGCTTAATTCTTTGCGCTGAGTGTGGCGTGACACTTTTCACGCACTAAGGCTGGCCCATTCGTCTATCGGTTAGGACGCAAGATTTTCATTCTTGAAAGAGGGGTTCGATTCCCCTATGGGCTACGCAAGGAGCTGTGTCAATTCATATTGATACAGCTCCTCTTTTTTATTGCCTCCTACCTGCAATAGATCATCATACTCTACTTAGGCCAAGATTGGCGTAATACTAGGTATTCTTTACGCAAAATATTATATTTGCGCACAATAAAAATATCAAGTAAATCTATTCAGATGAAACAAGTTTACAAGATTCTCGCTACAGCTTGCGCTGTCTTGACAACGGGACTTATGAGTCTTTCGGCTCAGAATGTGCAATTGCACTACGACTTCGGGAAGTTTATGCACCCAGACAAACAGGCTGGTCGCCCAACAACTCTCCTTACAGTAGAGCAGCAGAGCGTTGATAAGTTTGGGGATACGTTCTACTTCGTTGATATGAACTTCCAAGACCAAGGTGCTGTCGCTACGAACTGGAAGTTTATGCGTAACATCCGTTTTTGGAATGGTCCACTCTCTTGGCACGTACGTTATGATGGTGGTATGCGCTTCTTGAACACTAGCACAAGCCAAGATGCACCAAGAGCTGCGATATCTATTAAAGACGCATTCTTCACAGGAGTAACTTATACTTACCTCCGTCCTGACCGCAAGCTGATGGTTGCCCTTACACCATCATACAAGTACATTAAGGGACACAGCGAGCCACACAACTGGGAAGGCGTAGTTGTTTGGAAATACGCTCCGGGCAATGGACTTGTTTCAGCTACTGGGTTCTTCACTTACTGGAGAGAGAAGATGCCTATGTACGGCACAACTTACCGCTGGATGACACAACCTCAGTTCTGGCTAAACCTCAACAAAATTAAGGGTGTAAGCGAAAACATGCGCCTAAGTGTGGGTACAGAGCTTAGACTATCTAGCAATGTAGACAGCAAGGGCGTAATCTTCGCGCCTACACTTGCTCTTAAGTGGAACTTCGGTAAGTAAGCACTTGCTATAAAACTTATAAAACAATAGTTTCCTATTGTTTTTATACAACCCTCAGCACAACCAATACGGAGTGCTGGGGGTTATCTTCTGTAGTAGATTATCATTTTTTATTATGGAGCATCCTTTACAGAGTTTTCGTTTCTGTCCGCAATGTGGTCGTGAAGGCTTCGCTAATTGTTATGAGCGAGCTAAGCATTGCCCTAATTGTGGACTAACCTACTTCCACAATGTCGCTGCCGCTGTGGCCTGCTTGGTGCGTGACCGTGCAGGGCAATGGCTGTTCGTGCGCAGGGCTAAAGACCCAGCTAAGGGCACACTAGACCTAGCGGGAGGCTTCGTGGACCCTATGGAGACGATTGAGCAAGCAGTCGCACGCGAACTAAAAGAAGAAACCGGACTTAGCCCACTAAGCATACACTACCTCAGCTCTCGCCCTAACCGCTACCCTTTCTCAGGAATAACGGTCTACACGGCAGACCAATTCTTCTTGGTTGAGGTGGAAGATTGCCACAAAGCAGTAGCCCAAGATGATGCTGCCGAGATTGTCATCACAGAGCTAGGCAAACTCTCTGCCCAAGATTTTGGCTTAGAGTCTATATCTCATTTTATGGCGGAGTTCCTCTCTGGTCAAATCAAATTACCTTATTAGCATGCCTACTCTCTGGGCTCGTGTGAAAGGCTTTGTTCCTCTGATGGTACTGGTTCTAGGCTATTTCCTTAGCGAAATCCTTGACCCACTAACACCCGTAATCCCTTATATCATTACGGCTATGCTCTTCATGACTTTTCTAAAAGTGAAGCCTAGTGATATTAAATGGAGGTGGTCGCACCTTGCTTTGCTTGCTCTGCAAATAGCCTTAGCAATAGGTGTGTACTTGATAATTGCGCCCTTTCATGCCGATGCAGCTACGGCTATGCTTCTATGTTTCCTTACTCCTGCAGCTACGGCTGGGCCTTCAATCGTTCAAATCCTACGAGGAGATACCGCCTATATCGCGAGTTACGTCCTCATCACGCACCTTACCTTTATCCTAATCACTCCCTTTCTCTTCCCTTATGTCGGTGGGATAGAAGTATCAGAAGGCATACTGATGCAGATGTGGCATATCTTCTACCATGTCGCACGGCTAGTACTGCCCGCTATTGTCGTAGCATGGTTAATCGTTTATCTTAAGCCTAAAGTAGCCTTTCGCCTAGGAAGCCAAACGCAAATAAACTATTCCTTTTGGTTGCTTTCACTCTTGCTCCTGATTGCACACACGACTATGTACCTCAAGAGGTCTACGCACTTTGAAGTCAGCGACCTCTATCTCGTTGCCTCATTAGGGCTAGTAACCTGCGTCCTCCAATACCTACTCGGACACGTTATTGCCCATCGCCTAGGCATCGAACAGCATGCAGCACGCCACAGCCTTGGGCAAAAGAATACCTCTCTCTCTATTTGGATAGCGGCACTATTCTTACCGCCCCTCGCAGGTATAGGCATCACAAGTTATATTATTTGGCAGAACATTATCATATCCTCGGTAATGTCTTACTACAGCTCTAAACGACAAAAGACTATCGCATAATGGCAAACAAAACTTATCTTTGCTACGTATGTGATGGATTCCCATCAGTATATTAAGATAAATCATGAACAATCTTATTAAATCAATAAAACCATGAATGTACTAATCATCGTAGACCCTCAGAAGGACCAGCACCCTATTAACCACTGCAGTTTTAAGTCTGAGGGCGGTATTTGGCCACACCACTGCGTACGCTATAGCGAAGGTGCAGCCATAGATGAGGGGATTATGTCTAGCCTTATCGCATTACAGAAGCAAGGCAAAAACATTCACTTTATAGAGAAGGCAACAGAAGTTAACCAAGAGGAATATAGTGCGTTCGCACGCTTAATCCCTACCGAACTTGTTTCCGCAGATAAGATTTTCCTCGCTGGTCTTGCTGGCGATTATTGTGTCCACGCTAGCCAAGAAGATTTATTGCGCTGTATCCCGAAGGAACGTATAGAGCGCATTGAAGAAGGCATTGCGTGGATTCAGAAACCTTAAAACTATTGATGAAAGCAAAAGATTATTTTCACCTAGCACCCGCTAATTGGAATTGCGCTCAAGCGCTCCAAAAGAGTCGTCAGCCCTACACTGGTCTTAGTGACGAAGAGATTGAATTGCAATACAGACCTATGGGCGGTGGACGTGCGCCCTTCGGCATGTGTGGCGCACTCTACTCCCTACGCCAACTTGTAGGAGAGGATACCGAGATGGCCGACAAACTAACAGAACGTTTTGAGGAGCGTACGGGCGGACTTACATGCCGCGAACTTAAAGGCAAACATGGGCGTCCTTGCTCGTGGCTTGTAGAGCAAGCTGAGGAACTCCTAGAAGAACTAGATGAGAGCATTGGGCGATCTCTTAATAAATAAGTTCATCCCTACTTGAAACTAGAATAGTGCTTGTTCTTAGATAGAGAACAAGCACTATATATAATAGACTCCGCCATGGATATATACAGCGAACTAGAGAAACGCATCCTTATCCTTGATGGTGCTATGGGTACGATGATACAGACTTATCACCTGACTGAAGAGGATTATCGTGGTACACAGTTTCGCGACTACCCCATTCCTCAGAAAGGCAATCACGACCTACTATCCATAACCCAAGCCTCAATCATACAAGATATACACAGGGCCTATCTTGAAGCAGGGAGCGATATTATTAGCACTAATAGTTTCAATTCAAATCGCATTTCACAGGCTAAATATGGCTTGCAGGAAGAAGTCTACACGCTTAATTACGAAAGTGCAAGGCTAGCACGTGCGCTTGCAGACGAATATACACAGCTTAACCCTCACAAACCTCGCTGGGTAGCAGGCTCAATAGGTCCTACCCATAAATCAGCATCATTAAGCCCCGATGTCCATGAGCCGACTAGGAGAAGTGTGAGTTTTGAGGATTTAAGAGAAGCTTACCTTGAGCAGGCTCGTGCGCTTGTTAAGGGAGGTGCTCATCTTCTCCTCGTCGAAACAGCCTTCGACACACTCAATGCCAAAGCAGCCCTATTCGCTATCGAAGAATTATCCGAAGAGCTAGGCACAGACATTCCCATTATGCTCTCGGCTACCATCAGCAAGCAATCGGGGCGCACGATTTCAGGGCAAAGCCTAGAAGCCTTTGTTACCTCCGTTAATCATGCACGCCTATTGTCATTGGGGCTCAACTGTTCGTTTGGTGCAGAAGCTCTTCTCCCCCACGTAGCCAAACTTGGACAAATAAGTCCTTATTATATTTCAGCCCACCCGAATGCAGGCTTGCCCAACGCTCAAGGGCAATATGAGGGAACACCCATTATCATGGGGCAACAAATAGCCCAATATATTTCAAGGGGTCTCGTCAATATCATTGGAGGTTGCTGTGGCACTACCCCTGCCCATATTGCCGTTTATAGCAGACTTGTACAAGGAGCAAAACCACACGAAAGAGCCAAAATCGAAACATCTGACTTGGTTCTCTCTGGGCGAGAAGTCCTAAGACTACCCTCGGCACAAAGTATTTTGGAGGTCATCAACAAGCCTGATGAACGGAGCCAAAGATTTCAAACTCTCGTAGATGAGAAGCAGTATAACGAGGCTCTGAGCGTCGCACAAGAGCAAGTTCGGCAGGGAGCTCGAATGCTGAATATTCGTATTGATTATGAGGGAGAAGAAGCTGAGCAAGAGATGAGCCACCTTGTAATCCTTCTTACGAGTGATAGTATCACCGCCCAAGTACCGCTTATTCTCTCCTCTCCTTATTGGAAAGTAATTGAAGCAGGCTTACGCTATACACAGGGGAAGTCTATTGTCAATGCGCTTGCCCTCCATCAGAGTGAACAGCAATTTAAACATCAAGCTCAATTAGCCCATCGTTATGGTTCAGCCGTAATCATGACAAGGAGCAAACAGGGGCAAGACGATGCTCACACAAATGATACAAACGAGTTAGCCCAAAGAACCTACGCTCTATTACTCGAAATTGGCTTCAAGCCTCAAGACATCATCTTGAGCTAACACCGAGTAACCTTATACTTATATTTACTTTTGGATATTGAAATAAGTTTCAAATTTTGAGGGCTTAAAATGCAATATCCGAGTGCCGTAGGCACGACACTCCTGCAAAGCCCAGGGTGGAATGAGGGCAAAGCCCGAAATGAAACCCTGGGGATACTCCGATAAAATTAGATTGAGCTCCTTCAGGAGCGGCACTTTCAGCGCGCGTATTTGTCGTAGGGTTGTGCCGCCCCTTAGGGGGCTCAATAAATGTATTATAACAACTGACCCAGGGCTTGCGCCCTGGGCTTTGCAGGAGTATCGCCCTAAAAGGGCTCATCTACGTTTTCAGCACCAATCAGTTACTTTGTTGTTTTGATGCGCTTGCCGTAGTAAAAAGGTCTATCGCATTAAATTAGCGATAGACCTTTTTTAATAGCCCTCACGAGAGCTTCGTATACAGTATTGAGTCCATTTATTGGGTTTCAAAAAGACAAGTAAGACTTGTCTTTTCCGGGACTTTGCAGAATGCGGTAATCGCAAGGCATTGAAACTGAAGGCGACGGGAGTTTACTTGTGTAAATGACCGAGCCTGAATGTCGAAAATAACGTAGCGAGTGCCGTATTATACAATAGTCTCGTATTAGACTTCTAGTTGTCGCTTAATCGCCTCAGCGATGATACGAGCCATTTCGGGCGGAACAGCATTACCAACCATCTTATAACCAGCGACGATATTGCGATACTTGAATATAAAGTTATCAGGGAAAGTCTGTATGCGAGCGCACTCACGAACGCTTAAACGACGATACAGATGCTCAGAACCCGACTGGAAAATACGCTTATTCGGAGCAACAAGTTCCATCTTAGGCGCATTCGGATGCAGGGGCGCATGTCTAGCTCCCGCTTGTATCGTAAATGATGGTTCATGCCATGCACGTACACGATTACGAGACATATAAATAGACGAGAAACTACCTGTCATATATTCGTGATTAGCCACCTTACACTGAGGCACCGGAGCATGAAGCCCCGAGTCCCGAGGTTCAGCCAAATCCTTCAGGTCATAAATCACATCTTGAAGGACACGCCTAGGATAGACATTATCCTCAGGGAAGGCAAATGAAGTATTGAGGTCTAAGCGCACGCCCACAAAAAATACACGCTTGCGGTCTTGGGCAATGCCGTAATCAGCGACATTGACATGGTGAAAGCTCAGCGCATAGCCAGCTTCACGAAACATCTCTTGTATATTACCTAGTGCCTCTTTATGAGCAGGGCCTAGCATGCCTGACACATTCTCCGCAAGGAAGAACTTTGGCTGTTTGGCTTTCAACAGACGAATAAAATCATAGAAAAGTTGTCCGCGCTTGTCTTGTATTCCACGTTTGGCGCCAGCAGCACTCCAGCTCTGACAAGGAGGACCGCCAATGATGCCATCACTATCGGGCACTTCATCGGCTTGGATGTCGGTGATACTTCTTCTATCTAATACAGTGTGGGGGTGATTATAACTATAGGTCTCCCATATTGCAGAGTCGTATTCATTAGCCCACACGACATCAAAACCAGCCTGAACGAACCCTAGATCGAGCCCGCCACAGCCAGCAAAGAAAGAAACTACGCTTGGACGCTTCTTTCCCGTTCTCTTAAGTTCTTTGCCCTTGGCAAAGGACTGTTCTTCAGTGTTATTCATATACTTGCATCACTTCGCTCCCACTGCAAGTACCCCGATGATAGTCTTAATGATATGACCAAATCCCTCGGAGCTACGTACTAGACCAAGAGCGTAAGGCGAAATACACTCAGGCTAGATACAGCAGACCTTCGAGCAAAGCCCGACTATATTGAGCTTGTCACGACGAGAAGACTTGCAGAACTTATCTAGCTGCAAATCGTGCGACAGTCTCATATTGTTAATTGGTTATCTTGACACAAATATATACATTCTTATTTGTATATACCTACGCTTTTTGTTTGCGTAGTTTGTTGATTATGGCCTAGTTAAGTCATACTCAATAAGAAATATTATACAAGTTTAATTTCCTTATTTGGCCGATATTGGTATATTTTCATCTTGATGCAGGGGTAATACTTTCTACCAATCCCCATAATAAGACCATTGCATAGTGGAGCATTCGTTGCCGTGTTTTAAGCATTCAATACTAGGCAAGGGGAACAGACACTAGGTCCATTTTGCTCTTTAGTTAAATCATTATGCTAAGTACGTGTAAATACTTTAGTAAGTGCGTGTACTCATTGTCGTAAGTGCGCGTACTTACCGAAGTAAGTACGTCGTACTTATTTTAGTGAGTACACGTAAATAAATTCGCCCTTACGTGTACTTAAATTTATACTTGCACTTACCTTTCTGGAGACTTCAGCTGTAGTCTGTACAAACTACACGTTCGGGATTAATAGGCATATCTCAATAATTAATTCAACTAAGCATGAAGTCATTTATCTTTTTATTTATTACATAAAATTCTGTCGTAATAAATAAAATTCTAGATTACTTTTTGCGTATTTAATATTAGTTCCTATATTTGCATTGTGGATATATCATTATATGACTACTCACAAATTCTCTCCTATTTAAGTTACACGAGAGTTTGATAGAGATCGTGAGTTTAGTCACTATTGTATAACCATTGTCATTTCTTGATTTATAAACTTTATGCTTAGATGTTATGTCTAAAAAATTACCTACACTATTATTACTCCCTTTGCTAGGTTTGGGGAGTGGTTGTTCCTCTGACCACATGAAAGAGGACATTATTGATTCTCATACTTGTGATTATAAAATTTTGGAATTATGAAAAGATTGCTAAAACTATATACCAGAATCTTTATCGTTTTATTTTTTGGTGTCGTTTTTTTGTCTTGTTCGGACAATGAAGAATTGGGAACCAAACTCCAAGAGCAAGATCTTGTGGGGACACTTTGGAATCTGAAAAAATATAGTGTTCGAAAGGATGGCGTTGGAGGCTATAGGTTGGAACTCTATGGAGAAGAAACTTGTAGTTTTCGAGAAAACGGAGTTTTGGTGCTTCCGGATCGATTTGGAGGTGGAGGAGCAGGAAAGTATAGAGTTTCAAATGAAGTACTATATCTGGATATGGATGCGTATAAAATTAGAAGATTCACAGGGAAATATATAGAGCTAATCTCGGAAGATGATCTGAATAGCGAGATTGCTCGTGATTCTGGCTATGGATTTCGATATAAATATGAACTAAGGAAGCTATAAATACTAACCTAATTAAAGAAAAGGGGCTATGGAGGAATTTGATTTTCATAGCCTCTTAATCATTGATGCACATTTATTGAGCCCCGTAGGGGCGGCACTAACAGAAGGCAAAACCAATTTGCTCTTTAGTTAAACCATTGTGATAAGTACGCGTAAATACTTTAGTAAGTGCGTGTACTCATTGTCGTAAGTACGCGTACTTACCGAAGTGAGTACGTCGTACTCATTTTGGTGAGTACACGTAAATAAATTCGCCCTTACGTGTACTTAAATTTATACTTGCACTTACCTTTCTGGAGACTTCAGCTGTAGTCTGTACAAACTACACGTATTTTGACAAGGCAAGCGCATCAAAATTCAGGAGCATTATGAGTGCCGTAGGCACGACACTCCTGCAAAGCCCAGGGTGAAACGAGGGCAAAGCCCGATATGAAACCCTGGGTAAACACAGACAAAAGCGGAATGAGCTCCGCAGGAGCGGCACTCACAGTGAGCATTTGTCTTACGTCTCGGAAGTGCCGCCCCTTTGGGGCTCAATAAATGTATTTCTACGATTAACCCAGGGCTTGCGCCCTGGGCTATGCAGGAGTATCGCCCTTACAGGGCTCCTCTACTTCTCTCCTATCACTTTATTATTTTGATACTCTTGCCCTGCCTCAAAGAAAATACTCCGTCAATGCTCGTCAATAAATAATTAACTTTGTGAAGTCTTGATATGCGCCATAGCTATAGGTGGGCTATTCATTGACGACAAACAAACAAGAACATTTTAATAGAGTTATAATATGGCGCAAAAAATTACTCAGATGAGGCTGGCACGCTACTTATTTACGGCTGTGCTTGCTTTATTATTTGTTAATTGTCGTAAGGGGCGTTCTTACAAAGAATCCCAACCCTCCCATGTAGAACAGACCACTTCTTCCAACCAGGCGGATAATAAAATATCTACCGATGACTACGAGCTGAGCACAGACGGTCTTACTCTTATAAAATGGTATAACCACAACACGAAGAACCTAGATCTGAATCACGACCCTCGCCTTAGCAAAATCAGATTTATTGGAGATGGGGCTTTTATGAGGTGTAAAAATTTGACGAGTATCAATATCCCAAACTCCGTAACGAGCATTGGAGAGTGGGCTTTTATGCTATGTAGCAGTTTGAAGAGCATCAACATACCCAACTCCGTAACGAGTATTAAACACTATGCTTTTTCAGGTTGTAGCAGTTTGAAGAGCATCGATATACCCTACACTCTGACGAGCATTGAACAAGGCACTTTTGAGGATTGTAGCAGTTTGACTAATATCTATATACCTAGTTCAGTAACGAGCATTGGATGGGAAGCTTTTTCAGGCTGTAGTAGTTTGACGAATATCAATATCCCAAGTTTGGTAACGAGTATTGGAGAAGACGCTTTTGCTAACTGTAGCAGTTTGACGAGTATCAATATACCAAGTTCAATAACCAGTATCGGAAAAGAAACTTTTGCTAACTGTAGCAGTTTGACGAGTATCAATATACCAAGTTCAGTAACGAGTATTGGAGAGTGGGCTTTTGCGAGCTGTAGCAACTTAACAAGTTTAACTATCCCAAGTTCGGTAACAAGCATTGGAAAGTACGCTTTTAGCTCCTGTAATAGCTTGACAAGTGTAACTATCCCTAGCTCGGTCACAAGTATCGGAGGCGGCACTTTTTCTGGCTGTAGCAGCTTAACAAGTATAACTATCCCAAGTTCGGTAACGAGAATTGAAGAGGGCTCTTTTTGGGGCTGTCGCAGTTTGAAGAGTATTACTATCCCAAGTTCGGTAATGAGCATTGGATGGGTCGCTTTTTGGGACTGTCCCAGTTTGATTAGTGTGAGATTTAAGGGTAGTAATCCTCCGAAAATATCTTACTTTGTGGGGGTATTTGCTGAAAGAGCAAGAAAGATTAAACTTATAATTCCTAAGGGAACGCTATGGACATACTCAGAAGCAGAATATCCTATGGATAATATTGTAGAGGAGTAGATCTCGAGGAGCTTCAATCTTATGAATACCGCCCCTAAATGACGCTTTCTTACCATTCTTAATCCTCTCCAATAAATAATTAATTTTATAAGAATGTGATATACGCCACAGCTAGAGGTGAATATATCTCTGATAATAAGCAAACAAGAATATCCTATAATGATTATAATATGAAACAAAAGATTACTCATATAAAGCTAGCACGCTACTTATTTACGGCTGTATTAGCTTTATTATTTGTTAGTTGTAACAAGAGTTGTTCATCTCCTCCAAACACCCCTCCTAGAGGATATACTACTTCCTTTAACCAAATGGGAGAAGAAATCTCTTCCGACGACTACGAGCTGAGTGCAGATGGTCTTACTCTTATAAAATGGCATAACCACAATACGAAGAACCTAGACATGAATCGTGACACTC
>QWCF01000796.1_pt1 | contig 21035 bp, 11 predicted proteins | sample 1972521 | NCBI WGS metagenome assembly QWCF01 (sample SAMN09866715, study PRJNA288562) | Human oral metagenome isolate term4_saliva, whole genome shotgun sequencing...
CTTTGTCTTTGAAGAATGTACTTACTTTTTCATAGACGTGTTCTGTGTCTCCATTTGGCAGTTTCTTCGTTTCTACGAATCTGTATTCTGGTACTTCTTTCTTCTCTACCGTTCCTTTTTCTGATGGTGTATTTGGAAGTTCATTTCCTTCTTTATCTTTTAAGAATGTACTTACTTTTTCATAGATGTGTTTTGTATTACCTTTTTCATCCACTTTTGTTTCAATAAATCTGTATTCTGGGAAGTCCTTCTTCTCAGTTCTACCATCTTCAGTAACACTACCAGGAATTGTATTACCCTCTTTATCTTTAAATTCAGTTATTGGGCGAACTGTAGGTGTGTAAGTTTTCGCTACTACTGTTCCATTAGCATCTTTCACTTGTACAGTTACTCCTGTAGCTTTTCCAGCAAAGTCTGATTCTGGTGTAAATGTAATAATATTATTTACTAATGTATACGTACCTTCACCTGAAATCGTAACTTCTGTAGCTGGTGATCCATCTCTTCCAACTAATGTTGTTGTTGTTGGATCTAAGGCTACTAATTCATGGCCTTTGTTGAAGTTTACTGTTGAGTTGTCTACATCTTTCTTATCAAACACGATTGTTGATGTTTGAGGTTGTGCTTTTGGTCCTTCAGTTTCTGAATTTTCACCTGTAGGTGTTACTTTTTCAACTGTTGGTACATATTTTTTCGTAACAACTTTACCATTCTCATCTTCAATTTGAACGGTTACTCCTTCAGTTGTTCCTTTAAATGTCTTAACTGGTGTAAATGTAATTGCACCATCTTTCAATTCATATGTTCCAACTTCTGGTACTGTAATTGTTGTTACTTTTTCACCATTTCCGTTGATTAATGTTAATGTGTCTTGTTTAAATGCTACTAATTTATGACCTGTATCAAAGTTTACTGTTTTTCCATCTTCTTCGTCTTTTTGGTTGAATACGATAGGTGATGTTTGAGCAACACCTTGTGGTCCAGTTGTTGCTGAATCTTTACCAGTTGGTGTTACTTCTTCAACTGTTGGTGTATAAGTTGTTTCAACTTTTGTTCCATTCGCATCTTTGATTTGAACTTTAACTGGTGTTGCTGGTCCTACAAAGTCTTTGTTTGGTGTGAATGTAATTGTCTTGTTAGCTTTGTTTAACTCATATTTACCTTGAGGAGTTGTCACACTATCAACAGGTGCGTTTGAACTATCTAATAATGTTAGAGTCGCTGGATCTAAGTTTACTCGTTCTCCATTTGGTCCTTCTTCAGTTCCTTTATTGAAGTTAACAGTCGTACCTTTATCATCTCTAGTTTCTTTCGTATCTAGAACGATTGATGATGTTTGTGGCTTACCTTGTACTCCGCTTGTAGCTGATTTTTCAGCTGTTGGACTTACTGGAGTAATGCTTGGCGTGTAAGTTGTATTTACTTTAGAACCATTTGATCCTGTTGCTTGTACAACGGCTGGTTCTACTGGACCTGTGTATGTTTTATCAATTGGTGTGAATGTTACTTCTCCAGTTGAAGCATTAATTGTATACGTACCAATTTCTTCAGTTGTTCCTTGTTTGTATGCTGGAGTTGTTGGTACTTCTACACCGTCTTTTACAAGTTTGTAACTATTTGGTTTAATTGAAACTGTTTTTTGTTCCCCATTTACTGTTACTGTTTGTGGTGTAAATGTTGGTCTTCCTGTTTGTTCTAAACCTTGTAAGTTTGTTGATTCTGCAGGAGTTTTTTCAATTTCTACCGGTACAATTACTGGTTTATAGTTCGCTGTTGAAGTAATAGTTGTACTTTCGTTTTTCTCATTCGTTACAGTTATTGTAGCTTCTACTTTAATGGCTGGTACATCCCCTGTGTAGCTTGGTACTGGTGTGAATGTCACTTTACCATTACCATTAATAGTAAATGTTCCTTTCCCTTCAAGTGTTACAGAGTCTGTTGGTTGGTTATTTGTTGGATCCACCAATTTACGACTTGTGATTGACGCATTAGTTACTCCATCAGGAATTGTGAATGTTGGTGTTTCTGATTGTGGCACACCTTGGATATCTTTAGTTGTTTTATCCCCTGGAGTTACTGTGATTGGAGTTACACTTGGTGTGTACTTCGCATCTTTTGTTTCTCCATTTTCATCTGTTGCTTGTACTGTAATTCCTGTTGCTGGTCCTTTAAATTCTGGTTTTGGAATGAATGTTACTTGACCAGTTGTTTTATCAATTTTGTATGTTCCTTCATTTGGAACTTCGATTTCAGTACTGTCTACAGGTGTTTTAGTTACTGGATCAACTAGTTTGTATCCTGAAATTTGAACATTAGGATCTGATACTTTAAATTCAGGTGTTCCTGTTTGTGTTTTACCTTGTGGTGCTTCTGAAGTTTTATCCTTACTTTCCATTGTTACATCTGTAACTGTTGGTGTGTAAGTTGTTTCAACTTTTGTTCCATTCACGTCTTTGATTTGAACTTTAACTGGTGTTGCTGGCCCTACAAAGTCTTTGTTTGGTGTGAATGTAATTGTCTTGTTAGCTTTGTTTAACTCATACTTACCTTGTTGAGGAATTGTTACACTAGTTACCTCATGTCCATCTCCATCTAATAATGTTAGAGTCGTTGCATCTAGTTCAACACTTTCTCGATTTGGTCCTTCTTGACTACCTTTATTGAAGTTAACTGTGTTGGCTTCAATGTCTGGTGTATTTAAAGCAATTGGAGAAGTTTGTGGCTTACCTTGTGATCCGCTTGTTGTCGATGCTTCCGCTTGTGGCGTTATTGGAATAACTGTTGGAGAATACGTAGCTCTAATCAGCGTTGTCGCTGGTTGTCCATCTTTATCATGTCCATCTACAAGATCTAATGAAACGATTGCAGGTATTGGAGTACCTGTAAAATCTTTCTTCGGTGTAAATGTCACTTCACCAGTTAATGGTTTAATAGTATACGTACCAATTTTATTGTTATTGCTATCAAGCGCATCTACTGTTGTAGCACCTGTCACTTCATTTGTTCTAGGATCAACCAATTTAGCAGGATTTGTTGCTGTAGGTGTTGCTGGATTGTTGTTCCATTCACCTCTAAATACAGGTGTTCCTGACTGTGAAAGACCCTGTAAATTGCTACTTGATGCATTTTCAGATTTACCAGTTACTACGACTTTAGGGATATATAATCCATCCATACTAGTATTAGTATTTCTATTTATCCAACCTGTTGTAGCATCATTTGTATCTTGTCTACGAATCGTAATACCATGCGCTTCCCCTAAGAAACCATCTTCCGGTGTAAATTGTACATCTACATCCTTATTATTTGCTGCAAGTGTAATTTTATAAGTACCTTGACCTGCTACAGTATAAATTCCATCTGCAGGTAAAGTAATCGGGTGACCTGTTTTATTATCAATATAAACCGGTGGTATATCCGTTCTAATTTCTGCATCTTCAGTCACTTTATAAGCAACTTTACCAAGAGCTGTGAAGGTAATATGTCCACTTTGTGTTATTCTTGGTCTATCTTCAGTTCTTACTTGCTCACCTCTTGGTGGGTGTGTTATTTGAGTTTTGAAGTCTTCTACTTCCCCACTAAATGCCACACCTGTTGGTTTTTCAATTTCTTTTGCATTTGTAGCGATACGAACTCTTGTTCCTAATTCAACAAGTTTTGGATCCACTTCTGTAAAGCTTCTATTAAAGTGTAATGTTACAGTACTATCATTAGTAATTGTTGCCAATTCAGAACGCTCATCTTCATCAAACTTACCATTGTTATTAAAGTCAATCCAACCATAGATATGAGCTTGTGGTGCTCCGTCAGTATGCGCTTGAATGTCTAATGAATACGTATAATGTCCATTTGTACGATCCAGTTTAATAATTTGTCTATCTACATTCTTCAAGTTATCTGGTAAGATTTGATTGATGCCTTCATCAGCATGAGGATCATTATTAGCTTCTGGACTTTTATCATCCCCAAGCCAATCTTTTGTATTGTTTGTATCCATATCAGGTCTTTCACTACCTAAATACGGTTGGTTAACTTCTGCACCAGTAAGTCCATTTTTAGTACTTATCATATGGAATGCGCCACCATAACTTTCAGGCGCATCTCCTTCATCAATTGGAGCAATCCCCATCATGCTTCGTTGCTGACCACCAGTAAGAATATACAATCCTACTTCGCTTGCATCTCTTGTCATTACAACTGGTATACTAAACTCAGCAGCTGTTGCAACAGGGCCAAAAACTCCTGTACCTAACCCTCCCGTTACTCGGTCCGGATTCGTTAAGTATTTAGCCGCTATTTTCCCGCTACCTACTTTGACAATATTGACAGCTGTTTCACTTGTCCTAGGCCCTAATACACCAGGCTGATACCTCCCTATTGCAGCTAAGTTTTTTGGAGATTCAAAATTATTTATTGGTACATATCCTTTTGGATTGCTAACATTTTTATTTATCTCCAATACCTTTTCCCAGCCCCTACCATTTGTCGTAAAGATGATATTTTCTCCAAAGTCATTACTCTCTGAATCAAGCATCACTACAGACGGACGAACTGTTCTTCCTTTATAAGTCCCACTAATCTCAAATTGAACCCCTATATTAGCTCCATCTCTAGTTGAACCAATGGATATTTTTCTTGTTCCTGCATCAATAATTCCAGCTTTTTTAATTTCAGAATAATCACCTTGATCTGTTGCTGAAACTTCTGCAAGGCCATCTATATGAAGTAATCCATTCGTTGCATTTGGATCAAAGGTTGCTTTTTCCTCATCCGTTGCTCCCATTGCTTCCATACGTTTTCTATAAATTTCTGTCGCTTGGAATGGTTTTAGTGATTTAACTTTAATCGTAACATGATATCCAGGCATTACTTCTTTTGTGTAAGTAGATCCTACTTTTAATCTGCTACCAGAACCAAGATTTGTCCAGTTAGCTACGTCTCCAAAATCTAACCAAGCAATTTGCTTTGATATTGCTTTTGCTGCTTCTTTGTCTGTAAATGAAGCTTTTTCAACCGCTGGTGTTGCTGTTGCGTCTACTACATCCGCACCTACTCCAGTAGTTGTTGGAGGAGTCGTTGCAGCTTCACCAGCTCTGAAACCAGTTCCTTCTTGCATCTTTTTACCATTACGGCTGTCAGTGTTTTTATTTTCTTTTACTGTTTCTTCAGATTTAATTGATTTTAAGATAGAAGTTAATGAGCTAATTTCTTTAGCTTTCGAATCTACTTCTTGTTGAGTAGCAGATGATTGAAGAATGCTCTCTGCTGATGCTAACTTGCTATTAGCATCGTCAATCATTGATTGTTGTTTTGTATTATTTTTAATTCTTTCTAGTTGAGATTTTAGTTCTTCAATTTTTAATAGTAATAAAGATTTATCTACCTCTTGTGTTTTTTCGCTAGTTTGTGGATTTAGCTTTTCTGCTACCGCTTCTGCAACTTTCTCACTTGTGTTTTCTGTTTTTTTCTCAACAGGTTTCGCTTCAACTATAGATGGTACAGGTACGCTTGTCACCGTAGAATTATCTACGTTCTTATCACCATTTTGTTGCACAGTTACACTATCACTAGCCTCTACAATACCCGCACCAAAAAATAAACCTACTCCTATTAAAACACTCGCAGCTCCTGCTTTGAATTTTTTTATGGAGTACGTTTCAACTTTTTCAGCTTGACGTTCATATTGTTTTTTTAGGTTATTTTTTCCTATCATTCAATTTACCTCTTTCTTTAATTTATTCTACTTTCTATAATATCATAAAATACATTATTATAAAAACAATTATACTCATTATTTTCAAAATTTTTTTATAAACTTATTAATCGAAGAAATATATTTTTATATTTTTATTGAATTTCCACAAAACATGATAATTAGCAATAAAAACAAAAGATTAACCTCGTAAATTATTTTAAATTTATTTGAAATGCATCTAAAATATAAATTTAAATAATTATTTAATTTCAAATATTTATTTACAATAATATAACGTTTTAAGAAAATATATGATTAATTATTTATATATTTACTCAATAATTTTTTTCAAAAAGAAAAGTATACCAAAATGGTACACTTCTAATTGAATGGAGATGGCGGGATTTGAACCCGCGTCCAAAAACACCTCCCCTTAGCCTCTACATGTTTAGTTTACCTATTGAATTTAATTCTCCACTTAAGCCGATAAACAGGCAATGAAAAACGAGTTTGATTAATCTCTTACTTCTTTCTACAAACGGAAGAAAAAAATCGTAGACTGCTAATAATGAACCGATTAGCTTTGTCACAGTCGAACAAAGTAATCAGCCTTTAGCTTATTAAGCTGCTAAAGCGTAATTTGTTTTTTCGCCAGTTATATTTAACTGATGTGTTGTTAAAGAAGACAACCCTCCTACATGCCACCAAGAAGACTAGCATCCCTGTCGAATCCTAAACATCCCCTAATTGTGATTAATCTATTTTACCATAAATTTCAACTTATGTAAAATTTTATTATTTTCATCTGCACTTACTCCTAGTTAAACTTTCTAACAACAACCACCTCAATTGTGATATAATTAAAGAAGATTAGAATTAATAAAATTAATAACTAGGGAGATTGGAGATAATGGAAAAGTTAAAAAATAAATTTATTGAAAAAAGTATAGAAGCTTTTATTCTAGGTCTAGAAATATATAATAAACCTACAATTAAATATAGAATAGAAGGATTCAGTTTTTTTATATGTAATGCCTGGGAACTGATGTTAAAAGCAGAGTTGTTGAATCGACAGATTCCAATATATTATAAAGATAACGAGTCTAGAACATTAAGTTTAGAAAATGTTGTGAAAAAGATATATTCTGATAGTAATACTAGAATAAGATTAAATCTAGAGAAGATTATAGAATTGAGAAATATTAGTACTCACTATATAACTGAAGATTATGAGTTAAAATATGCACCCCTTTTTCAAGCTTGCGTTATTAATTTCACAAATGAATTATTACGATTCCATAATCAAGATATTACACAACATATTGCACAAAATTTTCTTACTATTTCTGCAAGTTATGAACCATTGAGTAATGAAGAAATAAGAATAAAATACCCAGCTGAAATCGCTGAAAAATTTATTCAACAAGCTAATGAAATTGATATACTATCTAATGAATACAATTCAGATAAATTTTCTATTGGAATTAAACAAAATTTATTTATTACTAAAAAAAAGAAAGAAGCAAACTTTACTGTTGCTATATGTAAAGAATCCGAAAACAAAGTTGCGATTATCAAAGATCCGAAAGATCCTTCTCAAACTCATAAATATTCATATGCTAATGTTATTACAGTCGTAGAAGCAAGATTAAAAAAACAAAATATAAAATTAAATTATAAAAAGAGTTTTAATCAATATGTATTAAACCTTATTATTGACTTTTATAAAATAAAAGATGAGCCAAAATACGCGTATTGTCATAAAATTGGAAATTCAACTCATTATACATACTCCGAACAATTTATTGAATTTGTTCTTATTGAAATAAAAAAAGACCCTTATAATTTTGTAGAGAGCTTAAAAAAGGTATAAAAAAAGATAACCCCAGGCACATAGGAATGCTCGGTTATTAACCTACCCCATTTTGGGACCCAGCGTTTATCCTTCACAAGTTATCTAATCTACTATTTATTATAGCTTATATTCAAAAAAAACGCAATTAATAAAATAAACTCATATCATTTACAAATATAAATAAAATAAAGAAAACTATTAGTATAAATTTAAATTCTATTAAATAAATCATAAAATTTTAAAGGAGGTACCATGGAAACCCTTATTAATAAATTACGCCCTACTAAAGTTAACGACATAATCGGACAGCATCATTTAATTGGAGATGGAAAAGTTCTTACTAAAATAGTAGAAAGCAAAAAAATGTTTTCTTTTATATTATATGGACCTCCTGGAACCGGGAAAACATCTATAGCAAATGCTCTTGCTAACGAATTAGACTATAAATTTAAAATATTAAATGCTGTAAATTGTACGAAAAAGGACTTAACTGCTGTAATAGAAGAATCGAAAAGATTTAAAAAAGTTATTTTACTTCTTGATGAATTTCATAGATTAACTAAACCTATGCAAGATATACTTCTTCCAGAAATTGAATTTGATAATATATACGTTATTGGATGTACAACAAACAACCCATATCATACTGTTAATCCTGCAATTAGATCACGTTTAATAATTTTTGAATTACAACAAGTTTCAAATGATGATATTTATGAATATCTAAAAAAAATAGCAAATAATAAAGAAATATTCCCTAAAGAATTATCAATTGAGGATGATGTGTTTAAAACAATTGCACTTAACTCTTCTGGAGATTTGAGATTCTCATTAAATACTTTTGAAATTTTATACAATTTATCAAATGAAGGTGAAATTATTACAAAAGAGAAGCTATTAAACTTATCACTAGGAAAATTCAAAGCCTATGATAAAGATGGCGATGCTTTTTATGACATCATTAGTGCTTTTCAAAAATCTATTCGTGGAAGTGATGTTGATGCATCACTATATTACTTAGCACTATTAATTGATAGTGGGGATTTAGATACTATATATAGAAGAATGAGTGTTATAGCTTATGAAGATATTGGTCTAGCCAATCCAAATATTGGACCTTTTGTTCATGCTGCTATTGAAAGTGCGAAGATGCTTGGACTACCTGAAGCGAGAATACCTTTGGCTAACGCTGTTATTCAACTAGCACTTTCGTTAAAATCTAATAGTGCTTATATGGCAATCGATAATGCACTACACGAAACTAAAACAAATCCAAAATTCATAATTCCTGATCACTTGAGAGATGCGCATTATTACGGGGCTGATAAATTAAATCGTGGCGTTAATTATCAATATCCACACAGTCATCCAACTGGTTATATTAAACAACAATATCTTCCAGATAACTTAATAGGAAGGTCTTTCTATACACCAAAAACAAATAACAAAAATGAGAAAAATCTAGCACAATATAAAAAATTTATAGATAATTTGAAATAAAAAAGGGCTAATCCAGCCCCAAAATTTAACAAAGTTCACATGTAAACTCATAGACGCAGTGGTTTATTGATATCTAAATTCGCTTTATAAAAGCTCTTTAGATATCTAATAAACTGTGAGGGGATGACTCGACATAATCGATTTCTCCGAAATCACGATTTTTGAGTCACTCCTTTTTTTACTCACCTAATATTTTAACTTCACATTCAAGTTCAACACCTGAATCTTCAAAAACTTTTTTCTGAACTTCTTTAATTAAGTTTTTATAATCTTCGCACGTTGCAGAATTTATATTAACCATAAACCCAGCATGTTTTTTTGATACTTGCGCTCCTCCTACAGTTAAGCCCTGTAATCCTGCATCTTGGATTAATTTCCCTGCGAAGTATCCTTCTGGTCTTTTAAACACAGAACCACATGAAGGGTATTCTAAAGGTTGCTTATCTGAGCGCATTTTATTTAATTCTTCTACTTTAGAGACAATTTCTTCTTTATTTCCTTTTTTCATTTGGAAATAAACTCTAGAAATAATTTCTTTAGTTTCTTGAATTACAGAATGTCTGTAAGAAAATTCCATTTGTTCATTAGTATAAATTTTCTTTTCACCCTTTTTAGTGAAAACCTCAACTTTTTGAACAACTTCTTTCATCTCACCACCGTATGCACCAGCATTCATGAAGATTGCTCCACCTACACTTCCCGGAATACCACATGAAAACTCAAGATTAGTCAGGCTATTTTCAATACAAAAGTCAGTAAGTTCTTTTAATGTTAATCCCGCATAACAAGAAATAACGTCTCCTTCTAGTAACTCTATATTATTCATATCACTAGTTAAGGCTACTATTCCTTGAATTCCATTATCTGAAATTAATACATTTGAACCATTACCTAGTATAGTCAATGCAATATTATTTTCATTGCTGTATGCTATTACATTTTGTAAATCTTTTTCATTGTTAATTTTCACTAAAACCTCAGCATTTCCACCAGTTTTTGTGAAACTATAATTTCTTAAAGGTTCGTTATATAATACTTCACTACTTTGAAGAATTTCCTCAATATCTTTTATCTTAATCATTATTTTCAATCCTTTTTAACATTTCATTTATAAATATTATTTTTTGTGATGAATAATCTTTAAATGAAAGTTCTTTATTATTATTTTTAAATGAATTATAGTCATTTTTAAATTCTTTATTATTAAAAACTTCTCTAACTTTTATAAAATCTTTGTGTATTTCCGTATCTCGTTGAACTACATTTAATACTACATCATAGCTCATTGTTAGATAATCAATTATTCTAGCGTACTTAATTACACCTTTTATTCCATTATGAGCTATTCTATGATAACCTATATTGTTTAACCTTTTCTCATCAAATGTTGTTATCTCGTGTAAATTCTCAACAACAACAAGCATATCTACAATTTTCTCTCCCAATACCTGTGTTGTACTCGTCGCTCCAATGTGCAAAAACTCACACTTCGGCATTTTAGGAATCTCTTGTATTTTTTTTATTTCTTCTAAAAATGTGTTAATAAAGACTTCATTGTCTTTTATTTCTTCAATTTTAACAATTCTCTTATCCATTTATAAAATCCAATCTTGTAATTAAATATCCTAATCTATTATAGACGTTATTTTAAAAGCTCTTTTCGGATTTCATCTTTGAGCTAAGTAAATATGCTTTTGATATTAATAATCTTATTTTTTCACTAACAGCATGCTTCATAACAAAAACAACCTTTTTCATGGTCGTTTATCATACCAATAGCTTGCATATAACTATAAATGATGGTACTTCCTACAAAGTTAAATCCTCTTTTCTTCATATCCTTACTTATCTTGATAGATAAATCAGATTCACTCGGTGCATCCTTGTAGCTTTCTAACTTATTATTGATTTTTTTATAATCTGTAAAACCCCAGATATACTTGTCAAAACTTCCAAACTCTTTTTGTACCTTGATAAGTGCAAGAGCATTTTTTCTAACAGAATAGATTTTCAACTTATTTCTTATAATACTTTCATCTTCTCTTAACGATTCTAAATATTCGTCTGAATAGTTTGCACAAATATTATAATCAAAATTATCAAAAACACGTTTAAAGTTCTCACGTTTTTTTAAGATTAGTGACCAACTTAATCCTGCTTGCATACCTTCTAATACTAAATATTCGAATAACATCTGTTCATCATGGGTTTCTCTGCCCCACTCATTATCATGATATTCAATATCTAAGGGAGCTTTTGCCCATGGACATCTATTTTTATTCATGATTTACCTCCAAATTATTATTCACAATAGCTAACATTTCTCTAATTCGCCTGATACTATATCTTTCTTTTTTATCAATCTCAAGGAAAAATCCATCCTTCGCAATAATACGAGTATCTTTATGAGGCGTTAAATCAGTAAATAATTCTTTTCCTTTTAGATTATTCATAATATCTTTATCGAAGGTTATAACTACCTTATTCGCTAATTCTTTTATACTAGTAACCATAGTATTTTTCGCTATAACTTTTAAATAACAAATATCTATTAGATTATTTACTTCTTCTCCAAAATCAGAGAATCTATCTATTAAATCTTCAACGATACTTTCTATTTCTTCATCACTTACAACGGTATTTAATCTCTTATAGAAATCTATTTTATCCGCATCACTAGAAATGTACTCTTTTGGAATAAAGGCATCTACATTAAGTTTAATCTCTAGGTCATCTGTTTCAACTTCAAAAATATCTTTTTTAATTGAAGGTGCTGCTTCTTTAATAATATTTTCATAGTAACTAACGTCTTGAGTTCTATCTTTCTCTAATAAAGGTTCTAAAATTCCTTTTTTAGCTTGAATTTCTTGTTCTAACATTTGAGAATATAACGTATAACCTACCGAATCGATGAATCCATGTTGTCTCCCACCTAGAACATCACCCGCTCCACGAATAGATAAATCTTGCATAGCAATCTTAAATCCACTCCCTAAAGAAGTAAAGTTCTTTATCGCTGATAATCTTTTCTCCGAGTTTTCTGTTAATGATTTAAACGGTTGATACATTAAGTATGCATATGCTTCTCTGCTCCTACGACCTACTCGTCCACGAAGTTGATACAATTGACTTAATCCAAAACGATCAGCATCTTCTACTATTAAAGTATTTACATTTGAAATATCAATACCCGTTTCAATAATAGTCGTCGATATTAACATGTCATATTTTCTATCGATAACATCTGACATAATATTCTCGAGTTCTCTTTGGCTCATTCGTCCATGAGCATAAGCGATATTAATATCAGGTAATAATCGTTTTAACTCTAAGTATTTTTCATCAATTGTCTCTACCCTATTATAAACATAGAATACCTGTCCTCCACGGTTCACCTCATTCATAACCGCTTCTTTGATAACCATCTTGTTCTGAGCTGTTACGAATGTCTGAATAGGTTGACGTTCTCTAGGTGGTGTCTCTATTACAGATAAGTCCCTGATTCCTATTAGACTCATATGCAGTGTTCTTGGAATTGGTGTGGCACTAAGTGTGAGTACATCTACTGTATTTTTAAGATGTTTAATTTTTTCTTTATGTTTTACTCCGAAACGTTGTTCTTCATCTATTATTAATAAACCTAAATCTCTATATTTAAACTTATCGTTTAATAGTTTATGCGTTCCAACAATAATATCAATCTTACCTTCTTCAAGTTTCTTACAAATTTCTGTAATATCTTTTGCAGATTTAAACCTACTAACTACTTCTATATTAACAGGAAAATTAGCAAATCTACTTACAAAATTATCATAGTGTTGTTCAGCTAATAGCGTTGTCGGTACTAAAACAGCGACTTGCTTATTATCAGTAACAGCTTTGAATGCAACCCTCATAGCAACTTCTGTTTTACCAAATCCAACATCTCCGCATAGAAGTCTATCCATAGGACGTTCTTTTTCCATATCTCTTTTAATTTCTTCAGTAGCTTTCACCTGATCTTCTGTTGGAATAAACGAGAAGTCTGCTTCAAACTCAGCTTGCATACTACCGTCAAAACTATAAGCATATCCCGAACTCAACTCACGTTTAATATACAGTTTAATCAAATCCTCAGAGATATCTTCGATTTCTTTACGAACCTTGTTCTTAGTCTTTTGCCAATTTTTCGTACCAAGTTTATTTAGCGCAGGTTTTCTATTGTCAGTAGAAGCGGTATATTTTTGAATATAGTTCATATTATTTATATCTACATAAATAATATCTCCACCATCATAGACGATTTTTAAGAAGTCTTTATACACTCCTCCTACTTCAACATTCTCTATACCTTCATAAAGTCCAATCCCATGGCTAACATGGACGATATAATCGCCAATATTTAACTCTTGGTAATTTCGTATTTTTTCTGAGTTAGTATATTTGAATTTTACGCGACGTTTTTTTCTCTCTTCTTCTGTAAAAAGTTCACGTGGTGTTAATAATAATAGTTTATTCTTTCTATCTTCTAAACCTTTAAGGTGATATTTATTTACATCAATAAAAATTTTCCCTTCTTTAACACCGTAGTAAATATCATCATAAAAATAATTATCAAACAGAACTTTTTCAACATAATCTCTTTGCTTTTGAGTATTTAATGAAATTATTACCTTATAATTATCCGTTAACTTTTCTTTGATTTCTTTAGCTAAGTATTCTTCACTTGAATAATATGCCAGGTCAATTATATCTAAGTTATAGTTTTTCTCAATAATTTTATCATTTAATTTCAAAGTAGATAAATAGTATTTCCTAGTATCTAAATTTTGAATCTTTTCAAATGCTATATTGTCTATTACATCTTGATAAATATAGCTTCTATTCACCTGCTGCAGACTTGTTAAAAAGTACTCTCTTAGACCTTCTATCTTTTCTAAGAGTTTATGATAATTGTCATAGAAGATAATAGTATCATCTGTTAAATAATCTACAATACTAAATGAATTTTCGTAAATTAAATTTGAAAAACTTTCTAAATCACTAAAATCGCCAGTTGCTTTATAAATTTCAATTTTTTGGCGCTCGTCAGAAATATAGAAAAATCACTTGTAGGATAAATAACAGTACTATTAATTTTATCAAGCGATCTCTGTGTAATTTCATCAAATGTTCTCATACTATCAAGCTCATCATCAAAGAAATCCAATCTAATAGGCTTATCATTTAGTGGGCTAAAAATATCGACTATACTCCCTCTTTTTGAAAATTCTCCAACCACATCAACACTCTCAACTCTGCGATAACCCATATTTACTAATTTTCTTTGCAAGTCATCAAAGCTGATTATAGTATCATCACTAATTTTAAAGCTATTATTCTTAAAGTTATTAGGATTTTTTACCGTTCTATAGATAGCTTCTATTGGTATAATAATTATGCTTTGTATATTATTCACCAAATTTTCAAGTACCTTTATAGAGTTTTGGACTAAATCATTACTCTTAGAAGTATGACGTTTTAATATGTCAATTTCTGGATAAATATATGTTTCTTCTTCGAAATCATTTAATATTGCAAATAATTCTTCTGCTTCTGCCTTACTTTGAGATAGTACTACAACAGTGTTATTACTTTGTTTATATTCGTTATATATTTCCAAAGCGCGTGTTGTTAGATTTTGTCCATAAACCCCTATGTTTTTATATTTTTTTTCAAACTGCAAATCTAAAATTTCCAAAAGATTGTCTTTAATCATATACGCTCCTTTCTACATCAAATATCAACAGAGAGGAAATTGTATCCTCTTGCGCTGAATCTGCTTTAATTATATTTATTCATCAAATCCACAAAACTCATCTTCGAAAAATCTTCAATACAATTTATACTTTTAGAATAAATCTTTTCAATTTCATTCATCTCATCTTTTGAAAATCTTCCTAGTACATAGTCAACTACTTTCATAGGAGGTGTAGGTCTATCTATACCAATTTTTAGTCTATTGAATTTTTCTGTTCCAAGGTGACTTATAATACTCTTAATTCCATTATGTCCACCACTGCTCCCTTTTGCCTTAAGTTTAAAGTTCGCAGTTTTTGTATCCAAATCATCATAGATTACTAATATATCTTCTATATCAATTTCAAAATAATCATAAAACTTCCCTACTGCTTCACCTGAAAGATTCATATATGTTGTAGGTTTAATCAACAAATATTTAATACCATTATAATAAGTCATAGCATATTCTGCATTAAATTTCGTTTTATCAAAACTTACATTCCATGACTTTGCAAGTTCATCAAGAATCATAAATCCTATATTATGTCTTGTATTTTCATATTGTTTTCCTGGATTTCCTAATCCAACTATCAATTTCATAAGTTATCCTCACTTTATTTATTTATTTACTATCGAATTCACGACTTAAAGAAGACAACGGACACCGCTGTCTTCTTTAATTATCTATTTAATTTAATTAGTTATTATTCAAAAAGAACACTTACTGGTTCGTTATTGTGAATTTTGTAAATAGCTTTAGCAATTAAATCACCTACACATAACGGTACCATTTTATCTAGTTTTTTCTCTTCTGGTATATCAATTGTATTAGCATACACTAATTCTTTAATTGGAGAATTTTCAATTCTATCTAATGCTTGTCCACTTAGTACAGCATGCGAGCAACTTGCATATACTTCTTTCGCTCCTCTATCTTTAAGTGCTTGAGCACCTAAAGTAATAGTTCCCGCTGTATCAATAATATCATCTATAAGGATACAAGTTTTTCCTTCAATGTTACCCACAATGTTCATAACTTCAGCAACATTTGGTTTTGGTCTTCTCTTATCGATAATTGCGATTGGTGTATTTAAAGCATCGGCTAATTTTCTAGCACGAGTTACACCACCGTGATCTGGTGATACAACAACAACTTCTTCCATATCTGGAAGTTTTTCTTTAAAGTATTTTGCAATAATTGGCACTGCCATAAGATGATCCACAGGAATATCAAAGAATCCTTGGATTTGAAGAGCGTGAAGATCTAATGCAATGATACGATTCGCTCCTGCTACTTCTAATAAGTTAGCTACTAATTTAGCTGTAATAGGTTCACGACTTCTTGCTTTTCTATCTTGACGTGCATACCCGTAATAAGGAATCACAACGTTAATAGTGTCCACTGATGCACGTTTAAGTGCGTCTATCATAATTAATAAAGTCATTAGATTATCATTTACAGGTCCACTAGTTGATTGAATTACGAATACTTCACATCCACGTACACTTTCCTCTATATTAATTGAAACCTCTCCGTCACTAAATTTTTTCACACTACATTTACTTAGTTCTACTCCTAGTGACTTCGCTACTTGTTGTGCTAATGGAATATTAGCATTCAATGAAAACAGCTTTAATGGTTTATCTACAAGCATATAAAATTTTCTCCTTAAAAATTGGTTCGATAGTAATACAGATGTATTCCGTAGACTATTATAGCATAAATATTAGATAATTTCTACTAATTCAAGTATAGACCAATTAAAATCCATTAATTTTTTTACTATTCATTAATATATTTATTTCTGAAATTTATTTTTCATTACTATATTAATATATTTTATCTCTAAAATAACATTTATGATAAAAACACCTTATCAAGGAAATTTATAGTAAACGATTATAATATTCGTATTCTATGTATACTTGGTATACTTGATAATATTTTTTAATTATTTTGACTATTTTCATAATTTTTTAGTTTATTTATTTGTCATACTATGCTATTATTATATGATATAAGGATAAATGAAATTTCATAAAAGTTTAACTTTTTTAAAATTCACAGTATTTTTTTAAGTTACCATAGTTTTTAATATACTTATATTTTCTTAAGTTTTACTTTTAAATTCTAATTTTTTTATTCTTAATTTTTATAAAATTAAAGGAGTACCATTATGGATAAAATTTTTGAATTAATTGAAAAAGAACAACATAGACAAGATACTAACATTGAACTTATCGCAAGTGAAAACTTTGTTTCACAAGATATTCTAAAAGCAACAGGAAGCATCCTAACGAACAAATATGCTGAAGGATATCCTGGAAAAAGATACTATGATGGTTGTGAAATAATCGACGAGATAGAATCTCTTGCAATAGATAGATTAAAAGAACTTTATGATGCAAAATTCGCAAACGTACAAGCACACTCAGGATCAAGTGCAAACATCGCTGTATACCTATCATTACTTACACCTGGTGATACAGTTTTAGGGATGAGTATGGATGCTGGTGGACACCTAACTCACGGTAGTAAAGTTAACTTTTCAGGGAAACTATTTAATGCTGTTTCTTATGGCGTGACAAAAGACACTCATCTTATCGATTACGACGAAGTCCTTCGTATTGCTAAAGAGCATAAACCTAAAATGATTATTGCCGGATCAAGTGCATATTCTCGTGTAATTGATTTTGCTAAATTTAGAGAAATTGCTGATGAAGTTGGTGCTTACTTAATGGTTGATATGGCTCATATCGCTGGTTTAGTAGCTGCTGGCTTACATCCAAACCCAGTACCTTATGCTGATGTAATTACATCTACTACGCATAAAACATTAAGAGGTCCACGTGGTGGTATTATCCTTACTAACAATGAGGAAATCGCAGTTAAAATTAATAAAATGATTTTCCCTGGAGCACAAGGTGGACCGTTAGAACACGTTGTTGCTGCAAAAGCGATTTGTTTCGCCGAAGCTCTTAAACCAGAATTCAAAGTATATCAACAACAAGTTATTAAAAATATGCAAGCTATGGTAGAAGCTTTTAAAGCTAACAATATTCCAGTGGTTTCAAATGGTAGTGATAACCACCTATGTCTTGTCGATACATATTCTACTTATAATGTTACTGGACATGATGCTAGTAGTCTATTAAGTAAAGCTAAAATCACATGTAATAAAAATGGTATCCCATTCGATACATTACCACCTATAAAAACTAGCGGTCTACGTTTAGGAGCAGCTGCTATGACTTCTAAAGGGTATGTAGAAGAAGACTTTGTAGAAATTACAAATATCATTTGCGATTTACTAAAAAATGGTGAAAACTACCTAGAAAAAGCTCAAGAAAGAGTAGCTACTTTAGTAGCAAAAGAAAGAAAAGAATTTAGATAAAAATATCATTAATAATATTTTAAACGGGAGTGACTCTAAAAAATCGATTTTTCTGAAATCACGATTTTTGAGTCACTCCCGTTTTTTTTACGAACTTTACACTTTATAAAATCTTTTAAATATTCGTCTTTCAAAAAAATATTTTTAGGTTTTATATTTTTATGTTGACAACGTTCGTTTTTCATGTTATATTTATAAAAATTCTTTAGGAGAAATGAAAATATGAAAAACGAAAAAATTATTAAAGCATCTTTTTTTCATAGTCCAAAGTATGGTGAAATTGAATTTCTGGAACATGCTATTCTTTTAGTTTCTGATAATGGAATTATTTCTGAAATTATTAAAAAAGAAGATGAAAATTATCAAAAAATATTAAATCACTATTCACAAGGAAGTAACTTTATTGATTTTAAAGATAAAGTGCTTTTACCTGGCTTTATAGATTTGCACATCCATGCTCCACAATGGCCACAAGCTGGACTTGCCTTGGATGACGAATTAAGCCACTGGCTAAATAATTTCACCTTCCCTTTAGAATCAAAATATAGCCACTGGCTAAATAATTTCACCTTCCCTTTAGAATCAAAATATGCAGATATCAACTACGCTCGAGAAGTCTATACTGATTTGGTAAAAACATTATTAGCAAATGGTACTACATCTGCAATGTACTTTGGAACTATCCATAATGAAGCTACACTAGAATTAGCGAAAATTTGTGCTAATTTGGGGCAAAGAGGTTTTGTCGGTAAAGTTGTAATGGATGATAAGACTATGAATCCTGATTTTTACCGAGATAATAGTATAAAAGAAGCTATTGAAAATACTGAGAAGTTTATTAATGATGTGCAGAAGCTTTCAAAAGATGTTCCTCAAGGTGTATATCCAGTTATTACTCCTCGTTTTGTTCCAAGCTGTACAGACGGTGCTCTTTTAGAGTTAAGAAAATTAGCAAAGAAATATAACTGCTATGTACAAAGTCATTGTAGCGAAAGTGATTGGGAGCATAATTTCGTTCTTGAACGATTTGAAAAAAGAGATACTGAAGTCCTAAATCAATTCGGATTATTAACAGATAAATCGATAATGGCTCATGGCAATTTTATAAATTCTGAAGATGCTAATATCTTCAAAAAGAACAAATCTTCAGTTTGCCACTGCCCTATTTCTAACTCATATTTTGCCAATGCAGTTTTACCTGTTAACAAACTCAAAAAACAAGGTTTAAATATTTGTTTAGGTACCGATATCTCAGGAGGTTTCTCCCCTAGCCTATATGACAATATAAAACATACAGTCATGATTAGTAGGATGTTAAATGACGGAGTTGACAATAGACTAGAAGCTAATTGCCGTGGTAATCATGATTCAAAAGTGAGTGTATTTGAAGCATTTTATCTTGCAACCACTGGTGGTGGTAAAGCTTTGAAATTGCCACTTGGACTTTTTAAAGAGGGTTATATTTGTGATTTCCAAGTCATCGATATCAATACACCGGCAAATAAACTTCCAAATTATTTAGATAATGAAGAAGAAAAACACCTTCTTCAAAAAATATTATACCTTTCTACTTCAGAAAATATTCGCGAAGTCTGGGTTCAAGGTAAACAAATTTTAAAAAAAGATTAATAATATAAAAATAAAAAAGGAGATTACGTTTTTTATGACGAAACAAAATAAACATTTAACTATAGGAGTTGAAGAGAATATTCCATTTTCTCAATCCCTAATCCTAGGTTTACAACATGTCCTTGCAATGGATGTCTACGTACCACCTTTTATCTTAGCAACAGCTATTGCATTATCACCTGGTGATGCTACTGGTTTAATTCAATCCACTTTTCTAGGAGCTGGGATTGCATCATTAATTCAGGTATTATTTTATTTAAGATTACCGGTCTGTCAAGGACCTTCATTCATTCCTCTAGGTGCTATTATCGGTATATATATGGGAACTAAAAATCTTGGTACTGTTCTTGGTGCAAGTATAGTTGGTGCAATATTAGTAATCTTACTTGGATATTCTGGTATTTATAAATATATAGTAAAAAACTACATACCTTCCATCGTCAGTGGAACAATAATTATGATCGTAGGATTAACTTTGCTTCCTTCAGCATTTGTTAGTAATATTTACATTGAAGGTAATGGGTTAACTATGAAACAAAATGTATTATTAGCATTCATTACAGCCGCTTCTTTAATTCTATTTTCTACATTAGGAAATTACGTTAATAAATTCAAAAGAATTTTTCAAATTTCTTCAGTAATTATCGCCTTAGCTATCGGGACATTTTCTGCATACCTAATGGGTGGTTTTAATACTCAAGGAATTAAAGATGCTAACTTTTTCTCAATGCCAAAACTACTATTCTTAGATTATAATATACATTTTGAAATCTCTGCTATTATCACAATGATTATTATTTACATGGTACTTTTAGCTGAAACAACAGGAACTTGGTATGCAGTAAGTTCAGTTATTGACCAACCTTTAAGCGACACTCAAGTTAACAAAGGTGTTATCGGAGAAGGTATCGGATGTTTAGCTGCCGCTCTAGTCGGAGCAACTCCTGTTACTGGTTACTCTACAAATGCTGGGATTATCTCTATTACTGGGGTAGCTAGTAGAAAAGTTTTTGTTATGGCTTCATTCTGGTTTATAGGATTATCATTCTTAGGTAAACTTTCTGCTATTATTAATTCAATTCCTTCTGCAGTTATCGGTGGGGTATTCTCAGTGGTATGTATCATAATCCTACTAAACGGATTTAGAGTTGTTAAAAATCTAGACTTCTCTGAAAGAGAATTATACATTATCGGAGTACCT
>QWCF01000300.1_pt1 | contig 20940 bp, 9 predicted proteins | sample 1972521 | NCBI WGS metagenome assembly QWCF01 (sample SAMN09866715, study PRJNA288562) | Human oral metagenome isolate term4_saliva, whole genome shotgun sequencing...
TATTATCTTTAGGCCCAATCAAAAGATTGAGCCTAAAGAGGCGTTGTACTAAACCAAACGGAAGAGTGGTATGATACTTAACCCGAGTTCAGGTTATTAAGTTCCGTTCTCAAAAATTCGGGAAGTAGAGTTTTATCAGATTCTGATATCAATAAGTGTAAGACATTACTTCCTTCAATGGTAGGACGAGCATTTTGCTTTATGTCATTTAAAGCATACGTTAGTTCTTTCGTTAACACTTTCCTTGCATCTTCAGTGACATTTGCATCCAAGAATGTTTCAACAAACGTTTTCCAGTACTCGTCTATTCTATCATATGAAAGATTAAACAGAAAGCCTACTGGTTTGTCTATTAACGCCGAAATTCCTAACTCTACTAAACTTTGACTAAAATTACCCCTATTATCCTTATACACCTGCATCATATTCAGGGGTAGGTAATTTGTTAGATTGCTTTTGAACGATGCATTAGAACCTGATGTAGGATCTGTCCAGTCCAAAGTTTGACATTCATCTAATCGTTGGATAATATCAGTGTATTCTATACCTAACTGATCTTTTATCGTAGTAATATTCTGGGCTATATAATCATATGGAACGCTAGTACCTAAGTGATGCAAAAGCATATATTCATTTAACAAACGATATGCACTTCCATTAGACCCTAAATGTCTAATTAAATTTGAGTATTCCATATAGTATTCAATACACTCGCTGAGGTAAAGCAATTTATCCTCACGGAAGTTAGATACATCTGCTCCGTTTGCTAAAGACATAGCTACCACATCCTCATAGCCAACCTTTCGACACGCATCTTCTGAAGATAAGCATGAGTTAATTACACTTTGATCGAATTTTGTCGCTACTTTTTCTCCAGGTTGCGTGAGTATTCTGCTAATATAAGCAGAAGCAAAAATTTCTGTCGTTATCTTTTTCTGCTGTATATTATTCTGTATGTTTTCAAAAAGATGTTCAAAAGAATAATACTTATCGCTTTTGAGGTACTTCATAGTTACAGCACTATCATTGTTTCCCTCTTGTGCCTGTTCTAAAAGCAATGTATTCAGTTCATCATTAGAGGTTCTTAATTTGTACTTCGGATAATTTTCCTTCGCACAAAGGACATAACTCTGGAACTCTTTAGAAGATACATCCTTTGCTTTTAATAAAGTTTGTATATCTAATGTGGAATGGACATCTGAAAGCGTAGTTTCAAGTTCTGTCAAGGCTTGATAATATTCCTTACCTCTATTCTCATGTTGTTGAAGTTCATTGCAAAGGTGAGCTGCAACACTTTCCAAACGTTTCTTACTACAGTGAAGAAGTAATTCATGATGGGAAGAGTCGAAAGTTGGTTTGTCGAGTTGTGTCCTGCACATTATATTGGCGAGAAAATCCCATTTTTTCTCAATTGTCATCTTCTCTTCATCATTAAAATTAACGCTATCGAGGCTTTTTAGACTTTGTATGGCTTCGTCAATGTGCTGTTTAATCATATTCTCATTAGAAAGAACCTTTTCTAGTATTGATACAAAATTTGTATGATTAGATAATTCTAAAATAGAATCACCTTTTCCAATTTTCACCCTCAGAGTTCTTAACATTGGCAACTCTGCAGCTTTCTCTATATCATGTATGCCATAAGCAAGCTGACATAACTTCGCCCTAATGTCTTCTGTCTCAGGATAAAGAGATACAATACCTTCAAATATCTCATCACCAAGAAGGTTTTCTTCTAAGGATTTACCATTGTATAAGATTTTCTCTTTTTTCAAGATAAATAAGGCTATTATTTGCAATCTTATACCATCCTCATCAGGCCATTGTAATCTCATCGCAACTAATTCATTTACGAAAGATATTACAGTACGTGGATTGGCAATAGGGTGTATTTCCATAAATACAAGACAAATGTGCCTTTGATCCTTCTCACCTTTCCCAAACGCTTGCTCAAAATACGTATTAAATAGTTTCTCATAGTCGGTTACAACTGGCTGAGGAATGTTATATGTTATAGGAAACGTCTTGTCTATGAATCGCTTCATACGATCCTTATTGGCACCCTCATTAGTCCTGCCATTAGATATAGCTTGGCACAGATGTTGATAGTCATAAGGGATTATTACCCAAATATTTTCATAATTTCCACCAGCAAAAAATGTATATATAGAAGACCACAACTGCATTACTTTTTTAGATGGTAATCGATCCATATTATCGAATACTACAATAAGCTTCTTTTTGGATAGTTTGGTTTTAGAAAAATAATCTGATAGCGAATCTAACCAATTCTTGAATTCATTAACTGATGGCTCCTCGCTACTTGTGAATTCTTCATCTATTTTACTATCTTCTTTCTGAGATATTAATTTTAAGGCCCACTCCCAATTATTATCCCTATATCGACGATACAAAATCAATGCGGTGCCAATTAAAATAGGGATTAAATTTATACATAGAGCTATCCATAAAGTTATAGTACAATCATCCATTAAACGTCCTGTAATGACGTTTAAAATACCATACAATGCAATTAAGAGAATGCCGCAAACGGAAGCAGAACTAAGACGTGGAATAGATTTCCTTATGGTCGTTGACTTATTTGAAAGTAATAGGCTTAGTTGGTCTCTCCAATCCGCATAATTGTCTTTACCATTTCGCATACGGATTGACACTTTACCTCTAAGCACATTATTGTCAATTAAGTCATTAGTAAGGGTTTCAAGGATAGAACGCCTTTGTAAATCCTCTTGATACCCCCATGCATCATAAGTAAACGTATAATAACTGTTTTCTGACAATTCATTGTCTATCATTGACACGACATTAGACTTACCTGAGCCCCATCCCCCTTCTATCCCAATTATACGTGGAATATTACCCCCTAACTTTTTATCGGGTTCAGAATCAATAGACTTGATATATTCACATATATTTGCCGCTAGTTGCTCCTGTGTATGCCCTTCAAAACAATCAATTCCTTTGGGGCTGTCAGAAATAAAATGGGGATATATTTTTTCGTTTAACATAGAAAATTTTTTATGTGTTATCGATCTTTTATTTTTCAATTATCTGAATGTTCCCCTATACTGGTATCAACCATACGAGCCTCGTCAAACTTCTCCTTCATCGTTGGATTATTATAGGTCAGTTTCTTGATCGTCAGCTCGTCAGCCTTCTTGTTCGCTAAACGAAGGTTGTCTTCTGAACCGACCAAAGCCTCACGAACTTTCTGTAGATGCTTGATAGACTCGTCAATCTGGACAATGGCTGCATTAAATTTCTTGCTAGCAAGTTCATAATTACGGCTAAAGCCGCTGCGAAACTCGTTGAGTTTGTTCTCGAAGTTCGTCACATCTACCGACTGATTACGAGCAATGGCCAGCTGCCGCTTATAATCCACGGCGTTTCTCGACGCCTTGGCCAATAGCGAGATGATGGGCATAAAGAACTGCGGGCGCACGACGAACATCTTGGGATAGCGGTGGCTCACATCTACAATACCATTATTATATAGGTCGCTCTCTGGCTCCAGCATACTCACGAGTACAGCGTACTCACATCCCTTGGTGTTGCGGTCCTTATCGAGCTTGGCAAAAAAGTCCTCGTTCTTATGCTTGGTAGAAGTCGTGTCAGCCTCGTTCTTCATTTCAAACATGATGGAGATATACTCCGTGGCATCGTCATAATCGCGAAAAACGAAATCGCCCTTGCTGCCACTGCTGGCATCATTGTCCTTCTCGAAGTAGGCGTTTGGATATAACCCGAGCGAGCGGGCGTTGTCAAACTCATTGTGACAATGGATTTCTAGATCCTCGCCTATCATCTTGGTCGACTGGCGAATCTTAAAGTCCTTGTATCGCTCAATCTCCTCGTCCTTATCTTTCAAGCTACGCTCGTAATACTCCTTCAGGTTTTTCTCGTTGAGCGTGGCCTTCGCCTCGTTCTCCGTGAGTTTGGCTTCAAGCTCGGTGATACGCTGCTGCTTCTGCTGTATGGCCTCCTGCTGTACGGTCTTCTCCTGTATTACGGCCAGCTCCTGGTCCTTGGCCTTCTGCTGCAGCGATGCCTCCAGTTCAAGGATTCGCTTGTCTTTCTCTGCCACCTTGTTGTCAATCTCCATTTGTTTGCTGTTCTGCAAACTGGCGATTTGCTCCTTCAGACGAGTAATCTCAGTATCTTTGTCTGCCATCTGCTCATTCATTTCAAGCTGCTTAGTCTGAGCGATACTATTCAGTCGCTCGTTGAGCTTGGCTATCTCTGTATCTTTACCGGCAATGACTGTATCCTTGGCCGACAGCTTATCCTTGTACCCTTGCTCGGTTTTTAAGATAACTGTAGCTTGCTCTGCCTCCTGCTGCTTATGAAGTTCAGCAAGTCTTTGACTTATCTCTGCATCAAAAGCATCATTCTTAACTTGATTAAGGATAGCTGCATAATCAGCTTCGTCAACGGTGAAAATAGCACCGCACTTTGGACATTTAATCTCGCTCATAAACAAACTTATTAAAAATTACAAGGCAAAGGTAATTACTAACTGTGCAGACATTCTGCGTTATTGCGGATTTTTATTCGTCAGCATACATTTTAGATAGGGTATCAGCCTCTTTCTTCATCTCTTCACGTAGTGAGGCTGGCTTTATCACCTCTATTTGGCTCCCGAAAGAACGCAACAAAGCTCGCAGTTCATAGTTGTCTTTCACCTTCAAAGTTACAATCCGTCTTCCATCCTCGGTTCGTTCACCTCTGGCTACCTGTGATTCATGGAGAGGTTTGGTGTAGATATAGTTGAATGCCTTCTCATTGGCATAGAGCACCACATCCTCAACCGGAACATCTTCGACCGACACACCAATGACATCTTCAAAGAACTCATCGAAGTTGAAATCATCGTCCAGCGGTTCAAACATTTTACGGCCCAATTCCTTGATGCCGTCAATCCTGTCAATGGCATAGTTGGTCAGTCCGTCATAGTTATCTTGCTTGCCAATCAGAAACCACCTATTATTATATTGCCTCAAATGATAAGGACTTACGACTTGCTCTTTAGCATCCTTACCAAAAGGATGATAACAAATCTCCAGAGCCTGCCTATTGACAATGGCATCGAAAATCTGCTTGTAATAGTCCTTGTCCATTCCTTTTAGGTAGGGGTTGTGCTGAAAGCTGACCACCGAATGCACATCTTTTCCCAGTTGGCTGGTGGAATAGAGCTTCTTGTCAATATCCATCAGCCAATCGAACTGGGGTACCCCCTCAAAACGTTTGAGCAACATCAGGGCATCAGATACGATATTCTGTTCCTCTTGATTGAAAGGTCGCTCACTGATAGAATCATTGCGATGGTGGTAACGATAGTACATCTTATGACCGTCGCGTATGGCATCAATCGTCATTCTGTAGCCTTCCTCGCTCTGCATAAACTTCAAGTCCTCTTGTACCTGACGTTTCCTGACACCGTCACCCTTTGTCCCTTCACCATTATAAAGGTAAAGTGCATCATTGCAGGCATCCACCAAGTCGTCAATATAGTAACGGCGACTCCAGTTGCTTAGACATCTGTCCAGTGCCTGGTATCTTATCTGTGCATTCTTATTGGTTGCCATAATCCACTATGATTTAATATTCGATGCAAAGTTATTGTGCAATAACGCTGCAATCCTGCATTGTTGAAAGCTTTTAACCAATATCATTAGACTTGTGGAAGTCAATAATATATTGGATGCCCACATGTGTGTTCACATTAAAAAGCATTAAGTTCTCATGATAATTTACGTCGTCATATTTCTTTTGACTGTCATTATAGCGTAACTTCCAACCATTAGCAATACCGCCATCTGGATAAATTGAAAGTGTGAAATCCGGACCTTTCAGATCTATCCAACGAAAATGTGGCTGTTTTTCTAACATAGTAATCTGGACATTTTTATTAACTAATTGGTCAATACATGCAGTAAGATAATCATTTCGTTCTGCAGCATCATAGAAGTTATCCATAAGTTTGTTCCCCCAGTTATTGGAATTATTGAGCCGCTTTGGGAAATAACATTTAACAGAGCCAAGCCTTACTCCAAGCACATTAGGGATAGCCTTAACCATATTTGCTAGAATCATGCAGCCTAATGGCGTGTTTAAATATTTCTCATTATAGGAAACGTCCACATTTTTCCCTTCAATAAAGGATTTTATTGCAGACCATTTTTCTTCATATTGTTTAGTCAATAGACTAAGTAAATCACTAATTTGACATGCGTCATCTTTCAGCCGAATAAGACTTGTAATATCATCCCCTTGTGAGAGAATTGTGTCAAGTCCGATGTCGAACGTATTGAAAATAATGTCATGTGAGGTATAATATATATTTTCGCTTTCTCCCCAATGTTCATTATAAGCAATTGAGCCTTCTAACGTGAAATATAACCGTAAAGAGCCATCCATGAGTTTTACTATCATCAATGGCTTATATGGTTGTGCTATCATGTCGGTTATCTTAACGCCCCTTTTATAGATTGTTCCCAACAAAGCTATCTTGTTAGGGCTTACTCTTAGAGCATCTAACATCGTCTTATTAGAAACCAAATTTGTAGTGAAATGCCTGTTAAACAGTGAAGCTGATAGGGGAAATTCGTCATCTTCCCATTCATCAACGTTAGGATCAACAAAAACTGTTACAGACTCGATATTATCATCAGAATCAAGACGGCTGATTTCAGAAACGAAGTCGCCAGTCATTGTTACTGCATCATCAAAAATAGCCTTTATTTCTTTTGGCGCAGTGCGGCTCTTTCTTTCCATCTTCAACCATTCAATAGCCTTATGGCGATCTAAATAGTTAGAATACCATTGAGTACGCCTATTTATAAGGCATTTCAGACATGCTTTTTCACAATTGCATGATTCTAGTGCTGTTAATGCATTCTCAAATATGATATTCTTATATTCAGGTAGATGCACTGAATAGCCTGCACCGCCAAGTGCAGTGTCAAAGATAAAAATAGAGTTGTAGTCCTGATTATATCCGAAAGATATTTCATCATCACGAACACCAAGGTATTTTGATAGTTCTTGTGTTATAACCGTACCCAGTGAATATAAAGTGGAGATGTCTTTAATCTCTTGCTTTTCATCATCATAAAACTTCATCTCTACTATATCAGTTGGATATTCTGCTGTTAATAGGATATGACGTCTTATATTGTCACGCTCATTTCCAACACACCTTGTATTATCTAAAAGGCTAATATGGTTTGATAAAGGATGGTCATTTGTAGGGTCTTCTGTTACCATCCTACCACAGTGGCTACAAAGTGCGAAGCCCGTTCCTGCCCCATAATTGTAGAATAGAATTTTGGACTTCTCTGACCCTTTTCTCATCAGTACCTTGGCATTATTAGTTCCTTCATTTCTCCATGGCTGCATTTCTAATAGTAAAGGCTGGGTAATGGCTGCTCCTGCATCTTCTATTTTTCTTTTGGGTGCCGATGTAAATGCAACCGTAAATCCCGCAGGCTCTATTACCTCTGTAAATGGAGATAACTTGCCATATACATCTTTTAATCCATGCATTTCATGGTGATGGCATACGGGACATTCATCTCCAACAGATGTAGGGGCTATTGTGGCAAAACCACAATGGCTACATCTTTGTAATGCAAATCTCCCAGCCTTATTATAATCCGTTTTAAAATATATTCCTTCAGACCGATATGCTAATTCATTTATAACAACTTGTCGTCCTGGGGAATACATTGAAATAGCTTGGCTGAGATGCTGAGTAATATCTCTATGGCTCCCACTGTCTTTGTACCAATCATTGTGCATTGAATAAACATCCTTCGTAAAAGGAACTAGTCCTGTTGGCATTCCTGCACTTGGAATAAAGCCATTTTCTGCTAGATAACCAAGCAGAAAGCTATCCTTATAATTGCCTAATGCATTTTCTATAGCCTTTTGTTGACGTCCGCTCGCATCTTTTAACTGCATTTCATAGGCACTTAATCTATTTTCATAAATTTTCTTTATGTATTGAAGTTTGAAAAGCGCATTTACGGCAGCATCTTTTAACTCAGTTTTATTTTCAAAAACCGTACCACGAGTTAATGCTATATATGAATCATTCATCTTATTATCCATACCATTAGCTATACGATACAGATAATCTGAAAAAGCATCATATCTACTAGGGGTGTTATCAAAGAATTCTCTTAATTTCGTGGTAACATTAACACTAGTCCTAATATTCTGTTGCACAAAATCTGTAAGCAACAATGAGTTTACATGCCGCTGCACAAGTTGCTGACTTTCAAACTTTAATGTTGGCAATTCATTATCATGGGATAACATCGACATGGGAGCATTCCATGTTGATGTACCTATAGGGGTAGGAGCACAGAATGTTACTGCCATTGACTTTGTCTCATTTCTTCTTCCTGCGCGGCCAGCTCTTTGTTGATAATTTGATGGCTTGGGCGGAACATTGTTCATCACGACTTCACTAATACCCCCTATGTCAACACCCATTTCCATCGTAGTCGAACACGAAAGTATATTAATATGCCCAGCGTTGAATGCCTGCTCATATTTACTTAATGTTGAATGGTCTATTTGTGCAGAATGTTCAGCTGCCATAAATATCGGTCGATATAAGAAGATGGACTCATGTAGATTGGAAAGCAACCCTTTTTCTTCAATATTATTTAAATTGTTATTAACCCAAGCAATTATTTCCTCGTCAGAAACGTCAGTAGTCCTATCTCCTTCTGTTTTTCTGTGACAAGCAAAAGGAAAATAAGGCATTGTGATTTGGGCATCATCTTTTACTTTATAATGTGCAAAAGTAGAGTTTGCCAACATACCTGTTATACGAGGACTATATCCTTTCAAAATTGTTGTAACAGGAACATTATCTATAGGGCATACCCATGCTTGCTTTATAAGTTGAAGCCGAACCTTATTCTCGTCCATGAGATTGATGACATATCCATCATTTTCACTATCAACCTTCTCCAGCACATATTCTGTCAAGAATTTCCAAGCCTCTTTCAAAAGTTGATTGATCGTATTCTCTTGCTCTTGATTTAATTCACCAGAATAACCTAATGCAGCACAGAGTAGGAGTATTATTCGATGCTGCTTTTTTCCTTTTTCACCGACTAGTTTTACTCCTGGTATCCATTTTTTGACATCAACAACATTACCCTGTTTGCTTTTATATGTCAAAGTACAATCCGAAGGGTAAACTGCGTTTGCTCTAATCTGCTGAGTGAGATAATGGCTAAGTTCTGCGGGTATGAAATAGTGCCTGCCCGCTCTAATAAAATAATCAACACAAATGACCAAGAAGTCTTGCCAGTCTTTATCCGTAAACTTATCGCCTACGCATGGTGGGACATGAGCATTTGAGATAGTAGGGTAAACTAGCCTTACCAGTCCCATATTTTCCAAGGAGTTTCCATATTTTGGAATCCAGCCAAATTGGTCTAAGAACATAGCATCGATGTAATTCCCCTTATTATTGAAATTCCTTTTGCTTAGGTTCATCAGGTGTGAGAATAATAATCTAAGCTGAGAATCTTGAAGTGTCGGGCTTCGCTTGACCTCGCCCCATCCAAACGACTTATATATCACCTCCGACGATGCTACGGCTTCCTTGTACATGTTCATCAAATATCCTGGTACTTTCTCTCCTACAGATAACTTATGCTCTATATCCTTAATCATGTCTCGAACATCATCTGTGGGTTGTTTGGGTGCAGACATATTAAGGAGAGTATGATAAATAGCTGTTCTTATCCAGTTACGCTCAACATCCTGATTAATAGACATAGCAACCTTAGCAGATCCTTGACGATTATCCATGAATGACAAGTATTTGCGCCCACCGTAGGTTACTTCTGTATCATGATTATCTTTCGCTGGGTCTGTTGCGTTTAGAAGTGTAGAAGCCAGAATTCGACTCAGAAAAGACGAGCTCGCCCGTAAAGATACTCCGTTGGAAGCCCCTTTCCCACAATGTGGGCAACGGTATCCACCTGACTCCCTAACAAAAGAAAAGGACTCTTCTGTTTGTTTGTCATCAACCTTTAGCCTTCCATTTTTTAAGGTAGTGAATTGTACATGTTCAGGATCCACATAGATATTATCATCGACTTTTGCTAAGACAAAACCTTCGTACACATCTGGTGTAGTACTTACGGTATCTGTTCCATAATCGTCCAGATTATCATCTTCTATATCTTGACCGAAGATATTTTGCTCCAAAGATTTGTCGATAGTCTTCATACGGATTTTCCCATAGCCATCTTTTCCTGTCGCAACATTTTCTTCGCCAACAACAAGTACTTGCCCACATTGTGGACAAGTAGCTACCTCAAGCATAGGTTGCCTACAATCTTTATCAGGACAAACATTACTTTGGTAAGTTGTCATACTGCCCAATGAAGGGCGTATGTCCTTGTCACGGTTGCAGTCAGGATTAGTACAAACGTAAACTCCATTAATTGACCGTATAAAGAAGTGAGCACGAGTAGGAATTATAGCCTCGCTAAGTTTATCTATAACCTTCAAGCGTTCATCTATGGTTGCTGATGGAGGCATAAAATATGTCAACTGAGACGTTGTGAGCCCATTTGAATCGTTTATTTTCCGACGCAATTGTTCTACAGTTTTCAAATTGAGACTACTATCCCCAATCATATTATTAACATCTTCTATGTCTCTATCAGCCTGTTCTTTATTTAATTCAGGAATAATTCTTTTACCATCAATTACCTCTATTGTATCAATAGGCTTTCCAGTAAGTCTATGAACAAAGGTTTTCAACTTCAACTTAATTGCCGGATCAGATGTATCACCAATTGTTGCAGATGTTACGGCGAAATTCACATCATCAACAGTTTCGCCGAACGCATCTATTATTCGCCGAATTTGAAGAGCTAATTCTGAAGCGGCAGAGCCTGAATATGAATGGGCTTCGTCAAGTAAAATCCAACGGAGTTTACCACGAGATTTTTGAATTATTGGCTGGTCCTCTTGACGAACTAACATATAATTCAACATTGTTGGATTCGTAAACATGATTTGTGGAGGTGTACTTCTGATTTGCTGGCGGTACACCAATTCCGGTAGAGCTTTCTTTATACGCTCGCTTTCTTTGATATTTGGTTCTTTCTTCTCAAGATTATCTGTATCACCATTGTAAATGGCATAGGTGATGTTTGGATCAAGGGCTTTACACCACGAATTAATACGTTTTTGCTGACTTTTCATCAAAGCATTTAACGGGTATATAAAGATTGCCTGAACCCCACTATCAAGTGGATTCTTAATCCGCTGCCGATATAAGTCTTGAAGAACTGGAATCATAAAGCACTCTGTCTTTCCTGAGCCAGTGCCAGTTGTAACCACAATAGTCTTGTGTTTATTAAGCATACAATCCCAGCTCTTCGTTTGATGAAGATAAGGGCGACGCTCTGCAGGAAAGTTCTGTTCCTCACCGGTCAGACGTTCGTCAGAAATTGCTTTTACGAATTTTTCGTCTAATATTTTCAACTTTGACGCATGGTCAGAAAAACTTTCAGTTGACTGCTCCCATGGAAATACCGTTTGGAAGATGGGCTCCGACATCAATGGCTCACGTTTTGTCAAGATTTCACGCAAATAAATTTGCTCCTTGCCTTTCCCTTTGAACCAAATGGACAGTAAAGTATTAACCATTATGCGGTTAGCATCCTTATAAAACTTAAAATACTCCATATTGTTATAAATTTGTATATATTGAGAGTGCCTTAATTAGAATTCGTGAATATGTCTTCGTAGCATAAATACGATAAAAATTAACAACCCGTCTTAACTCTTCATTCTCATCTCCCCAGAAATTGACATCATCAATGTTCTCTGTCAGAAGTTCCGCTATCTTTACAGGACATAACATAGCAACCTTTTGCCATGGCAGCGTATCTATAGAGAATTTCGGAAAAATATATTTGCTCAAAACAATTTTTGTTGTTGGCAGATCCTGACCTGTATCAGATACCCCATGAATACTTGCCTTATACTCACGCAAATCTGAAGGGTAAAATGTTCCTTGTGCTTCTATTTTATTCGACATAAGGAATGATGAAAACTCATTTGCTTGCCCTTGATACAATTCTGTCTTAAAGACATCTGTCATAAACTTAACGACATCATTCATCAGATATTTTTGCTCCAATTCACCAAGTGTGTTGATAGATTGAAGAACACCTATCCATATCTCAGGCCGGATCCAATGCAAAGCGAACGCAAGTTCGCCTGCGTATCGGTTAAAATCAGAGATACTATTGTCACTATACCCATTATAGCAAAGGCCAAGAACAAATTTGGCAATGAGTTTAGGACTTTTAGCAATACTAATGAAGCAATCAAATGTTGAAAAGACGAGATTGTTTTCAGTGACGACTTTGTAGCATTGAAACACTTCATCCCATTTTTCACTGGATAAAGAAGCGGACTCCAATATATTCTCATATTCTTTTAGTCGTGCTCTTCTGGTGGCAATTCGTTGTGCCACGGTAAGATCTGGAACTTCTAAGTTGTAATATCGAGGAATTACTCTATCTCTGTCATTCTTGTCAGAGAACACTATGAATTGATTGGCTATGTCAGGGTCGAGAAATTCAAACTTCGTAGAATCTGTTGTTTCACGCAAAGGTAATACTTCCAAAGTGTTTGATCGTTGCCCGACAATACAAGCCAACAGTCGCCCAGAATAATTCTGTGGACGTGTAAATATTTCATCGTCAGGATTATCATCTATATCCATTACCACACATGAGTCTGGGCATAACATTTTCGTATCCAATGAATAATGACGAACTCTAAATGATTTCTTATAACTTCCATAAGAGCTTTTTATAGTTACCATTACAAACGAACTTCGATTAAAGGCACGTCTTTCATATAGCATAAACAATCTGTCAAGTAGATCGTTTATGTCGCTCAAAGACATGATTCCATTTGAAGGACGATGAATTTCTAATGATTTTGTATCTTCTATATCATCGCTAATGTAGCTTAGTTTGATAGTTATGTCCCCAATACCTTGTGCAAAAATTTTATAATTATATAAATTTTGGGTACAAAGTATTGCACCATTAGCAACTTCTTTTCCCTCACTATCGAGGACTGCCAATCCTTTAAAAGGTGAAGAAATTGCCAATTTTGTTGGAGGACAAGCAGGGGCAAAGATGACGAAGGTACAAACAGAAGGGAAAATATTATTGTCTTCTGTTCGATGTAGGTGAAAAGAATTGTTCCCGTTAAATGTTACATCAACTCCTTCCAAATCTAAACAAGAGATTCTGATATTGTTGCTATTTTCCCATTTAATATCGGCATCGTAAAGAGTAGCATCTGATGTAATATATTTTACATCACCCAAATAGAAGAAAGAACGGATTTCTTCCTTTCCGTCAGGATATTTTACTCGAATTTGTATACTTTGAGGAATGCTCCCTTCAAGTTCTTTCAGGGGTTGCCATCCACATCCAGTGCCTCTTGTCCTATAACATTTTTCGACATTATGAGTACAATTCTCGCCATTTTCATTAAAAACGTTGATTAAAGGAACTGATGTGAGGAAATTCTCTGTGCTATTCAGACACCAAGATGCTATATTGTAACGATATTCTGCATGATAGGTAGAAAATACATTATCATAGGTCATGATTTCTCCTTGCATATTCTGCAAACGTATCGTATCATTGAAGACGACATAGAAGTATTCTTTATCTAACAAAGTGATGCTCCTTTTTGTTTGGCCATCAATTATACTCCAGTTGTCATCAAAAATGATAATGTTATCTGTATCGGATGTACCATGTTGTACATAATCATCACCATTCTTTATGAATGTCTGTGGGGTTGAAAAGTCTGGTGCATAACAATTACTAACCGTAATTAGCCTTTCTTCTCCATTATCCAGTAATAATTTTACGGGAACAAACTGCTCTCCCAACCATTCAATGACAACACTATCTTTGCTTACGCAAGTGTATAGCGAATAATCTTCATTATGCTCAACTCTTGCATACCGTGCCACAAATTTGCCAGAAACATGTATTTCAAATCTATAGACTGAAGATTCTATGGACAACGCATCGGAACGTAGGTTATTTTGTGTATTCAAGCTATAGAGGAGATGGGCTTTTTCATTAGATATTTTCAAGGACCAAGAAAAAGCCATTGGGTTTGATTTCCTACGATGAGAATATATCTTTTGTAGACTGGTATTCAGTTTCTTAAATCGCTCCTCTTTTATATCATAAGGGAGGATGTCTGTTTTATCTTCTACAATAGACCTTACTACTTGCATACTTACACTATAGATACACTCATTCTGGAATGACTTTGGTAAGTATTTAACACAATCCAAGGTCTCGAAAATGGACGTATCTTCCCAATTGGAAACACCCCGAGTTATCAATTCCATCATAGCACGCTCTAAGAAGTTTGTGTAGTTTCCCCATGAGCTTTGTATTTGCTTCATAGGCAAACCGCCTTGCAGCAACAATGAATAGAAGTACATGTGACGATTAACACCATACACCTTGCACTTCCATCCATGCATTGCTTGCTTTGCCAGCTTAAATAGTAATTCTGAATCGTCTATTCCAACAGCACGGGCAACTCTCTCTTTACTTGGAGTCCCTCCGTTATATTCTCGACGCCACCATTCTGCGTAAAAAATAGCAGCTTCCCTGGTATACATTTCAAGATTACCTCTAATATATGCTGCACTTAATGTGTCTTTCAAGTCAAGATATTCTTGTTCTTGTACATGAAGTTTCCATAGAGGAAATTTAATCTTCCCTCCATTCCTTACCATAATTTGAGCAAGTGTCGTATGTTCCATGAATCCTCTAAATTTTTGATCTTCTATTTTGGCATATCTTAAAGAGCGTGCCAGATATCTTTGAAATTATTCCTCTCCTGGCCCGGGCTCGGCCGCGATGGAGTATCCTTGCTCACTCTCGTCAAACGCCTCATATCCCTGCTTAGGCGAGTCGGGCTGAGACCTTGTGTCATTATTCGCTGGGCCATCAATGATTCCGCCCATCTCCATATTGGTAATATTGATCATGGTGGCAAAGAGATACATGGCCACGGTCATGTGTATGCCGGGCTTTAAGTCGCGAGACTCGATTACGGGTGCCTGGTGGGTAGTGTCGTTGCGCTGCTGATGCACAAACTCATAGTAGGTCTTCATCTCATTCAGATAGTCGGGTACGTCATAGTGCAGTTTGTTCACCCCGACAGCCTTGGCTGCATCGAGGAATTGGACAAAGCCACCATCAGTACGAGTCAGCTCCTCGCCCTTGCAGAGATAGTATATCTTCTTCATGTAGGGTTCGAAACCACTCAACAGCGACTTCAGCCACTCTTCCATATCCTCGTCGCGTCCCACCGTGCGATAGGCAAGGTTGAGAATGCGGCGGATCGACTTGATACCATCTAACTTGGAGATGGTTGTAGCTTCCAGCACATCGAAATACCAATCTATCACCTCTGTCAATGCCCGATAGCGCACGCCGCATAGCTCGGAGAAATCACCGGCAAACGCCTCATTGAGCTTTTCCTTCAGCAACTGCTCATTGTAGGCTGGGTTAAACTGTTCTTCCAAATGCTGGAGCAATGAAGCGTCAATAATCTGGCGCACATTCGGGTCAGTGGCATACCGTAGTTGGAGTTCGCTGGCATTGGCTGTGAGAATGCCGATGATGTCTGACATGTTGTCGTGTATTACCTGCATCTTGGTGTCTTCATCATTGTTGAGCAATGCATCACGCACCTCGTCGTTTACCTGGAGCGAGCTGGCAGCCTGGGTGTACTGCTGCTTCACCGTGTCGGTATCCTTCCATTCTATGCCACCGAGGAAGGTGTTGAAGTCGTCCACTATCTTGTCGAGCGTCTCCATGTTAGGGTCGGGCTGCCCACCGCCCGGCTGTCCTACCGGGATAGGCTCCACCTCAGCATTCTCATTCTTCAGGCGTATCTCCTCGTCGGTCTTCTTTGTCACGCGATACTTGTCAAAGTCAACCAGCTCCAACAGTCCTTCTGCCCAGTCTTCGCGTTTCAGCTTCGGAAGTTTGCGCAGCAGGAAGTGGAAGAAGGTGTTTTTCTTTTCCCACTCCGGTACACCTTCGGGCAGCAGGGCGGCGATGAACTCATACAAACGCACAAACGACTTCATGGCTCCCTTGATCTCTGCCTGGCGGTCTTCGCCGTCTTCCTCGCCTATCTGTACGAAGCGTTCTCGGCAAATGTCGAGTATCGGATCAAGCTCTGTGCGATCGGCACCGCTCCAGTACTTCCGGTTGAAGTCCTCTACTTCTTCTTGTTCATAGACCAGGCTCTGGTCGCAGATGTCGAGCAGGTCACTGGCCTTGTTGATGTCGGTCTCATGGCTCAGCGATGTCTGCTTGTAATACTTCTGGAACGACTTCTCTATGTCTTCTGCCGAGTTCACGAAGTCGAGCACGTAGGTATCTTTCTTCAGCGGATGCACACGGTTCAGGCGCGAGAGTGTCTGTACCGCCTTGATGTCGCTCAGCGTCTTATCCACATACATGGTGTGGAGCAGCTTGTTGTCGTAACCTGTCTGAAACTTGTCGGCAACGATCAGGAAGCGATAGCCGTCGGTGTTGAATGTCTTTTCTATCTTCGATGAGGGAAACTGGTTGAGTTGTGCCTCGTCGTAACTCTTGCCGCCATATTCCTTCGTGCCCGAGAAGGCAATGATTGCCTTGTAGGGGCTGTTGCGCTCGGCCAGCAGTTGCTTGATGGCAAAGAAGTAATCGATGGCACGCTCTATACCATTGCATACCACCATGCACCGTGCCTCACCGCCTATCTTGTGGCACACGCTCTCGTGGAAGTGTTCCACCATGATGCGTGCCTTCTTCTCTACCGTTTCGGGACGGCTCTCCACCCAGGCACGCAGTTTCTTGGCAGCCTGATCCTTGTCAAACATGGGGTTTGTCTCGGTATTCTTCAGTATCTTGTAGAAGCTGTCGTAAGTGGTGTAATTCTTCGTAACGTCAAGGATAAACCCTTCCTCTATCGCCTGTTTCATGCTGTAGAGGTGGAAGGGACGATGCCCTTTCTCTCCATCAGGCTTGATGTATTCGTCGCCAAACATCTGTAACGTCTTGTTCTTGGGCGTGGCAGTGAAGGCGTAGAAGTTGGCATTCTTTGCCATCAGTCGGCCTTCCACCACGTGTTCCATCAGTGTGTCGAGCCCCTCCTCATTGTCTTCCATGCTCACGCCTTTCAGTCCGTGCCCGCTAAGCACCTTGTTGAGGGCGCTTGCCATGTCGCCGCTCTGGCTGGAGTGTGCCTCGTCAATGATGACGGCAAAACGCTTGTGCTTCAGTTCGGTGCCGATGGTCTGCAAGATGAACGGGAACTTGCACACCGTGCTCACAATGACCTTCTTGCCCTTGTTCAGCGCCTCTTTCAGTGCTTCGCTGTCGTCGGCCCACGTCACGATGTCTTTCTTGGTGATAAACGAGCGCAGGTTATCGCGTATCTGCTTGTCGAGAATCACGCGGTCGGTAATGACCAGCACACTCTCAAAGTGGGGCGTGATGCCGTCAGCCTCTTTCAGGTCTACCAGCTGCTTGGCTGTCCAGGTGATGGTGTTGCTCTTGCCCGACCCTGCGGAGTGCTGTATGAGGTAGCGGCGACCGCTCTCGCTCACACGGGTGTCGGCAAGCAGGGCACGTGTACACTCCAACTGGTGATAGCGGGGCCAGATCACGTTCTCCTTCGTCTTGCCCGTGTCCTCGTCTTTCTCTTTCACCACCTGTGCAAAGTTCTCCAGTATGTCGCTCAGGCTCGCCTTCTGCAGAATCTCTTCCCACAGATAGGCTGTCTTCAGCCCGTTGGGGTTCACGGGATTGCCAGCACCGTCATCTACTCCTTTGTTGAAGGGCAGAAACCACGATGCCTCGCCATTGAGGGCTGTACACATCATCACCTCGTTGTCGTCTACGGCAAAGTGTACGGCACATCGCTTTTTCTGCAGCAGCAGTTCTTTGGGGTCACGGTCGGTGCGATACTGGTGTATGGCATCGGCCACGGTCTGGCAGCTGAGGTCGTTCTTCAGTTCCATGGTGATGATGGGCAGACCGTTGAGCATCAGCACCATGTCGATACTCAGTTCGGGGTGAAGCTTGGAGTAGTGCAACTGGCGCACGCAGCAGAAGTGGTTGTTCTCGTACAACGCCTTTGCCTGCAAGTTGGCATCGAGCGGCGTGGGAAAGTACAAAATAAACTTGGTGGCATTGTGCTCCACGCCCTGGCGCAGCACATCCACGATGCCACGCTGGGTAATCTGCCCCCGCAGCCGCTCGTAAAACTTACGGGTGTTCGCCTCACTGTCGTAGATGCGAGCACGCTGCACCTTGTCGCGTTGGGTGCTCTCAAGGAAGGTGCGCAGCATGCCCTCATCGATGGCGTAATCGGTATTAAAATCCTTGCTCGTGCGCTTTTCGTACCCGCTGTTCAGCAGGACACTCTCTATCATTTCTTCCATACCTTTCTCTGATGTATCTGTAGTCATTTTATTTTGCCTTTAATTGTTTACTTCCCTCACGTCAATTTTGCCTGTTACTACATCGCTGATGATGCGCTGCTTCAGCTCCTTCAAGTGGTCGATTTGAGTAGTGAGTTCAGACGTAAGGGTTTCTATTTTATTGTTCAAGCTGTTAATAGCTGAGACGATGTCCTTTTGCTCTGAAACAGGGGGAATTGGGATAAAAATATTCCTCATCTCACTATAGCGCGTTGTCCATAGATCTGCCACGATGCCACGCCCATTACGATAAAACTCTTCGACATAATTATTGCTTCTGAAAAGATAGTGTACATATTGAGGGTTAATATCATGTGGTTCCAACACAATGCTGATAAGCGAGACAGACCCATCATAATCTGAAACACCACAAGAGCCTTTCCTATCTGAGCGTGAGTTTACTACAAAATCGTTCTTTAGAACAAGTTTCCTGTTATCACCATTATCCGTCTTAACGGCTGTATCAAGTTGGGGTACTATGCCTTCTCTTGCCACTGATAGTGCTGGATAATCCTTATCGGAAACCTTGGTCCTACGTTCTTTGAAGTGAGAGCGGATTTTATTTACCTCCCAATGCTCTGGTATCTGTCCTATCCATGCGATGCCGCTATCCTTCATGGGTGCATCGGGATTGGTGCCGTGCGTCACCAAGTGGGCTATCTGTGCCTGCTTCTGTTCGTTCAGCTTCTCGATCTCTCGCTCCGCCTCGGAGATAAAGCGGTCTATCTGCGCGGTCTTCTTGTCGAGGTAAGATACTACGGCGTGCTGCTCGGAGAGGGAGGGTACAACGATGGGGATCCTTTTTGTTTCTGATTGGTTTAGTATGGGGAGAGTTGTGAATTTGGCTGTATTGAAGATATTGTCTCTTTCAATTTTAAGATAATACACAACAAACTTATTATCTATTTCTCCTTTTGTCAAAAGCGCATTAATTTGTTGATTAAAAGAACATTCCATCGGGCTTAAAGCCACCTTCCCCATAGTTCCTCCTATTCCTATCATAAGGATAGTATTGGCTGGATATTTCTTCATTATGTCATTTCCTTCTTCAGAAAGATATTTTGAAGAGTCTTTAAGCACATTAAAGTCCTTGAAATCCCCAGGAGTAAACCATGGAGTACCTATATTGGAATAGTATTTTTCTGCTGCACCAGGAGGTGTAGCACCAGTACAAACACAGCTAAGATACCTTCTGATTTGGGTACACTTCCACCCTTCTGGTATTTCTCCAATCCAGCTTACTCCCGAGTCTTTATATTTTGGATATTGCTTCATACGTTTTTCTTGTTAATGAGGTTCACCACCACCTTTACCATGGTATCCTTCTCCTCTGTCCGGCTCTCCGCAATCATCAGCGTGAGTGCCACGAGAGTATTGTCGCCGATACGCTTAGAGCCGTCAGGGTTGTAGAGAATGCCGTTGTTGTTCATGAACCATAGGAAGAGCGTGGCAGCAATGCGCTTGTTGCCATCGCTAAAACTGTGATTTTTGGTAACGAGATAGAGCAGCATGGCGGCCTTTTCCTCTACAGACGGATAGAGTTCCACACCGCCGAAGGTCTGATAGATCTGCCCGATGGAACTTTTGAACGAGTCGTCCTTCTCGTTGGCAAACCACTGGCTGGCACCAAACTTTTCTTTCAGTCCTTGTATAGCCTCCATCGCATTGTCGTAGGTGGCATGAAATCGCTCCTGCTCGTTGGTGTCGCTCACCTCCAGTCGCTGGTAGTCGTAATCGTCGAGGGTGTCGAGTGCCTGGGTATAGTCGGTTACCACGCTGATCAGTGCCTCGCGCTCGTCGGCATTGTCGGCCGTCCTCTCGGTCTCGTCAAGCACCTTGGCATCGAGCGACTTAATGGTGCGCCCCATTACCTCCACCACATGGCGCAGGTCGTCGTACCGCTGCCGGGCAAGGTCGTTCTTGATGGCATAGCCCTTGACGAGGTATTCCTTCAGCACGGTGTTGGCCCATCAACGGAACTCTACGCCACGTTTCGATTTTACTCTATAGCCCACCGACGTAATCATCTCCAAATTATAATAGTCTGTCATGTGGGTCTGCGTCTTGCCTTCCAAAGCACCATGCTGAGTGGTTGTCGCAAATTTTGCGACAACCACTTCGCCCTCCAGTTCCTCCTTGAGCGCATTGTTGATGTGCTTACCAATAGTTTTCACATCGCGGTCGAACAGTGTAGCTATTTGATTACGGTTCAGCCACACCGTCTCGTTCTCCAGTCGCACGTCGATGGTCGTCTGCCCGTCCTGCAACTGATAAATCTTTATCTCGCCTTTACTATCCATGGTTGATTACTTAACATTTAACAC
>QWCF01000311.1_pt1 | contig 20907 bp, 29 predicted proteins | sample 1972521 | NCBI WGS metagenome assembly QWCF01 (sample SAMN09866715, study PRJNA288562) | Human oral metagenome isolate term4_saliva, whole genome shotgun sequencing...
GAAGTTTATTATGAAATTGAGGAAATTAAGATAGAAGAAAAGGTATTAGGTCGCAGAATATTCATTCATTGGAATCAAAGTGATGAAGCTGATATTCATATATTTATTCCAGAAGACCGTGATTGAGAGTTTATACGTATATTAAAAAGAACAATATTGCTCTTTTTTGATTTTAGACGTATTGCTTATTTGTAATTTTTCCATTTGGCTATAAGCTATCTTTTTCAATTATTTTTTACATCAATTCGAGGTAGTAATTTTGTAATTTCATCAAAAGCAGACTCTTTCATATCCATAAATTTTCTATAGTTTGGAACTGATATTACATTTCCATCGGTTATTCCTCCACCTATTGGTCGTAACTGACAATAAAAGAAATTATTTTCTAGTTTTCCCATAACTTTATTAGCAAAATCTTCCCCCTTTGCTTCTTTAAATAATTTTCTAAACAATTTCTCCCATGCTGCATCATATTTACGAAAAACAAAAACCGGTTTTTGTTTTTCCTTATTATATAAATATTTATAGATTCTTCTCAGTACAATGAACGCACCCAACTTAGATAAGTCTGAATTGAGAACAATCTTTTCACCAATGCCATTTTCACCTAAATTAGGTTGAGTACATGAAAAAGGATAAATTTCTAAATTACATATTTGTTGAGCAATATTTTCAATTTCCTTTTGCTTTCCTTCCAGTTCTATAAAATCTAATATTTATCTGAATAAGTTGAGAATAATACTCTCTCAAGTAGTAATAATTTTCTAACAGATTTTTTTGATTTTTTTTAGACTTGTTTTTGAAATCGAACTCAGATTTTAAATCAAACATATGTTTAATTTCACTCATTAAATTGCTTTGATTACTATAAATGATATCTTTGACGTCTTTAATACTTTTTAATTTATATCTTCTTTCTATAATTGATTTAATATCAACTTCCTTTTCTTTATATCCTTTTAAGATCTTTTTAATATTTTTAATAGTTTTCTTTTTTTCAGTACCAGCTATCAAAATCTCGGTTTTTCCATAATATCCTTTTAGGCTTGTTTCCTCGAGACCTTTATCAATTTGATTATCTTGATAAGCACCTAAATAGCCTCTAGGATTTTCCAAACAGTGGAAAATAGTAGCTGTATCTATATCTCCATGAAAATGAGTTAGAATTTGGTAGCGCATATTCAAATGACTACCTGCTTTTTCTATTTCTTTTTTTAAGTCATCCGGTAGAATCTTCAGCCAAGAGAAATTCATAGTTGTTTCAGACTTCTCAACTTTTTTTATAAATTCATTAATCAGATTGTTACCCTTATCTTGATGCCAAGGGCTAAACTGTTCTAAAAAAAATTTCTTATCTTTAAAGTAAAAAATCTCTACGTCGTTTTGAGGTATGATTTCTTTAAAATAATCTTCTAAATCTGATTTTAATTGTTCCAAATCTTGATCTTTATGATTTTTCATGATATGTCCATCCTACTTTATTGATTTATTACTATTAATTCTTTAAACCTATTATACTACAGTATTTCTACATTAGTTCAAAATCAATTTTCTAGAAATTGAAGAATGTATTATATTTAATTTTGTTGTGAAGTTAGTTCTTCCTGTTTCTTATATATCCGAACATCTAATTTATTTCACAAAAAATGTAGTCAAAAATGTAGTCATTCGAATGATTTTTATTGCAATGTACTGAAATTAACAAAAGAAAAAAACGCTTGGAACAGCGTTTTTCTTCTGTATTGATTCGTATTGAATGCTTACTTAACCTCTGTAAGAGTTAAATAATTGACCTATATCCCCTATATTATCAAGGATTGTAGAGCTTTAAAGTTTAAAGGTAGTGATGAAGGTAGTGATAAAATCAGCTTGCTAGTTCTTCTATCTTGGTTAAGAAAATATCTACTGCTTCAAACTTCTTTTTTGGTGCTAACTCAGCGTAAGTATCCATAGTTGTTGTGATAGACTTGTGCCCCATTCTGTGTTGCAGTTCTTTCCAGTTCATACCAGCATTTAGCATCATAGACGCGTGTGTATGACGAAACAGATGGAAACCATAGTCTGGTAGTCCTAAAGCGGATAGACGCTTTTTAAGGGTTGCTCTTTCGTTTCTATCACACATATAGTTCCCGTATATGGTTGGGAATATGAGTGGAGATTTTGGCAACTCATGCTTTTCAAAATAAGCCTCCATCTCCTCATAAAATTCTTTGAGTTTTTCCATAACTGAAAGTGGAAGGGGAACCCTACGGTTTCCAGAATCGGTTTTTGCGGTTGGTTTACAAATCATCTCACCTTTGATATCTAGTTTCTTATCTGCACTTTTCCACATTAAGGTTTTGCTGACAAGAATTTCATTTGTTTCAAAATCTAGGTCTGTTATTTCCAATGCCAATAACTCATTTATTCGCAATGCAGATGCTAATAGCGTGTTACAAATAACTTTAAAGCGTCTATTTGCTCTTGTATTTGGTAAGGTTTCAAGATAGGACAACCAGTGTTTCAAATCGTCATCATGAAGTACCATAATACGTTCTTTGCTCGCTTTGGGTTTTGGAGGAATTTTAATTGATTTGGCTGGGTTAGTATTCAATCCACAATTTGTAATGCCAAAATCAAAAATATCACGAACTTTGTGAGCTATTGCACCAAAATCTCTTGCACTGCCTTTTGGGGCACGTTTTACACCGGAATCAACAGCTTTCTTTGCTTTTCTAGATAGCTTATTTATCCAAAGTTGAATATCAGCAGGTTTGATTTGATCAGGTTTATAATCCCCAAATTGAGGAAGAATGTATGTATCAAGATAGCCTCTAACTCGATTTATAGTATTTTGAGAGGAAACCCATACTTTGAAATTATCGAACCAAACCTCAGCCAAATTTTCAAAATTATCTATTTGGATACTTTGTTTTATAGTAAAACCAGCACTTTCAAACTGAATTCTTGCTTCAATAATTTTTCTATCTAAGGCTTTTAATGTTTTAGCGGTGATAGTTTTTGTTATGCGTTTTCCAGTCTTTGTATCAGTTCCAATATAAACACCCTTTACGGAGTAACTAACATCACCATTTTGCTTGGTAATTTTAGTTATTTTTTTGTTGTTGTGTTGAATGATTTCTTTACTCATATTAGCCTCTTTCTTCGGACAATTAAAAGGCTAGAATAGAACCCTCACATTCTTTATTTGATAGTTCTATTCTAGCATACTTAAAGTTAAATAGTCAAAAAGTCAATGACGTCTTTCATCTTGTAAAAAACAGTACGTGTTCCTTCAATTGGTGGCTCAAGACGCTTTAACCCTTTGCTTTCCCATGATTTCAACGTATTAGGAGAAATCTGTAAAGTTTTCAATAGTTCTTTCTGTGTGACTATCCCATAAGAATCATTGCTTTGTAATTTTTGTTGAAGAATAGTAATGAGTGTATGTAGTAGGTTTTCAATTTGGTCTAATTTCGTCATGTTCATCAGTTTTATCCTTTCTTTTCTAATTTTGACTGACAGGTACTTTGGTTGCTATACCTTCGTGAATCCAAATATTTGGCGAAAAAGTAAGTTTTGTCTACGATAAGTCTTAATAAGGCCGAATTTTCTTCTCTCGCATATCTAACCAAGTGATTAAACTCCGTGAAATTCTTCTTGTCTATCATATCAATTATGGTTGATAGAAAGTCATCGCTGTTATTGTTTATGAGGAATTTGTCTAGTTCAAATCCGCATCCTGTCTCTATGTCTTTGATATCGTACGGACTTTTCTCAGGATTCTCCGCATGAACAAAGTAGTCATACATCCCCTTGGGAGACATAATAGGCTCTACATGAGCAGGCCCCTTTAATTTATCCTTGATGAGCTCAGATACTTGAGTATAGCTTTTGAGTGAATCAAAGAAAAAGGCGCCGTGCTTGTGAGCTTTCTTAAGCTCCCCTGTTTTTCGATTGATGTCTTTATCATGCCAAGGGGATAAGACAAAGGGAATATGAAGGTCTTCAAGGATTTCTAAATAGTTTTCTGGGGCGCTTTCTTTGTAAAAAAGAAAAGCCCACTTGTTGGAACGTTGTTCTTTTGACATATGCAACATGCCTCGCTTTCAAATTGTATTTCTATCTATAAGGAGATTTAGAAGGGTTCTTTCGGAAAGTGGAATACGCTTTTTTAGCTTTTTTGTGATTATTGATTATTGGACTAACGGGGTCGTAGTAACCCGTTAGTCCATATGCCAAACAGAAGGGCGCTAGGTGGCGCTCACTTCGTGCGCCATAGCGCCCTTCCTATCATTTACGTCTCGTTCCGATAAAGTAGAAGTCCATGCCCTTTCTTTCAGCTCTTGAAAAATAATAGTCAGGATTGCGACTAGAAATTTCTTCACTGATGATTGTTTCTAAATCTTTTAGAATTCTAATGGCTTGTTGAGATTTGGGGACAGGAATAATCAAGGTTGTGCTTTCCTCTCGTATATCTACAACCACTTTCTGAATCGCTTTATTGAACTGTTTGTTGACAGGATTGTATCTCTTTACATTCCCTTGTTCGCTTGTGCTTACAGATTCTGAGTGTTCTCTTTGAATAAGAAAAAGGCGAAGTGAAAAGGTCTGTATGATGGACTTAAAGAGGTTAGATATTCTATCTTCTCTCTGTCGTATCTTAATTTCATAGCCAAATAATCCAAAGAATAAGAGAAGGGACAAGAAAGAGATAGATGAGCTGATAAAGTGAAGCAAGCGCAGGAAATCAAACAGAGATGTGAGATAGATACTGTTTTCCAAGGGGTTCATCCCAAACCTCAATAGAATTGCAATAAACATGGATAGGATTCCCACTATAAAAAGGGTAGTTGCGGGATGTATGTTTTTTTGAAAGTTCGTTTTTCTCATAATCTATAAAATTCCTTTCGTAGTGTAATAGGTTGGACATAGCAAAGGTAGAACTTGATAAGGATGTTCGTTATCAATCACTTGAATCAGACCTGTTCCATGCCCAATAGGAATAACAATACCTTCTGGGTCGAGGTCGGGAAACAGAAATTGAGTCGTCTTCTTGTTAATGTTGCCAATCTGGATGAGGACATTAAGTTGTTCGCGAACAGAAATGGGAATGGTAGTATGGTCGAACCTTTGGCTAACCAATAGTAAATGAACCCGTGTGGCTCGTCCAAGTAATGCAATTTGAGACAACAAAGAGAAGAAGGAATCTTTGATGGTTTTATTGACCCCTTCAGACAAGGCAAGGACTTCATCAATGACGATAGTTAAGTGCTTAAACTCATATCGTGGATTTTCAAATAAAATACCTTGCCTTTTATGAATGATGGTTATACACTTGCTCAGGTTTTCATTAATTTCTGAAACAAAATCAGATTTAGAGCGGTTTTCATGGGGGTGAATAACGGGAGTTTGGTGTTCTCTTGCCCAGCGTGATGGTGTATCAAACTTAGGGTCAATAATAATTAGGTCAGAAATGTTTTTCAGGACACTAAGTAGATAAGTCAAAGCGTAACTTTTCCCACTACCGGAATTACCAGCAATAGCCAAAGAAGTTACCTTATCATAGTTAATGGCTAGATTTTTCATGATTGGAATATTATTACCCTTTAGAGACGAGGTAAATATCTCAAGGTCTGGAATGACCAAGCGCTCCGAAACTCCTTTTTTCCATGGAAAGAATAAGCCACGCTGAACATGAATATCCTCTGACTTTAAGGCGATAAAGTAAGCAGAGTTTTGTTTCAATAGCGTATATTGAGGATAAAGGGAGGCGTTTGCGATTAGAAAAATCTTCTGATACAAGTCATCATCAATGATAAAGCCACATGGTAGACGAGGGACAAAGATAAAGCCGTCTTCTCGGACAAGAATGTTAAAAGAGTTGGTGTAGGATGTTTCACCCTGTAATACAGAGCCCAAACCCATATTTAGGCTCTGTAACAGGTATTGTTCCAACTCTCTTTGTGAGAGAGTTGAAACCATTAGTTCACCTCTTTCAATCCGTCAGCTTTGAAGTAGACATTGTAGTTAACTTCGCATGCCATTAGACCTTCAAATGAAACCAGAGATAGGTAGTCTGGCAGTTCAGGTGCTTCTGTAAATTTCACTTGAAAAGGCGGAAGTCCTTTTTGTCCGAACCAAGCCTTATAAGCGACAATTTCCCCTGTTGGTTTGTTGTTTTCGTACTTTTGTTGGGGTTCGAGTTCGTCACTCAGTAAGTAGATAGGAGCGTTGAGGTCAACGTACTGTTGAGCGATATGGTTTGAGTAACCGCCTTTTCGGTGTTGTGGTTTGATTTTCATATGGATATACCTTTCTATATGAAGCTTAAAAACTAAGAAGAGACAAGCTCGGTTTGAGGTCATGAGCTGGACTTTTAAAACTACCTCCTAATTAATGGACAAAATTAAGGGTAGTTGAACCATTTTTGAGCAAAAAAGGCCTAATTTTTTGTTCAATTATTCTGTGAGTCTTTCTTTTATATAAGACATTATTTTCGGTATCTTACGTTGGATTTTACGATAGTCCTCATTTAATCTTCTACCCATTTCTCTGAAAGAAAGTTTCTTGTAGTTTATATAGGTTTCCCCCCTATACGTATATTCATATTCTTCAAATGAATGGCAAAGTAAGATAATGTCTCTATCAAGTTCATCTAATTCAGATAGAACCTTTTTTAATCTTGGCAATTGAGCTAAGGTAAATTCTTCATCTTCTGTCTGAATGAGAAAGTCAAGAGGATTAGGGGAATCATCTATAAACAAGTCAAGTGGAGTTGTTTCGTTATTTGTTCTTCCATTGTTTATTTTGGAGTTTAGACTTATTTCTTTACGACGACATTGGCGAGCATAACTATTTTCATGTCTATCACTCTCATTTAGCCATTCAAGCCAGAAAGATTGCTCTTCTGGAGTTAGAGATTTAACGAGTTTTTCATTTAATTTCTTTTTAGAAATTTCTTCATATATATTATTCATGTTGGTTCCTTTCTGTCCTTAGGACGGAAAGAAACTTCAATGAGCCATACTGAATACCGATAGATGTGAAAAGGGCACACCAAATAAACGGATAAACAGATATATGCAGAACTCGACCGTTATCGTCTGAGTTTTTATATTCGTTTCAATCCGTCCATTTGATGGCCATCAATTAGGACTAATATTATTATTCTGAAGAAAACGCTTGTGAAATTTGATATAATAGAATCAAATATACATTTGCCTTATCTTCAAACTTTATTATGAAGTAGATGGAGTTACTTGTAAATGTAGATAAAGTAGATAAAGTTACCAAATAAAGTAAGAGGAGTTAAAAAATGTCATCTAACGTTCCACGCCTAACAGGAGGGATACTCTTTGGGCTTATTCTTGAAGCTAGAAATACTAGAAGAAGAGTACGTAGTACAAGAGTACGTGGTGTTGTAACTGATAAAAGTGATGGTTTAAATGAAGATGATATGATGTTATCGTTCATCGAGAACTTTACAGGGGAATCCCTTTTAAAAGTTAAAGGGGCATCATTTAAAAAGAATGTGTCTGAATATAAAAAATGTGTGATATCTGCTACATCATATTTGATCTTTGACGACCAAACTTTTATTGATTCTTTTGAAACCTCAGTTAAGCAAAATAAAAAAGACACACTTGAGAGTATGTCTGCTTTTATAAGTAATAAGTTTTCAGAGCAAAAATTGAAATGGTTTGCTTCTGCTATTATAGAAACAATCTGTAATGATGAAACAATTGATATTTCGGAACGATTTAAGATTTCTGTTAATAATACTGTATTTAAGTCAGAATTATTAAGTATTACAACAGTAGAAATTGAGCCATTCTTGTTAGATGTGATGAGATATATATTTGTAAATAAAATTGATAATACACTCGGTAAAGAAACATTTGAGGAATGGTATTCTCAAAATGGAGAAAATACGCCATGGAAATTCAGAAACTCAGAACTGGGAAAGTCTTTGCCTAATTTAGAAATAACTCGTTATAACCCAAGTGTGGAAGAGTTGAATGAACAAACTGCTGGAATAGTGGAACAAGAGCATGTTGAAGAATCAGATACTGAGAACGAAGAAGAGAAAAAATTTAATACTGAAGGTGAAGAATCTATGAAACAACAAGTATTGAATAATCCAAAAATCATAACTCAGTATGCTAACAAAATTTATAACATAGAACATGTAGAAAATTTAAATTAAGGAGAATACATTGACAAACTCACTAAAAAGGCAGGATAATTTGCCCTCAGAATTTCCCCAACAACCACTACAACAAAATGCGGACAGAATTTATAATATTGAGCAAGCAAACAGTGTAAATCATATCGTTAATGTTACACCTATACGGCAGATACTCTCTTCCAATGAATATTATAACCTATTTATAATTTACAATGAGAAGTATGAAGAGAACTCGTTTAGTTTAAACAATGATAGGGTTTTTCAATACACAAATTCAGCAATTAGTCAAAAGTTCAATCAATTCACTTTAGAAGATATTGATGAAATAATGAGTTTGCCAGCTTTATTCCTTCCAGAATATAGTGAGGCGAACCAAGAGATAAAAACTGGATTTTTTGGAAAATTAGTAGATATAGATAAAAGAGCTGGATATATAAAATTTGATTTTCAGAAAGAATGTGAAATTGATTTAAATCTGATCGAACTTCATCAATCAGAATTAAAAATAGAAGATTGGGAATTAAGTAGGACTCACTGGGCAATTAAAAGAGCCAATTTAAAGAACATTTTAAAAGGCTTTGGTAATGGCAACGAAACAGAGTAAAGAAGTAAAAATTCAACGTGAAGTTGAAGAGTGGCAACGTCTTACGGCATGGAGTTTGTGACACAAAATGAAAGTGTCAATCCAAAGATTGACAAAGCCTTATCAAAAGCTAGAACGAACTTATAAGATGTCAATAATGCGGTAGGACGTTATGAAGAGGTCGTCAATCTCGTCAAATTTGGTAAAGACGAAATGAAATTAGATGGATTATTTATTGAGGTTATCTTCCTATTATTAGATACTAAAAAATAGGCCTAAGCCTACTCTAAATCTAACTTGATTTCTGCAAAAACAACTAATTTTGAATAAGTTGAGAAAACATAAAGGGTAACAAAAAGGAACTTAAAATGATGAGTTCAGCAGGCAAGAATCAGCACGGTCAAACGTGCTTTTTTATTAAAAAAAATCATTATCACTATGATCAAACCATTTTCTTTTTCTAGCTCTAGATAGCTCCATATAAAGCGAAAATTCTCCGATTGTGAATACACTATATAAGCAAATTATAAATTTCTCTAACCAATTCATTTCTTCAATGTACTGTTTAAAGCAAATATAACAATAATGTTCTTGTAACGGCTCTAATGCTTTTACTCGTTCAATATCATTATCAGCATATTTTTCATTTATTTCATGATAACGTTTTGAAAAATAAGGATCATGTTCAATTTCGTCATAAAATATTGCCATTGCAAGATCTAACGAACTAATATAATACCCCTCTATCAGTGCTCGTCTAGAAAAAACAATTAATGCTATGAATGCAGCTATTAAAGCGAGCACCCCTCCGACCATATCCCAAAATTCAGAGGCATAAAAATTTCCAGAGATTAGATAGTTAAAGCCAAAAAGAATAACCACAAAAAGAATTATCCAAAATAAACCTTTAGCGATAAAATCCGTTCCAAATGATCTACGTTCCCATTTTTGCTTAATCTTCAAATTTATCTCCTTTTTTTGAAGTTTATTATATTTTATCATACAATCAACTAGATATCTACCAAGTCATGATACGCTCCCATATTCGGTAAAGGCACAACACTAAAATACAAATCAGAATATATCTCAAACCATTTATTCAGCTTGTTATAGGCTGGCGACTGACTAACAAATAATATCCGTTGACAAGCTCCGATAACATTCATGTGATTATACACATAGACCTCTTTAATGGCCGTTAAAATATCGTCTTCACTTGTCTGTACCCTAATATCTGTTATCTGCTTAATCGTAGCGTATTTTTTATAAGCTAGCATATCTTTATTTTTAGCAGCATCAAACATTTTACGCTCAAGGACACTATACTTAGGATTTTCTTTATCTCTCATGAAATACCACTTGAGCCATAAAATTTTTTCTCTGTGAATTACTGAAATACGCTCAATTTTCTTCTTTGGCATGATTACCTCCTAAATTATCAATCTAATAGCTTTAACCACTCACTTTTTGAGATTGTTGTATAAGGTTCATCTAGCGCGTGATATAAAGGTTCTAAACCTTTGTTAAATCGGATATAGTCCATTTTATCCTCATGCGTTGGAAAATATAAAATTCCTGTTTCATCTTCATTTAGACTACGGTTACACCAATCATCAACGATAACCTGCACTTCCCATTCACGCCACTTTTTAAGGTTTTCTAAAAGTTCAATATCACTAAACAACTCACCATCAACTTGGAAAAATTCTCCCAAATCATCGTTACCCTCGATGATGATAACTTCAGGCGTATTTCTACTACTTAATAATTCCTTGAGTTCTTGTAACTCTTTGATCTCCTTTAGATACTTCCTCAATTTCTAACCTCAATTCTTCAATTTGTCTTACTACTCCAAAAATTTCATGAGTTTTATATGATTGTTCAAGTATAGCTTTTGCTGCTTGAGTTCTTATAAAAGGGTTAATCTTGGCATCCATCATAATATCATTGAGTACAGAAACAGCATTGGATGAGGCTAGATATAGCATCTGTGTAGTTTTATCCATCATCTCATCTTGTTTTAGTCTCAATGTCTTTTTAACAGCTGCAACTTTTAGATACTTATGCCCTGTTGCCCTTGACACCCCTGCTTTTTGGCACGCTTTATCTATCGTTGGCTCAGTAAGCATGGCATCTATGAATTTTATTTGCTTGGATGTAAGGCCATCATTTTCATTTCCTGCCATCTATTACCTCCTTGTTATCAAAATAAAGGGTTCCCCCTTTATTTCTTATGCTAGATATTTACGCAATTCTTCATCCAGCGACTCAATATTGCTTTCAACAATCATCTCATGTTGCATTAAATCAATCTTATCACCGTTGATATATAAACCATCATGGAAGTAATTAATTTTCCTAGTAAAGAAAATGATTAATTTTTCAAGAAGATTTTGTTGTTTGAATTGATCTATATCGATTTCAATATAGGCAAGAGTAGTATCGTTTCTGATAATATCCTCTAGCTTTCTAATTGCTAAAGGTTTATTCTTATACTTTTCTAGATATTCTTTCATTTCTACTGCTGTTGATTTAATACTAGAAAACAAAGTTAAGTCAGCTACATCATCCGCTGTAATAGATTCTTCTTTTGATTTAATGTTTGCTAATTCAATATTTTTCTCCTTTTCTAGTTGTTGATAAAGCATTTGAGCGGTATTGTGCGAATAATTTTCCGCATCTTTTTTATATTTCAAAAGCGTTTCTTCTGCATACACTTTTCCGATTAACTGTTTATGTAATTTGTCTTGAAAATCTTCCTGCATTGCAATATAACCACGCATATATTCTAATTTTTTCTTCCCAAATGCTTGAATGTCATTTTTAATTGTTGTAAGTGTCATGTTATCCTCCTTATGACAAAAAATAAAAGAGGTATGACAAAAGAGTGTTAAACTCAATTATCATACCTCTGGTTTTTCCAGTCAGTATTTATTAACATTGTTCTCCGTTGGTCACTTCTTTATAAACTATCTGCCCATCTTGAGCTTTTAGCTTAATACTGCCATGTTCTGGAATTTCAATGTACTTTATTATACCATTTTTTGAGTATAAAACAAAGCCTTTCTCCATCATTTCTAATAATTTATTATCCTTGTTTTCAGTCATGAATTTCTCCTTTATTTTAATTTATTATAATCTGAATATCTCTAGTCTATTGATTTGACTAGGTTTTTAAGGTTCGTGTTATAAAATACTACCCTTTTTGTGTACCCAATAGTTGTTTTTCGTCATTGATTAAATTACCATGCTTGATTAGTTTGGCCAAGGAAAGCATAGTAATTTTTTTAAGAGGGTGATTTCTCACCCCAGGAAAAGTATCTAGTTTTGTTTAGGTTTGTAAGAAAATTACTTCAGTTTAACTGCTTTACTTTGTTTTTTAACTGATTAATTGAGTATCGCTTATCCTTGATCGTGAATGACTTGAAAAAGTTACCCTCTAGGCCAGTTCTGACACGGCTGGCCACTCGATCACTATACAAGCTAGCAATCTCTGAGCTACTTAGATTTGTAGTAATAATGGTTTTATCTCGATTACTGAGAATATCAAAAATAAACCCTTCTTCCCAAACTGATTTACCTTTACTACTAGCGTTGTCCGATTTTATACCTAAATCATCAAGTACCAGGTAATCAACCTCTTTCAGCATTCTTGAGTAGTGCCCCTCTAGACTAGTAGGAGCGTTAAAGCTCTCTCGAACTCGTCTAAGGATTTCTGTTAGATTGACAAATAACACGCTTTTAAGCTCTCCTTTGGCCTTGTAGCCCTCGTTTATAGCCTTAGCAATGGCAACGCTTAAATGGCTTTTCCCTATGCCTGTAGAACCTGTAAATAGGGTATTCCCTGTCATACCGTCCAGGTATTTATCTACCTGATCCCTAGCAAATGCTAATAGTTGCTTTTCCTCGGCTGTCTCAGCTATGAAATTCTCAAAGCTAGCCTCTTTAAGTTCTCTAGGGATCGTACTGTCTCGCATAAGCACATTATAGGTTTTTAGGTAGGTCTCAGCATTTAGGCTATTATTAACTCCCTCTTGCTCTTGCCTTTCTATTAGTCCCTTTGTGCATTCAGGACAAAACTCATGTATACTTCGTTCCTTACTGCCTCTTATTGGCGTTGATATTTGCCAATAATTGACCTTGTGAACTTCACATACCTTATCACTAATTTTTCTGTTGTTATATTGCTCAAATTTATTTTCCATTGCTCATCCTCCTAAAATGGGTTTTCTTCTGTTCGTGTTTTTAGCCATTCTTCACGGCTAATAGGTTCTGCTTGATGTTGGAGATGCTTTTTAGTTTCATAAGCCTCTTTATCTTTCTTGACTTGCTCGACTGTTCTAAGTCCTTGCCCCTGCCATCTTTCAAGAATTGAACGTGTATATCTGATAGACTTTCCAGCATTTAAGATAGTTTCATCGAGGGCATAGATTAACAACGCTTGACCATGAATCTCTAGTAGATCCTCAACCTCTGCTATCATTGTCCCATTAACCGACATTTCACCAAAAGCTTGTTTGAGTTTTTCAAAGATTAGATTTTTGCCACCGCCAGCACCAACATTTTTTGAGGCGTTAGCCTCTTTTTGCTCTAGCTCTAGCTGTAGCTCTATCTCTTTCTCTATATCTATCTCTATCTCTGTCTTACATGTAGTTAACAATGTAAGATTGTCAGATGACATTGTAAAATTTTCCTTTTGTTCTCGTTGCTGTTTCCGATATTCTCGCATGTATGCTGCTTGGTTGGTTTCCTGCTGTACCAAGGCTTTAGCCTGTGGTAGTTCTGCGTTTTTATCTTCATCAATTTGTATTAGACCACACTTAGTAAAGTATGCCATGGTCATATCTATATCATCTTCCGATACATCTAATTTTAGGGCTAGCTCTTCCTTGAGATTGTCAAAGTAGCCCTCATAGTATAAAATACAGTCACTTTCCAAGCTCTCTAGCATAAGCCTAATATAAATGACTGTCATGGTGTACCCGCCAGGTACCGTCTTTAGCCTCTTGATAAAAATATTATCAAAAAATTTCTTATCAATTTTTAGCCAGAAATAGACTTTTGTTTTTGCCATTGTCCTCTCCCTTGCTCATTTATAATTCTCTAACTTGATGAGTTTTAATACTCTCTTGTGATTATCTGTTAAACTCATTCAATGCCTCCCCATACATTGATCCCTGTAAGCTGAATATATCGCCCATAATCAGGGCTTAAATCCTCGCTAGGTGTTTCCATCTGTTTGCTTTCTCGCTCAAATTGGGCGCTTTTTTGACGGTCTCGGTGGTTTAGATAAAGCAGCAAGCCAATCAATACCACGGAAAAGATAACCGCCTGTGTATTGGTTAAATCTAGCTCATTCATTTCATTGCCTCCTCAAACTGCTCTATAAGATTACCTCTCCTATCCTCTCCTATGCACCCTTTTGGTATATCAATGGTTGCAGACTGGTTGCCATTTTTTCGCATCTCCTCCATTCTACGCTCATTTACTTTTCTAAAAAGTGCATATACTGGGTTATCGTCAGGGATAACATATCCAGCAATACTATCTCTTTTTGTCCCGTCTGCCATCGTATGAGTTACGGTATAATGTTCTTTTACCATTCGCTTTTACCTCCAAATTGTTCTATGATTTAATTTTGTTACACGTTCGATCGATTCATCGCGCATGTTTCCTGGTACTTTATCACTGATAAATACCACATCTAAATTAGGTGAGTAATGGGCTCTACCTCTCCATCCATCACCATCAATAACAACCACTTTCAAAATAGACCTCCTAGCGTACAGTAAGAAAGTTAATCACATCAGAAACCTTAAAATAAAGTTTCTTGCTGCTTTCAAAAGGGGATTGATACGATACAAGCCCAATATCTATCCAATTTTTTAATGTTGTTCCAGAAATATCTAGCTCATCTTTGAGTTCCTTAGCAGTGATTAAACCTGTTTTCTTTTGTAACTTCTTCTCTAGCTCCAGCTTTTGTTGTGCTAGTCTATCAACTCTATCTAATAAACCCTGTTCAAATTCAACTGAAAATGTCGCCATACTACCCTCCTAATTGTAACCCTTGTTTGAGAACGAAATATATGCCCCGTAGCGCTCTTTTACATGGTCTGCGGTGTTTCCCTCCACTCTATCAATTTTGGGAGTAATATCAAGCTCTATATAGCTTTCATAATTCCATAATAGGACTAGAATAAACAAGCATATAATAATTAAGATAATACTTTGTGTTGGTGTTAGATTTAATTCATTCATTGCTGAACTCCTTGAAAAATCTATCTGATAATTCTGTATGTTCTAAAACAAGATACTTTAGCCCATTGATTGCTACCGTTACAAGATCTGTTGTTTTGTCTTGGTCAATATCAGTAATAGATATCTCTAAAGTGCTAATTACACTTTCTAGCTCAGTACATAGCAATTCATAGCTACTTAAAATCTTATCGTTCATGTTGTGTAATAACCTCCAATTCTTTATCATTACAATTTATCAACTTACAAGCGATCTGGTCTAATTCTTGATATGCTTGATCTGTCATTTCAAAAATAACGCTAAATGCTTGTTTCATTTGATGGTGTAAAACTGTGCTATCTACTCCAGAATTATCAGCAAGTAATAAAGCTTTACTTAGCTGTTGGATAATTTCAATATGTGGGAGTAACTTAGCTATTTTGTCGCCTTGTTGCTTGATGTTTTGTGTACTCAATGCCATTTTTGATTTTTTCCTTTATTTTTGGTAAAATTAGAATAGTAATATTTGATAAGGGGAGGATTGTTTTTCTCTCCCTTACTAAATACCTAACAAAACCACGCGCCTTGCCTTTGCTTGAGTTTTGTTATTTTTCCTTAGCCGTGTACGTTGGTTTGGTCGCCTGTACACGGCTTTTTTGTACCTTAATAGCCTTTTGCTAGCCATTCCATGACTTTCGTATAAACCGTTTTCTTAACTGTTCCACCCTGTACCACTTTTTTATAAGTGATTGGGTTAATACCAATAGCCTGTGCTGCCGCTTTAGCTGTCAACATGCTATCTGCTTGCTTACGACGCACAGCTTTAGCTTGATTTTCAGTGATAATCATGTATTTCCTCCTCTCTTTTTGTATCCGAACGGATATTTAATTACAAGGTTATTTTATATCTAAACGGTTACTTTGTCAAGTGTTTTAATAAAAAAATATATTTTTGGCTACATTTTTAGATTTTATGTTATAATCTTATTGAAACGGAGGTCATATAATGGGTGAATTAAAAGTCACAAATAGTACCAATATCAAAACTTTAAGAAAAGAGAAAAAGCTCACACAAGAAGAGCTAGCATCAATTATTGGTGTTACTAAATTAACAATTTTACGCTGGGAAAACGGCGAAAGAGTTCCCAAAGCTGACAAAGCCCAACTTCTAGCAGATTATTTCGGTGTAACTGTCCCATATCTTCTAGGCTATGAAAAAGAAATAAATAGCGCACTATATGAAACGTTACCGACTGTCATACAAAGAACTGATGAGCAGTATGAACATTACTTGGAGCTCTACAAATCTGCTGTGATAGAGGTAAACAATCAGTTGGATAATGTTGTAAAAGCACTTAATCCAGAAAAACAGTTCTCTTTTGAAAAAATAAGTGAATTCTTAATAGCTTTAGCTGGTGAAATAACCAAATTAGAAACCTCATCAGAAGCACTTCTAAAATTAAAAGATATTCAAATTCAAAACATTACAATGAAACATGAATTTGAACAATTCAAAAACTACTTTGAAAATAAGCAATAAAGCCAATTATCGAATAATAACAGTTACTCGTGTATAAATACCTAACAAAATCACGCGCCTTGCCTGCTGATGGAAAGAAAGGTACAAATACATGAATATCAAAGAGAAAATCAAAAAGAATGGCCAAAGAGTTTATTATGCTAGTGTTTATCTAGGCGTTGACCAACTAACGGGCAAAAAAGCCCGTACAACTGTTACAGCAACCACTAAAAAGGGCGTTAAAGTAAAAGCGCGTGATGCGATCAATACTTTTGCTGCTAATGGCTATACAGTTAAAGACAAGCCGACAATTACAACATATAATGAGCTTGTAAAAGTTTGGTGGGATAGTTACAAGAATACAGTTAAGCCAAATACTCGACAATCTATGGATGGATTTGTTAGAGTGCATTTATTGCCCGTATTTGGCGATTACAAGCTTTCTAAACTCACTACGCCTATTCTTCAACAGCAAGTAAATAAATGGGCTGACAAGGCAAATAAAGGCGAAAAAGGAGCATTTGCTAACTACTCTTTGCTCCATAACATGAATAAGCGTATTTTGAAATATGGCGTAGCTATCCAGGTAATACAATATAACCCAGCTAATGATGTCATCGTTCCACGCAAACAGCAGAAAGAAAAGGCTACTGTCAAATACTTAGACAACAAAGAATTAAAACAGTTTCTTGATTATTTAGATGCTCTGGATCAATCAAATTATGAGAACTTATTTGATGTTGTTCTGTATAAGACTTTATTGGCCACTGGTTGCCGTATTAGTGAGGCTCTAGCTCTTGAATGGTCTGATATTGACCTAGAAAGCGGTGTTATCAGCATCAATAAGACACTAAACCGCTATCAGGAAATAAATTCACCTAAATCAAGCGCTGGTTATCGAGATATACCAATAGACAAAGCCACATTACTTTTACTGAAACAATACAAAAACCGTCAACAAATTCAGTCTTGGAAATTAGGCCGATCTGAAACGGTTGTATTCTCTGTATTTACAGAAAAATATGCTTATGCTTGTAACTTACGCAAACGCCTAAATAAGCATTTTGATGCTGCTAGAGTAACTAACGTATCATTTCATGGTTTCCGCCATACACATACTACTATGATGCTCTACGCTCAAGCTAGCCCTAAAGATGTTCAGTACAGACTGGGACACTCTAATTTAATGATCACTGAAAATACTTACTGGCATACTAACCAAGAGAATGCAAGAAAAGCCGTCTCAAATTATGAAACAGCTATCAGCAATTTATAAAGAATAAGGGTGACCCATTTCCGGGCTACCCTCTTACTATACCAAAAATTAGTAGGGGTAGCAAAAAGGGTATTAAATTATAAAAAGCACTAAGGGAAAGCGCCCCAAAGTGCTTATTTCAAAGGCTTTATAGCCCCTCATCTCATAAAGAGATTATTTATTGAGGTAATAGCGATACCTGCATTTAACATCATAGAAGCGTGTGTGTGGCGGAATAAGTGAAAACTATAGTCTGGTAGTCCTAAAGCAGATAGACGCTTTTTAAGAGTTGCTCTTTCATTTCTATCGCACATATAATTCCCGTATATGGTTGGGAATATGAGTGAAGATTTTCTGTTTCGTTCGCTTTTTTGTCTAATCTATCGATTTTAAAAATTTATAATAAAGAATTACTGAAATCAAAATCTTTTTGTCCCAGTCTCTTATGTTGTTTAATAGAGTTGCTATTGCATCAATTATATCTGTTTTTTGTGGTTCTGGTATTTGTTCAAGTTGAGTGATAATATAGCGAATTGAATTTCGAGAGTTTTTACTCAGTTAATTTTATTTTTAGCCCATGTTAAAAATAAAATTAACGTGTGTTAAAAATAAAATTAACATTGGTTAATTTTTCTTGACTTAAAATTTAAAAATGATATACTATGTTTATGGAGAGATAACAATTTATAAAATGTACTACTCTATTCTACTAGATAATGCTTGAATAAAACTTTTTATAACAACGGCTAGCAAAGTTATAGTTTTATATCTATTAGAAAATAAATATGTAAGGAAATTTATATGAAAAAAAGAACAGTATTATCATTAACTACAGCTGCGGTTATATTAGCAGCATATGTCCCTAATGAACCAATTCTAGCAAATACACCTAGTTCGGAAGTGATCAAAGAGACTAAAGTTGGAAGTATTATTAAACAAAATAATATCAAATATAAGGTTCTAACTGTAGAAGGCAACATAGGAACTGTTCAAGTGGGTAATGGAGTGACTCCTGTACAGTTTGAAGCTGGTCAAGATGGAAAATCATTCACGATTCCTACAAAAATCACAGTAGGTGATAAAGTATTTACCGTTACTGAAGTAGCTAGTGAAGCTTTTAGTTATTATCCAGATGAAACAGGTAGAATTATCTACTATCCTAGCTCTATTACTATTCCATCAAGCATAAAAAAAATACAAAAAAACGGCTTCCATGGAAGTAAAGCTAAAACTATTATTTTTGAGAATGGCAGTCAGCTGGAGAAAATTGAAGATAAAGCTTTTAATTTTTCTGAATTAGAAGAGATTGAATTGCCTGCATCTCTAGAATATATTGGGACAAGTGCATTTTCTTTTAGTCAAAAATTGAAAAAGCTAACCTTTTCCTCAAGTTCAAAATTAGAATTAATATCACATGAGGCTTTTGCTAATTTATCAAATTTAGAGAAACTAACATTACCAAAATCGGTTAAAACATTAGGAAGTAATCTATTTAAAAATACTACTAGCTTAAAACATGTTGATGTTGAAGAAGGAAATGAATCGTTTGCCTCAATTGATGGTGTTTTGTTTTCAAAAGATAAAACCAAATTAATTTGTTATCCAAGTAAAAAAAATGACGAAAGTTATAAAACACCTAAGGAGACAAAAGAACTTACATCATATTCGTTTGATAAAAATTCTTATTTGAAAAGACTCGAATTGAACGATGGTTTAGAAAAAATCGGTACTTTTGCATTTGAAGATGCGATTAAACTTGAAGAAATTAGCTTACCAAATAGTTTAGAAACTATTGAACGTTTAGCATTTTATCGTAATTTAGAATTAAAAGAACTTATATTACCAGATAATGTTAAAAATTTTGGTAAACATGTCATGAACGGTTTACCAAAATTAAAAAGATTAACAATTGGTAATAATATCAACTCATTGCCGTCCTTCTTCCTAAGTGGCAGCTTAGATTCATTAAAGGAAATTCATATTAAGAATAAAAGTACAGAGTTTTCTGTGAAAAAAGATACATTTGCAATTCCTGAAACTGTTAAGTTCTACGTAACATCAGAACATATAAAAGATGTTCTTAAATCAAATTTATCTACTAGTACTGATATCATCGTTGAAAAAGTAGATAATATAAAACAAGAAACTAACGTAGATAAACCTAAAGAAGGAACAGGTAAAACTGGAACTGACGTAACTAAACCTAAAGAAGGAACAGGTAAAACTGAAACTGACGTAACTAAACCTAAAGAAGGAACAGGTAAAACTGAAACTGACGTAGCTAAACCTAAAGAAGGAACAGGTAAAACTGAAACTGATGTAGCTAAACCTAAAGAAGGAACAGGTAAAACTGAAACTGATGTAGCTAAACCTAAAAAGAATTCTAATCAGGGAGTAGTTGGTTGGGTTAAAGATAAAGGCTTATGGTATTACTTAAACGAATCAGGTTCAATGGCTACTGGTTGGGTTAAAGATAAAGGCTTATGGTATTACTTAAAACCACTACACCCGATGGCTATCGAGTCAATGCTAACGGTGAGTGGGTAGGATAGGTATCCATTAGCTAAATCTAATCATTCTGAACTAAAAAATCTTCTTACATATGTAGGAAGATTTTTTGGATTCTCAAAACTAGTTTAAAAGACTACGCTATTTAAACCAATTTTGAGAATGGATATATAAGGATATTCAGAAATCTAGTTGGTCAACTTTTGTATTTTGAATATACCTTAGATGGTGACGATGTCTTGGTATATCTGATACTCACTTACATATTCTAACTTATTTTAACTAAGATAAAACTGTAGTGGTGAATTTGCTACAAATAGTGTAGAGGCGTTATTTGAAAAATATACAAAAAAGGAACTCCAACTTATATTTGAGTTCCTCTTACTTTTAATTGTCCGAATCAATATTCTTATTTCAAAAAAAGGTAGTGAAAAAGGTAGTGATTCGGCTGATTTTTATTGCAATGTAGTGAAATTTGAAATTTCAAGAATCGCTTTAAATCAAGGTTTCTACCGTCTATTGACGTGTAGTGAATCCCTATTTCACTTCTGTAAACACAACGTGTTTGCGAAGTTTTGGTGAGTATTTCTTCAATTGAAGACGGTCTGGAGTGTTACGTTTGTTTTTAGAAGTAAGG
>QWCF01001140.1_pt1 | contig 20639 bp, 16 predicted proteins | sample 1972521 | NCBI WGS metagenome assembly QWCF01 (sample SAMN09866715, study PRJNA288562) | Human oral metagenome isolate term4_saliva, whole genome shotgun sequencing...
GGTGTTGTATTTGATTCCATCTACATAAATAATGGGATCTCTGTCCATACTTATTGTGGCTCCACTGCGCATATTAAAGCGAATAGGCATGCCCACTTTGCCGTTACTTTGGTACATTTGAACGCCACCAACACGTCCATCAAGAATGTCACTCAATGAGTTGGCGTGCTCATTAGCAGTTAATTTGCTCACATCTACGTGCTCTACGTTGCTACCAAGAGCCTTTTTGCTTCGTGCACTCGATATACTTGCGGTGACTTTCACCTCTTGTAGATCGATACCTGGTATCAAACCGATAACCATTCCGTTGCGAAATGACTTGCTATTAACGCTTTGTGGGGTAAAACCTAAATAGCTAATGCGAATGGTTTGATTTTCATTTAAGGGTAAAGAAAAGCGACCTTGCGCATCGGTTAGCACCTTTTCGCCATTCGAAGAACTTACAATTGCCCCGATAATGGGCTCTCCTGTCTCTTGATTTACTACACGAGCGGTGTATGTTTGTTGTGCATACACGCTCATAGAAGTACTTAATAATAGTAGAGCAAGACTTCTCTTAAAATTCAATTGCATGATAATGATAATTTATTTCTATCCCGAAAACACTCCTCTTTCAGCCCCTTTGCGAGGCAAGAAAATAGAGTTGCTATTTAATATGGTGCAAAGATACAACGAGAAAGAGAACGATGCAATACCTAAAAATAATGATTCGAATACACCAAAGCGATGTCTTCGAATCATTTATGAGTGTTTTTTCTAAACGAAAAACTTTATTCTTGTGATAAAAAATGATGCGTATTATAAAGTGATAACGCTGGGAATAACTTCGGGAAAATATCCACTTTTAATCTTCCATTCATTCGAATACAAGTTATTAGCTCTGTTTCCAAGATTGTTTACAAATCCTATTGGCTGGTTATTGTAGGTTATCAGCACAATACCTTTGGGTGTTTCGGGCGACAGAGTGATGGCTTCTTTTCGCAAGAAAGATATCGCTTGTTGATAAGACACCTCTTCATTGCAAAACGCTTGTCGATTGATTTGAGTTGAAAAGGCAAGAGAAGGGTGGGGAATAAGACTCTTTCCTTTTTGCGTTCCCATCGTTATTCCTGCATGAAGAATACGCAATTGATTGGCAACCTGTTCGTAAACAGGGGCTAAGACCTGTGGAAGAGCCATTATCTTTTCGTTCTTTTCGATGAAAGAATAGCTGCTTTGGTTTTGTAACCAATTGTCGAACGACTTGGTGTTGATGTTGCTTTGCTTGCTTTTCTTTGTTTTGTTGGCACGAGCATGGTGCTCACTTGTTTTGCGAAGAGCACACATAAAGAGTCCTTCGCCTTTACTAATACCAGGCAAAAAGCGATATCCTTTCACCTTATTAGATAGTGCAGGGGTGATGTTCCAGCTGCTATCAACCTCTATGTCGATACATTCAGCTCCCAATTCGTTGATAATCCATTCTATATTCTCTTCGTTTTCGAGAGCGTTAAACGTGCAGGTTGAATAGATAAGTATGCCATCTTCTTTCAGATTATGCCATATATCGCTCACAATTTCACGTTGAAGTTGTTGGCATTTCTCTACATATTGACTGCTCCATTGATTGATTGCGCCCTCATCTTTGCGAAACATTCCCTCGCCAGAACAAGGCACATCGGCAACAATAAGGTCGAAAGCAAGACCTGTTTTCTTATAGTCTGCAGCGTAGTTGTTGGTTACAATGACGTCGGAATGACCAAATTTCTCTATATTTTCAACCAAGATATTGGCACGATTGTATATCGCTTCGTTCGCAAAAAGAATGCTTTCGTTGGGTAGAAGGGTGCGCAATAGGGTTGTTTTACCACCAGGAGCGGCACACAAATCGAGTGCCATTAGGGGCTGATGAGGCATCACTTGTTTTAAAACATGATATAAAAACATTGATGAAGCCTCTTGAACATAATAACAACCTGCATGAAACAGCGGATCGAAAGTGAAGTTAGGACGTTCCGAAAGATAATAACCTTCGTAGCACCAAGGCACTTGTTGAGGGGCAAGAGCTGTTGAAACGCTTGCCGAACTCACCTTAAATGGATTGAAACGAATACTGGTTGAAGGTGTCATCTCGAGGCCTTTTTCGAGTAATGCAAATCGTTCTTCACCTAATAATTCCCTTGTTTGGGTTATAAAGTCTTTGGGTAAAATCATCACTTTATGCTTTTTTCAATTGCAAAAGTAGAAAAAAAACACTTTCTTTGCAACTAATCGATATGTCATTGCGTCTAATTAGTAGAACAAAACAAAAGTAATTAGAATATGAAAAGATTAAGTTTAGCTTTAATGTTGCTTTTTTCAACAACATTATGTGTAGTTTCTACTGCTCAAAAACATAGAAACCATTTAGAAAAAACTGAACAAACCACCGCTACAACTGTTGCAGATACAGTGGGAAATAGTGTTGATTCGATAGCAAATTCTGTTGATTCGGATTTTGATGACGATGGATTTGATGGCAGATTTGATAATGATGAAGCTCGGCTCAATGACTTAAAGTTTATCGAAAAAGTAGTTAATGTCTTTCAAACTCATCGTGTTTTTGGGGGTATTGTGCTCGCTTTAATGATTATTTGTTCTATTGTTGCAGTGTTGTTGCCTGTTATTTTATTGATAGTATTGTTGCGATATATCATTAAACGACGAGCTACCAAGGCACAATTAGAGTGCACTTGGTGTAGGTTTAGCATGCTTCTTCTGTATTCTTGGAGCAGGACCTCTATCTGGAATAGGTTTACTTATTCTGTGTATGGGACTTGGAAAGTTATATATTGGAAAGCGTGCGAAAAAGAATCGTGAGGAAAATACAGAAGAATAAGATCCTGTGAAGCCGTTAGACGACATATCATTAGTTACTCAAGTTGCCGTATTTCGCAATAAACGTGCATTTGATAAACTTGTACTAAAGTATCAAGAGGGCGTTCGTCGGTTCTTTTTGAATCAGACTTTGGGCAATGAACTCTTATCTGATGACCTGGCACAAGAAACCTTTATCAAAGCTTATACGCACATTGCGCATTTTAAAGGCTTATCTAACTTCTCTACATGGTTATACAAAATAGCGTATAATGTGTATTACGATCATGTTAGAAGTCCTAAGAATACAGCGCACTTTGATGTAACTGAGCTGAAAACACACGTCACAACAGGGAGTGATAGCACGCTGAAATTAGACTTATATGAGGCTTTTCAAACCCTGAACGATAAAGAGCGAACGTGTATAACCTTGCAATTGGTTGAAGGATATGCCATAGATAAAATTGCAACGATTATGGAATTGCCCTCAGGAACAGTGAAATCGCACCTCTCAAGGGGTAAAGAAAAACTCTCAACATATTTAAAGAACAATGGATATGATAAATAAACACGACGAAGAACAAATACTTCAATTTCTTGAAAAGAACAAACAAACCATCCAAGACGATGGCTTTTCAGATAGAGTGATGCAGCAACTACCGCCAAATAGTTCTGTTTGGGAAAGCTTGTGGCAGTGGATTTTGGGAATAGCTTCGGTGGTGTTGTTCTTTGTGTTGGGAGGAATAACAACGATGAAGCATTTATTTTTAACCTTTTTAGGTGACTTTTTGGGAGAGATGGCATCGATGAATGTGTCGCTTCCATCGCCTTTAACGCTCGTTGTTGCAATTGTAGCGCTACTTTGGGTGGCTGTTTATGAGGTAGAACAAGTACTGAAAAATTAAATAATGAGATGTATAATAGATAGTAATGAATGAAAAAGCGGGCCGTAGATGGTTCGCTTTTTTATTGAGAAAGAATCGCTCTTCCGCATTAAAATATTGTTCTTTCAAAAGAAGATGACACCTATTTATATATAGGAGTATTTTGCTAGCTTTATAAAAGCAGTGCTTTTACATCGTAATTACATTGCTTTTAGGGTGCAATATCAATGCTTTTGCAACGTAATATTAATGCTTTTATCTTGTAATCTCACAAAATATACCTATCTTTGCACCGAAAGATGTTATTTCAAACGACATGGTTAACGAGATGATAGACACCGAAAAACAAGGCGAGTCGTTGGTTTTAAGAACCGAGGGACTTGTTAAACGATATGGAAAAAGAACCGTTGTAAACGATGTTTCGATTAATGTTAAACAAGGAGAGATTGTTGGTTTGCTTGGACCTAATGGTGCAGGAAAGACAACTTCCTTCTATATGACAACGGGTTTGATTGTTCCTAACGAAGGACATATTTATCTAAACGACCAAGACATCACGCAACTTCCTGTGTCGAAGCGTGCCCGTTCGGGTATTGGATACCTTCCACAAGAGGCAAGTGTGTTTAGAAAAATGAGCGTAGAAGATAACATCTTGTCGGTATTAGAAATGACAGGTAAACCCAGAAGCTATCAACTTGAAAAGTTAGAGAGCCTCATTGCCGAGTTTAGATTGGGCAAAGTGCGCAAGAATATGGGTGATCAACTGTCGGGAGGAGAGCGTCGTAGAACCGAAATCGCACGTTGTTTGGCGATAGATCCAAAGTTTATCATGCTCGATGAGCCCTTTGCTGGAGTAGACCCCATTGCTGTTGAGGACATTCAACACATTGTTTGGCAGTTGAAAGACAAAAACATTGGTATCTTAATTACCGACCACAATGTGCAAGAAACATTGACTATCACCGATAGAGCCTATCTTCTTTTTGAAGGAAAGATTCTTTTTCAAGGCTCACCTGAAGAACTTGCAGAGAATAAAATCGTAAGAGAAAAATATTTAAGTAACTCTTTTGTGCTTCGAAAGAAGGATTTTCAAGAGATCGACGCACAGAAAAAAGAGCGTATGGCTCAGCAAGTTTAAAAGCTAAAGCGTGGCGAACAGAGGGCGAATTGCGTGCTTTTGATTGTGACAAAATAGCATATTGCACCTCTTATTACGTTAAACGGCATGCTTTTTGTTAATTAAAAAACAAGAAAAAAGGGTTTTATGTTAGGCAAATTGATCAAATATAACTACCTTTGTTGCTAAAAATTAGAATTAATAAATAATAGAAATAAAGATAATAGATGAAAGTTTCATTTGAAAATCAAGACAAAGTAAATGGCTTAATGACCATTATTGTCGAAGAATCTGACTACAAAGAAAAAGTAGAAAAGTCGCTAAAAGACTATCGTAAGCAAGCAAATATTCCTGGATTCCGTAAAGGAATGGCACCAATGGGCTTGATTAAAAAGCAATATGGTGAATATTTGAAGTTAGATGCAATCAACAAAGTGGTTGGAGAAGAACTATACAAATATATTAAAGACAACAAAATTAATATGTTAGGTGAACCTCTTCCATCTGCAAAACAAGAAGCACAAGACTTGGAAAAGGAACCTCCTTACACATTCTATTTCGATATTGCTGTTGCACCAGAGCTTAAAGTAGAACTTACAAGCAAAGATAAACTTCCTTACTATGATATTAAGGTAGACGATGCTACAGTAGACAAGCAAGTGGATATCTTCGCTTCTCGCACAGGACAATACGTAAAAGCTGAAGAATATCAAAAGAATGATATGCTTAAGGGTGATCTTAGAGAACTTGATGAAAAAGGTAATACTAAAGAAGGCGGTATCACTTTAGAAGCAGCTGTTATGATGCCTGAATTCATTAAGGTTGAAGATCAACGCAAACTATTCGACAACGCTAAGCTAGGTGACGTGATTGTTTTCAATCCTCGCAAGGCTTATCCAGATAATGACTCTGAAATTGCAGCGCTATTAAAGATTAAGCGTGAAGAAGTAGCACAACACGAAGGTGACTTTAGCTACCAAATCACTGAAATTAGTCGTTTCGAAAAGGCTGAAGTGAACCAAGCATTGTTCGACCAAATCTATGGCGAAGGCGAAGTAAAGAGCCTTGAAGAGTTCAGAACTAAGATCGCTGAAGGAATTAAAGAACAAACAGTTACAGACTGTGACTATAAGTTCTTGCTAGATGTTCGCAGCTACTTAGAAGGTAAAGTGGGTAAATTGACATTCCCAGACGAAATCCTTAAGAGAGTGATGTTGTTGAACAACAAGGAAAGAGGTGAAGAATTCGTAGAAAAGAACTATGAAGCAAGCATCCAACAACTTACATGGCATCTTATCAAAGAACAGTTAGTTGAAGCTAATAAGGTGAAGATTGAAGACAAAGACGTAAGAGAAGCTGCTAAAGAAACAGCACGCATTCAATTCGCTCAATATGGAATGATTCAAGTTCCAGAGGAATATGTCGACAATTATGTAACCGAAATGTTCAAGAAAAAAGAAAATGTTGACGCCTTTGTAGATCGTGCTATCGATTTGAAACTTATCGAAGCATTGAAGAAAGTCGTTACACTCGAAACTAAAGAGGTTACACTAGACGAGTTTAATAAAATCGTAGAAGGTAAATAATTCGCTTTTAACGAAAAAAAACTTCTAATAAAAAGAGGTTGTCAAGTTTTTTGTTTAACTTTGTATATAAGCAATGTAAACAAGAGAGTTGACAACCTCTTGCTTTATATATAATAATTAATGTTTTTAGGATAAAGTGCGTTTTCATCTTAAACGCTTATCCTTTAGGCACATATAAATGATAATATAGGTATGAACAACGATTTTAGAAAGTACGCAACACAGCATTTAGGCATGAATGGACTTGTGCTTGATGATGTGATGAAAGCGCAAGCACAATATCTTAATCCATATATTTTAGAGGAAAGACAATTGAATGTAACTCAAATGGACGTGTTCTCACGTTTGATGATGGATCGTATTATCTTCTTAGGAACACCAATTGATGATTATACAGCCAACACATTACAAGCTCAGTTGTTGTATCTTGATTCGGTAGATAGTGGAAAAGACATTTCAATCTACATTAATAGTCCTGGTGGAAGCGTAACTGCTGGATTGGGAATATACGACACTATGCAATTCATTACAAGTGATGTGGCAACCATTTGTACAGGTATGGCAGCGTCAATGGCAGCTGTTTTGCTCGTATCTGGTACTGAAGGCAAACGCTCTGCATTACCTCATGGACGTGTAATGATACACCAACCACTTGGAGGAGTGCAAGGACAAGCTTCTGATATCGAGATAGAGGCTCGTGAAATCATTAAGATGAAGAAAGAATTGTACACCATCATTTCTGAACATTCACACACTCCATTCGATAAAGTATGGCAAGATAGTGATAGAAACTATTGGATGACTGCCGAAGAAGCAAAAGAATATGGTATGATTGATACTGTATTGAAACGCAAGAAATAATAAATTAAATTGAAGAAGGCTCTTTGTTGTAATTCACTTTATGGCAAAGAACCACCTAAATAGAAAGAAATTATAATGGCTAACGATAAATGCTGTATATGTGGACGTAGCGAATACCAAGTAGGAACACTGCTAAAGGGCTCTAATGGCGCTATATGTCCAGATTGTACAGTGCGGGCTTATAAGATAATTCTTAATCAAGCAAAGCACGATGGCACTGAGGATGAACTGAAAAAAGAAGTAGGGGACATTCCAGCTAACGACTTTTCGCTTGATTTAAACAAGGTTCCTAAACCACAAGAGATAAAAGATTATCTCGATCAATACATCATTGGACAAGACGATGCCAAGCGTTATTTGGCCGTTGCAGTATATAATCACTATAAAAGATTGCACCAATCGGCTGATGATGACGGCGTAGAAATAGAGAAAAGCAATATTATTATGGTAGGAAGTACAGGTACTGGTAAGACACTTCTTGCTCGAACCATTGCGAAACTCTTGAAAGTGCCCTTCACTATCGTTGATGCTACGGTGTTTACCGAAGCTGGTTATGTTGGAGAAGATGTGGAAAGCATTCTTAGTAGATTGCTACAAGTGGCTGATTATGACCTTGAAGCGGCTCAAAGAGGAATTGTATTTATTGACGAAATTGATAAAATTGCTCGCAAAGCCGATAACCCTTCAATCACAAGAGACGTGAGTGGAGAAGGTGTTCAACAAGGATTATTGAAGCTTTTAGAAGGAACTATGGTGAATGTTCCACCAAAAGGCGGACGAAAACACCCTGATCAAGATTATATTCACGTTGATACTCGAAACATATTGTTTATTTGTGGAGGTGCATTCGATGGCATAGAGCGCAAGATTGCACAACGACTTAACACTCATGTTGTGGGTTATAACTCAGTACAAAACTTGAGAAACGTCGATAAAGAAGATTTAATGAAATACATTCTTCCACAAGATTTGAAATCGTTTGGATTGATTCCTGAAATCATTGGACGTCTTCCTGTATTGACGCACCTTAATCCTTTGAATAGAGAAGCATTGCGTAGAATATTGGTTGAGCCTAAAAATTCAATCGTAAAGCAATACGAAAAGCTCTTTGCAATGGACGGAATAAAACTCGAATTCGACACTGCTGCCCTCGATTATGTGGTAGATAAAGCTGTAGAATACAAGCTTGGAGCACGTGGTCTGCGCTCAATTGTCGAAGCAATGATGATCGATGCCATGTTTGAAGTGCCCTCTTCAAAGAAGAAGAGCTTCAAAGTTACGTTAGATTATGCCAAAAAGCATATCGACAAAGCACACTTAGATAACTAAACTTAATAAGAGAATATTTGCTAAAAATAATAACCTCAACTAACTAAACAATAGAATTTAGGTTTTATTGTTTAGTTAGATTCCTAAAAGACAACTATGACTAAGACACTTAATCTTACAGAAAAACTAAAGCAATACTTTGGTTTTGACACCTTTAAAGGTGACCAAGAGGCTATCATTAGAAATCTTCTTGATGGCAACGATTCGTTTGTGTTGATGCCAACAGGTGGTGGTAAGAGTCTTTGTTACCAACTTCCGTCCCTCATTATGGATGGAGTTGCAGTTGTTATATCGCCCTTAATAGCTCTAATGAAGAACCAAGTAGATGTTATTAACGGCATAAGTGAAGAAAACGGAGTTGCTCATTATATCAACTCGTCGTTAAATAAAGCTGCAATAGCGCAGGTAATGGAAGACATAAGGAGTGGTAAAACAAAGTTATTGTATGTTGCTCCCGAGTCATTAATTAAACCTGACAATGTAGAATTCCTCAAATCGGTTAAGATTTCCTTTTATGCTATAGACGAAGCGCATTGTATTTCGGAGTGGGGACACGACTTCCGACCCGAATATCGCAATATTCGACCAATGATAAATTGCATTGGTCAAGCCCCAGTTATTGCCCTTACGGCTACAGCAACAGACAAAGTGCGAACCGATATCAAGAAAAGCTTAGGCATATTAGATGCAAAAGAATTTAAAAGCTCGTTCAATCGTGCCAATCTTTATTATGAAGTGCGTCCTAAAACCAATGATGTTGATAAAGAGCTCATTAAGTTTATAAAGAAAAACGAAGGAAAGAGCGGAATTGTTTATTGTCTTTCACGTAAGAAAGTAGAAGAGCTTTCAGCCATATTGCAAGCCAATAACATCAAAGCAGCACCCTATCACGCAGGATTAGACAATATTCCAAGATCGCAAACACAAGACGATTTCCTTATGGAACGTATTGATGTTATTGTGGCAACCATTGCTTTTGGAATGGGAATAGATAAACCCGATGTGCGTTTTGTAGTGCATTATGATATTCCAAAGAGCCTTGAAGGATATTATCAAGAGACAGGTCGTGCTGGAAGAGATGGAGGAGAAGGATATTGTTTGGCTTTCTATTCGTATAAAGACATACAGAAACTCGAGAAATTTATGGAGGGAAAGCCAGTTGCCGAGCAAGATATTGGTAGACAATTGCTAAAAGAAACCGCCGCTTATGCAGAGTCTTCTGTTTGTAGAAGAAAGATGTTATTGCACTATTTTGGTGAAGAATATCATAAAGAAAACTGCGGAAATTGCGACAATTGCAATCGTCCTGCAGAGAAAATCGAAGCACAAAAGGCGTTAGAGATAGTCCTTCGCACCATTATTGCATTGAAAGAGAATTTCAGACAAGAGTATGTCATCGATGTAGTCACAGGAAATGCAACCGATGATGTGGTGTCTCACCGACACGATCAATTGGAAGTGTTTGGCGAAGGCGAAGAAGAACGCCCCAAAATATGGAACCCTGTAATTCGACAGGCGTTGATTTCGGGCTACATCAAGAAGAACATTGAGAACTATGGTATATTGAAAATCACCGAGAAAGGAAAGGAGTTCATCGAACACCCTCATTCTTTCATGATAGTAGAAGATGCCGATTTCGACAATGTTGACTACGATGGAGCATTAGAAGGCAAAGCTTCTGCCTTAGATGAAGATTTATATCGCATCTTAAAAACATTGAGAAGCAAGGTGGCAAAACGCCATAATCTGCCTCCATACGTCATCTTCCAAGATGTGTCTTTAGAGCAAATGGCAACCATGTATCCTGTTAATTGTCAAGACCTGCTTAACATTCAAGGAGTGGGAGAGGGCAAAGCAAAACGCTATGGTAAAGAGTTTTGGGAGTGCATCAGCGAATATTGCAAAGAGAACGATATAGTTCGACCCGAAGAAATGCGTGTGAGAACCATCGCAAAGCGCTCGAATGCCAAACTAAAGATCATCAACAGCATCGACAAGCAAATTCCTTTAGACGATATAGCCAATGCAATGGGCTTAGACTTTGATGAGTTGCTCACCGAAATAGAACGCATTGTATATAGCGGAACGAAAGTAAATATCGACTATTTCCTCGAAGATGTGATGGATGATGACTGCATAGAGGCGATCTACGACTATTTTAGAGAGAGCCATACCGACTGCATCGAAACCGCATTAGATGAGTTTGACGGTAGCTTTGACGAAGATGAATTGCGCTTAGTACGCATCAAATTCTTGTCAGAAATGGCCAACTAACAACCCTATACACCACACCTTATAATATATGTAGGGCACAGATGAAATGTAAGAGCAATGCTTTTCAATTGAAAAAGCATTGCTCTTATCGTATAAAAACACTTCTTTTGCAGTGCAATTGCATTGCTTTTATCACTCCAAAAAATACTCCTTCTCGTACACTCGTTTTCCTCTTTAAAATAAAGACTTTTGCCACTGAAAAGCAAGAGCGTGCAAAGAGGAAAAAGAGAGCAGAAAACTTGCAATGTATTTTTTGTATTTATTTAATGTACGAATTATTCAAAAACTCGTTGTGATGTGAATTTTTATTATTAAATTTGCACGCAATCTTACTTATGACGATGTCCTATTAATTCCAGCTTACTCAGAAGTACTTCCTAAGTCTGTTTCTTTGCAAACTCGCTTTTCAAGAAACATAGTTTTGAACGTTCCTTTTGTAACAGCCGCTATGGATACTGTTACTGAATCGGCTATGGCAATAGCTATTGCACGTGAAGGAGGAATAGGAGTTATCCACAAAAACATGAGCATTGAAGAGCAAGCTCGACAAGTTGCTATTGTAAAGAGAGCAGAAAACGGAATGATTTATCACCCTGTAACCATTCAAAGAGGAAGCAAGGTGAAAGATGCTTTGGCAATAATGAGCGAGTATCACATTGGTGGTATTCCCGTAGTTGATGCTCATAACTGCTTAGTTGGAATTGTAACCAATCGTGATTTGCGTTTTGAACGCAATCTTGACAAATTGATTGACGATGTGATGACAAGTGAAAATCTTGTTACTACCCATACACAAACCGACCTTGTTGCAGCTGCACAAATCCTACAAGAGAACAAAATTGAAAAACTTCCCGTTGTAGATGCAGAGAATCATCTTGTTGGTTTGATTACATATAAAGACATCACCAAGGCAAAAGATAAGCCTATGGCATGTAAAGACAGCAAAGGTCGCTTGAGAGTAGCTGCTGGTGTGGGTGTAACTCACGACACATTAGAGCGCATGCAAGCCCTTGTTAATGCTGGCGCAGATGCAATTGTTATCGATACCGCACACGGGCACTCAAAGGCAGTAATTGAAAAGTTGGTAGAAGCAAAACGTTCTTTCCCCGAAATAGATATCGTTGTAGGAAACGTTGCTACTGGTGAAGCTGCTAAAATGCTTGTAGAACACGGAGCAGATGCTGTGAAAGTGGGAATTGGTCCTGGTTCTATTTGTACCACACGTGTTGTTGCTGGTGTTGGAGTTCCACAGCTAAGCGCTATCTACGACGTATATGCTGCATTGAAAGATACCGATGTTCCTTTGATTGCCGATGGTGGTTTGCGCTATTCAGGCGATGTTGTTAAGGCACTTGCAGCTGGTGGAAGCTGTGTAATGATTGGCTCAATGGTAGCTGGTACAGAAGAAAGTCCAGGCGAAACAATCATCTTTAACGGCCGTAAGTTTAAGAGTTACCGAGGTATGGGTAGCTTAGAAGCAATGGAACAAAAGAACGGTTCGAAGGATAGATACTTCCAAGGAGATACTCAAGACGTTAAGAAACTCGTTCCAGAAGGTATCGCTGGTCGTGTACCTTATAAGGGAACAGTTCAAGAAGTGATATATCAATTGGTTGGAGGACTACGTTCTGGTATGGGATATTGTGGTGCTGAAACAATCAATAACTTGCACAATGCTAAGTTTACACGTATCACTAACGCTGGAGTTTTAGAGAGTCACCCACACGATATCTCAATTACAAGTGAGGCTCCAAACTATTCTCGTCCAGAATAAGAATAACTATTGAAGGGCATTATACGATGATATAGTGCTCTTCAATATCACAATAAAAAGCAATTAAAACAGCAAGTATAACTCAAAAGAGTATAAGCAGAAAATAGAATATTGAAAAGAAACAAGTTATTACTAATATCTTTATTGTGTAGTGCTGCCCTAAGTGCGCAAGAACACAATGTTGTTATGACGATAGATGGTGAGCCAATTGCTCGTTCTATCTTCATAGATGCCTATAAACAAAATTATCCAAATGGCGTTTCTAGTAAGAAAGAGCTATATCATTTTGCTGAGCGTTATGCCGAATATTATTTAAAACATAAGGTGGCAGCGCAACAACAGCAGGGCATTACCATAGATAATAGAAATAAAAAGACTGTTTCTTCTGCTCCAATAGTAAAAAATAATGTTGCGGTTTCGGCTGATATCGAACAGCAAGCACGTAACATCTACAATAAAATAGCTTCAGAAGTGAGTTCAAAAGGCGGACTCGTGAAATTGCAAGATATCCATATTTATCTCAGTCAAAGAGCCAGTAAGGCAGACGAGAAGAATGCAAAAGACCAAATAGAAGCTATATATAATAAGGTGAAAGCAGGCGAAGACTTTGGTAAGTTGGCTCAGCTCTACACCCAAAATACCCTATATCGTGCCACAAAAGGCGAATTGCCATGGTTGGCTAAAGGGCAAACTTTAAGCGAATTTGAGAACGTTGCCTTTGCGTTATCACCAGGAGAAGTGAGCAAACCCTTTATGTCTGTAGACGGATATCACCTTCTCTATCTTCAAAAGAAAGTAGATTTCTTGCCTTATAACGAGGTAAGAGCCAATATTATCGACTTCATTTTGAAGGATAAAGTGCGTCAAGGTGTCGACATGCAACATGTTTTTGCGAGTGGAGAGATGGGCAATAACCCTTCTTTAACTGCAATATCTACCACAGATGATGTACTCAATACATCGCCTGCAGATAGCAATTATGGTGCGTGCGGGGCTTCATCTTCGACAAACGAACAGCTTCTTGCTTACCTCAATAGCAATGTTTGGAATGGAGCAGAGACACATTCGGGAGCTTTAGAGCGTTATTTTGAAGCGAATAAAAAGAAATATCGTTTTGACGAACCACGATTTAAAGGTTATGTGTTGTATGCTAAGAGTGCTGAGTTGCTAAAGGATTTAGAGAAAAAAGCGAAGCATGCACCACTTCTAAACTTGAATAAAGCAGCGATAGAGAATGCCATTGGCGGTTCAAAAGAATCGTTTAAAATAGACGAAGGCATCTTCTCTTTAGGCGAAAATACTGTTGTTGATAAACAATTTTATAAACAACACAACACCAATAGCGGTGCTTCTGAGTTTCCTTTTACTAAGATTGTAGGAAAGAAAGTGAAGCAACCCGACTTGAAAAGCGAAGTGGCTTGGCAGGTTTTGGCAGACTATAAAGAATATTTAGAACAACAATGGCTTGCAAAACTAAAGAAAAGCCACTCAATAGTAATCAATAAAAAAGAATTATCAACCATCAACTAAGCAACAAAAGTCTTGGTTTTACATCGTATAGCACAAATGAATAGAAGACAAAAAATATCTATAGGACTTGCTTTCTTAATGACTTATGCAGGCATGAGTTTGCAAGCTGGCCGTTTAGGTGCCAACTCTCATAGCAATGATTCGTTGCCAAAAGCTACTAAAGCTGTGACGATTAACCCACAAAGTGTAGTAGATGAGGTTATTTGGGTGGTGGGAGACGAACCCATTTTGAAGTCGGACGTAGAGGCAATGCGCCTTCAATCGGAATTAGAAGGAGTGAAATGGAATGGCGATCCCGATTGTATCATTCCCGAACAATTGGCAGTTCAAAAGCTATTCTTGCACCAAGCAGCTATCGACTCAATAGATATTAGCGAGTCGGAGATCGCTTCTGAGATTGAACAACAAATCAATTATTGGATTCAACAAATTGGTTCTAAAGAGAAATTAGAAGAATATCGCCGTCAAAGCATCACACAAATACGTCAACAAATGCATGATGATTTCAAGAATCGACTATTGATTCAAGAAATGAAAAAGAAGCTTGTGAAGGATATTGCGGTAACTCCTGGTGACGTTCGTCGTTACTTTGAGTCGCTTCCAGCAGACAGTGTGCCAACAGTTCCTACAACAGTAGAAGTTGAAATCATTACAATGCTACCACGAGTAAGTCAAGAAGAGATTGCAAAAGTGAAGAACGATTTGCGTGATTACACCGACAGAGTAACCAAAGGCGAAACCTCTTTTGCTACATTAGCACGTCTTTATTCTGAAGATCCAGGCTCTGCTCGCCAAGGAGGAGAGATGGATTACACCGGAAGAGGTATGTTTGATCCTGCCTTTGCCGCTGTTGCTTTCAACTTAACAGACCCTAAGAAGATTTCAAAGATTGTAGAAACCGAGTTCGGTTATCACATCATTCAGTTAATAGATAAGCGTGGTGACAAAGTGAAAGTGCGCCACATCTTGCGTAAACCTGTTGTTTCTGCAGAAGTAGTAGAGGCTACAAGAGTGAAGATGGACTCGCTTTTAACCGATATTCGTGATGGAAAATTCACCTTTGAAGATGCTGCTTTCCATGTATCAGACGATAAAGACACACGCAACAACAAAGGTTTGATGGTGAACAACGTAAACAATGAACGCACATCTCGTTTCCAAATGCGTGATCTTCCTACCGAAGTGGCTCGCCAAGTAGAAACTTTAAAGCCAGGAGAAATATCTAATGTGTTTGAAATGGTGAACGATAGAGGTAAGAAAGTGTGCGCTATTGTGAAACTAAAGAACAGAGTAGATGCTCATAAAGCAGTGATAACAGAAGATTATCAGGTGCTTAAAAACGTGGTATTAGCCAAAGAACGAGAGAAATTCTTACACAACTGGGTGGTCAATAAAATAAAGAACACCTATATAAGAATGGAGAATCAGTATAAGAATTGTAACTTTGAGTATCAAGGTTGGATTAAATGAGATATATAAAAGATAAGGAATTAAAGTCAATAAGGCATAGAATCAGTACGCTATTGGTTCTATGCCTCTTTGGATTATGTGCGCTCTTTGCCTATAACACACCGCAAAAGAAACGTGTAATACGTGAAGATCAAAAGGTTTATTTGGAGCATGCAGACGAGCTAAAGCGTGACATCTATGGTCCAAATCCCGATGCACAGATATTAAAAGGCAATGTTCGTTTGAAGCACAACGGGGCTACTCTCACATGTGACAGTGCCTATCTCTATCAAGAGTCGAACTCTGTTAGAGCCTTTGGACGTGTTCTTTTCCGACAAGGCGACACTCTTTCGCTTAAAGGCGAGCGTGGTTTTTACGATGGAGTGACACAAATTCTTGAAGTAAGAAAGAATGTAGTGTTGAAGCATCGCAATCAAACTCTTTATACAGATAGTTTGAATTACGACCGAATGTATAAGAATGCCTACTTCTTTGATGGTGGAAAACTGGTAGATGGAAAAGACCAATTGATTGCAGATTGGGGCGAATACAACACCCAGTCACGCCAAGCTGTGTTCTATTTTGGGGTGAAACTCAATAGTGGAAAGAGCAATATCGAAACCGATACCTTATATTATGATGCGCCAAAGTCGCAGGCTCACTTCAAAGGTCCGACCACTATTGTAACTAATGGCGATGTGGTGAAAACCCAAGATGGCTACTTCGATACCAAGAAAGATAAGGTAGAGCTGTTCTCAAGGTCTACCATTACAAGTAAAGAGAAGGTCATTACAGGCGATACTCTATACAGAGACAAGAAGACAGGCATTGGTCAAGGCTATGGAAATGTGATATATGTCGACAAAAAGAACAAGAATGAATTGCATGCCGACGTGTTTGTTTATAACGAAAAGACAGGCAAAGGCTTTGCAACAAAGAAGGCATTGCTAAAAGATTATTCGCAAGGTGACACCTTATTTATGCATGCCGACTCGCTAAAGATAGAGACCATGCACATCAATACCGATTCGGCTTATCGAAAAGTGCACGCCTTTAGACACGTGGTCGCTTATCGAAAAGATGTGCAAGCAATATGCGATTCGCTGGTTGCAAATGGAAAAGACTCTTGTTTAACGATGTATTACGATCCCGTTTTGTGGAGCGATAACCGACAAGTGCTGGGCGAAAAGATCTATGTTTATATGAACGATAGCACAATTCGCATGGCTAAAGTAGAAGGACAAGCGCTTTCTGTTGAGCAACTCGACGATAAAAAGAACTTCAATCAGGTTTCTTCTAAACTGATGAATGCCTACTTTGACGAAGGAGCTTTACGTCGCTTGGTGTGCATCGACAATGTAAGAATTATCTTTTATCCTATCAATGACAAGGATAGTTCGATGATTGGACTCAACTATATCGAGACCGATACCATGCGAATGTATATCAATAAAGAGAAAAAACTGGAGCGAATTTGGATGCCAAAGGCACAAGGTACACTCTTCCCAATAAGTCAAATACCTACCGATAAATTGCATTTGCCTTCTTTTGCGTGGTTAGATCATCTACGACCAAAATCGAAAGAGGACGTATTTAAATGGAAAGGAAAGACCGATAGCGAAAAGCTTAGAGTGATAGAGCGCCAAAAAGCACCCGTACAAAGATTCGAATCGGAGAATAAACCCAAAGAAACCACCCAACAAAATACAAATAAACCGGCAGAAGAAAATACGTCTCAATAAGTATGAATTGGTTCAAACAGGCGAAACCAAGGGGCTTCGAGCATCGCTATCTGTATTATAATGAGCGCAAAGAATATATCGATAAGCTCAAAGAAAAATACCAAGTGGAAAGCTCGATGAATAAAGGTGAAAACAAAGAGTCGAGCAAGAGGATTGTAAAACCTATCCTTTTACGCTCTAATTCCAATGCTTTTACACCCTTAACTCAATCCTTTTTACTTGTAATTCCAACGCTTTTACTTTTGGGTTTATTGGCTGTTGTTTATTATTGGTTGATTTAAAAAGAAATAGTTGTTATGCAAGATGTAATTCAGTTACTACCAGATACGGTGGCAAATCAAATTGCTGCGGGCGAAGTTATACAACGTCCTGCAAGCGTTATCAAAGAGTTGGTTGAGAATTCAATCGATGCAGAAGCCACAACTATTAATGTATTAGTAGTAGATGCTGGTAGAACTTCGATTCAAGTGATTGATGATGGTAAGGGAATGAGCGACACAGATGCTCGTCTTTCCTTTGAACGTCATGCCACATCTAAGATTCGTTCTGCAGACGATTTATTCAAATTCTTAAAATCAAATACCACAGAGCTAAACAATATCATTACAGCTTTTCAGCGTATTGCTCTTGTTTATCCTCATATCACCTTTACTCTACATAGTAATGGTAACGAATTGATTAATCTTCGAGCTGGAACTTTGCGTCAACGCATTGTGGATATCTTTGGAAAAAGAATCAATCAAGATTTGCTTTCTCTTGAAACAGAAACCACATTCTGTAAGATATATGGCTTTGTGGGCAAACCAGAGTCGGCAAAGAAGAAGGGAGCACAGCAATATTTCTTTGTGAATGGCAGATATATGAAGCATGCTTATTTCCATAAAGCGGTTGCAAGTGCATTTGAACGTCTAGTGCCAACGGGTGAACAGGTACCTTATTTTATATACTTTGATGTTCCAACGGAAGAGATAGATGTGAATATTCACCCAACAAAAACGGAGATTAAGTTTGAAAATGAGAAAGCTATATGGCAGATTTTGCTCGCTGTTGTGAGAGAGGCTGTGGGCTTATATAATGATGTCCCGTCGATAGATTTCGATAATGAAGGACGTCCCGACATTCCTGTTTTCGACCCAAATGCTTCGACTTCGGCTCCAAAAGTGGATTATAACCCTAATTATAATCCTTTTAAAGAGGTAGAACAAAGTAGTTCTCGTCGTGAAGTTACAAACTGGGAGTCGCTTTATGAGGGCTTGGGTAATGAGAAAGATGAGCCTCAAAGCTTGTTTACTCCTGACGAACCGGTAACAGAAAGTGAGAGTCTTATTGCAGAAAAGTCGCCTTCTCATTATCAATATAAGGGTAAATATATCATGACTTCGGTAAAATCTGGACTCATGATTATCGATCAGCACAGAGCACATCTACGTATATTATATGAGAATTTCATGGAACAACTGAATCAACGAATCAACTCTTCGCAAAAAGTCTTGTTCCCAGAAATGGTGCAAATACCTGCAGCAAGTATTGAGTTGTTTAACAAAATCATTCCAGAAATAGAAAGGATAGGTTTTGAAATCAGTAATCTTGGCGGAGGAAGTTATGCACTTCAGTCGGTTCCTGCAGACTTACAAGGTTTGGATATGGTGGCTCTTATTCACGATATGCTCAACAATGCAAGCGAACAAGGAGTGAACTCGCCTCTTGATGACATTCATCATGCGTTGGCATTGACTATGGCTCGCAGTGCAGCCATTCCCTATGGACAAGTATTAAGTAATGTGGAAATGGACGATTTGATAACTAGTTTATTTGCAACAACAAACATTAATTATACTCCAACGGGCAAAACTATATTAAGTATTTTAAACCAAACAGACATAAGCAAACTATTCAATTAAGTGAATAAAAATGCTGTTTCGATTGGGTTTTTATCAATTTTTCTATCTTTTAGTGTGAAAAATAACTAAAAAGAGAATATACTTAAATATTATTATTATCTTTGCAACGTAAAATGAAAAAGGATAATACACTAAAGAAAATAATATATAATAATTTGATTGTTTAATTAATAAGTTTATGAAAAAACTATTTATTATGCTGGCTCTTGCCGGTATGTCTTTGAGTTCAATGGCTCAAGACACAGATCCAGTTAAGAAGCACAGCGTTGCAACTAATTCATTCTGGAGCAATTGGTTCGTTCAAGTTGGTGGAAACTGGAATGTTTGGTATTCAAGTCAAGAACATGGTTTGGATTTGAAGACAAATCCTTTCTCTAAAGATCGTGGTAATTTTGGTGCAGCTGTAGCTGTAGGTAAGTGGTTTACACCTGGACTTGGTCTTCGTGTAAAGGCTCAAGGTATCTGGGGTAAGACCGTTGGAGGTAACTATGTACCTGGTGCACAACTTCCATATGATAAGAATACTTACTTCAACAGATATTGGATCTTGAACGGTCACGCATTGTTCAATGTAAGTAACATGTTGTTTGGTTACAATCCTAACCGTGTTTGGAACGTAATTCCATTCGTAGGTGCTGGTTTCGGTCGTACAATGACTCACAATCTTTACGCTATGGATCTAAGCGGTGGTTTGTTAAATGAATTCCGTTTGTCTAAGAGAGTAGCTCTAAATGTTGAAGTTGGATTGAATCGTTTGGAAACAGATATCGACGGAACTGAAGTAACTAACGGTCACCGTGGTTGGGATTCACACGATAATAACTTCTATGGTGAAATCGGTTTGACATTCAACTTGGGTAAATCAACATGGGAAAGAACTCCAGATGTTGACGCTATCAAAGCGCTTTCTCAATCTCAAATCGATGCTCTTAACGCACAACTTAACGATGCAAACGCTGAAAATGCACGTTTGAAAGACTTGTTGGCTAACCAAAAGCCAGCTGAAAACACAACAATTAAAGAGTTTATCACAACTCCTATCTCTGTGTTCTTCAACCTAGACAAGACAAACATTGCATCTCAAAAGGATCTTGTTAACGTAGCAGCTCTTGCTAAGTATGCTAAAGCAAACAACTCAAATATTCTTGTAACAGGTTATGCTGACAGCGCAACAGGTAAAGCTCCTCACAACCAATGGTTGTCTGAAGAACGTGCTAAGACAGTTGCTAACGAGCTTGTTAAACTTGGTATCAACCGTGATAACATCTCAACTGTTGGTAAGGGTGGTGTAGATGAACTTTCACCAGTTTCATTCAACCGTCGTGCTACTGTTCAAATTACAGAATAATATTTGATA
>QWCF01000304.1_pt1 | contig 20630 bp, 25 predicted proteins | sample 1972521 | NCBI WGS metagenome assembly QWCF01 (sample SAMN09866715, study PRJNA288562) | Human oral metagenome isolate term4_saliva, whole genome shotgun sequencing...
TTATCCAACATAAGATTATCCACCAAGGCATCTAAAAGACGAACAGGGTCATCTTCTGCGATATCCTTATCGATTCTTTGAGGAAAAAGAATCATTTTCACGCAATACACACTAAATTTCATTATATCAATCATTTATGATTTTACGCACATTCTGAATATGTGGAATAATAACCAATATTAAGAACGCCTAAACGGCAAAAAAGTGTGTAATTATGGAATTAAGTAAGTTAATTAGTATTAATTTTAATTTGAGAAGTCCAAAAGCAAAGACGGCAACACCTTTATATATGGTGGTGTACTATGTTTCTGAAGGTGTCACCAAGCAAACAAAGATACCAACAGGAAGGAAAGTATTACCTATGTTGTGGGACAGCAAAAGACAGCAGCCAATAATGATTAACAAAGATATTGATTTGACTAATAAGCAGTTGCAAGAGCAGGCAGAATTAACTGCCTATATTGCTAATTGCCGTATTTTGGCTTATCAGAATAATTTTAGTAACTTTGAAATCTTAAAAGAAAAAATCAACCTAACAACCGATAACGATATGTCAGTAACACCGCAATTCAAGGCAGCCACACGAACAGCCAAGGCAACAAAGTTAATTAATGAAGCACTAAAGCAATATACCAAGGATAGAAAGTTAAAAGAAACAACTGCAAATGAATATCAGAAAAATGTTAAAGTGTTCCATAATTGGATTGTAGAAACCAATCAAAGGGACAGCGCAAAGGCACTTAGTCAGTCATCATTTAATGCTTTTGTGGAGTGGATGAAGGCAGGGGATAATAGCCCCCACAAGGTTAACAAGGTAGCAGGAGTTATAAGGCAGTTAATTATATATATTGCAGGTAGTACACAAGGCAGTAAATATAATATAACCCCCGTTACATTCGTAAATGTAAAGGTAGAGGAAGAGGAAAAGAAATGCGAAATACTAAAGGAGGAAATAGAAGCATTCAAGGCGGTAAAGGTCAAAAATGATAAAGAACAATATTACAAGGATGTGTTTTTATTACAACTTGCTACAGGTCAGCGAATTAGCGACACACTAAAGTTAATTAAAGGAGATTATAAGGTACAGCAGGGACAGCCATGTAATACAATTATCTTATCAACAATCAAGTGCAATACAACATCATATATTACTGAAACAAAGGAAGTTACGGAATTATTGGAGAAGATAAGAAGTAACAAAGAGAATGAAAAAGAAAATGAAAAAGATACATCATTAACATATTATTTGAAGGTGTTTTTTACACGTGCCAATATCACACGATTAACACCAAGTGGCAAGCCGTTTAATAAAGATATAAGCAGTCATTTTGCCCGTCATACCTTCGTAACTCAAAGATTAAGAGAAGGTTATAACTTTGCGCAAGTCGGTAAAATGATTGGGGATAGCCCTGCAACAATTGAAAAAGTATACGGACACCCCACGGACACGGATATAATTGCTTCATTGCAATTACAGCCAACCAATACACCAGCAGGCAGCACAACAGCAGAAGCCCCAGCAGTGCAAGCAGTACAGCCAGCACCACAAAGTAAGAAAATAGAAGCAACAAAGAATATAGGGGGATATGATGTTACGTTACAAGCAAATGGGGGTGATGATTTTGATAACTATTTGATTAATAAGGAGTTAAACAATAAATTAACACGATTAAAGGAGTTACGAGAAAGTAATGTAATGAGTGAAGAGATATTTGATTTTTCATTACGATATATAGCACAGCGCAATAACTTACTAAAGGTTTATAGTGAATTAATAAAAAAGGTACTTGAAAAATTGCAGTACCCAAATGAACAAATAAGTAGCAAAAGCAGTGAGGAGTTAATAAATACGCTTTATCTTATGCGTAATGATTTAACGCAATATGTGCCTAATTCAAAGGTTAAATTGCTGTTAAGTAGGTCAACCAGTAAGGATAAAGAAGTAGACGATTTATATATTAAAATTGGCGTGCTGGTTGAAATTTTAAGGTCATAAGGGGAAACAGCCGTTTTTGGTTACTTTTTCTTTCTGTATTGATTTAACACAAAAACATAAAAAAAGGAACTGATTAATTTCAGTTCCTTTGAGAAATAAAATAAAAAAATTATTATAATACAAATTATGAAACTTCATTATCCTTTGAGTGCCTTGAGGTATGTTGTATATACTTTTTCACCATGTGCATATTCGCAGATTATTTTATCTTTTGATATTGAAATTACTTTGTAAAAGATTTTATCAAGGTCTCTATTTTTAAACGGCATCATTTTCTTAACCATAATTACATCACCAGTTTGAATGTTATTAAGATTATATCCTTTTTTTGCTATCCAATTTATCCAATCATATTCTTTGTCTTTGATTACTTTAGCAACACATATTCTATTGACGTTATATTCAAATTCAAAACCTTCAAAATATGTTGTCATAAAGCCGTCCTTTAAATCATATACTTCTCTTTTATAATTTGAAGAATTTTCATTTAAAATATTATATTCATCAATTGCTTTATTGATTGAATCAAATATATATGGTGTTTGATTATTGGCTATTTTAAATATATCATCGTTAAATTTTTTCTTATATGAAATATTTACTTTGATACATTTTTCATTTTTATTTCCACAAGTTGCTTCATCAAGCATCAATTCATCATCATCATTAATTGGAATGCTAATTGTGAATCTATTTAAATTATCTATAACACTTAAATCGAAAATATTATATATGATATTTTCTATAACATTCTTGGTTTCTTCATTTAAACTAATCTGTTTCATATTTGTAATATTTTTTTTATTTATAATTCTTCTTTGATTGCGTCATTTATAAATAATAATAATAATTCTTTTGGATTTTTTTCAAAAGATTCATGATGAATAGTATAATTATATGTACATCCAACATAATCTATATTTTCATTATCCCATTTTTGACGTTTTTCATAATTTAATGAAAAATCTTCTATCATTAATTTACCATTTATAACGGGAAACTCTAATCTTACAGTATGATATTTGTTGGGTCCTTTACTTTTACCCCAATCATGTTCTTCCCATACATCATTTTTTTTATATAATTCGTTATTTTTGGTAATTTCATTAATGATTTTATTTACCGCATTCTTTTCATTTTCTGTTTTAATTTCAAATTTCTTCATAATGTGTATATATTTTATTTTTTTATTATTAATTCCTTTATTAATAAATATCTCGAAAATTGCAAAAGTTCTCATTTTTGAGATATTTTTTTTTATTTTTTTTCTTCATTGGTTGTGGTTCTTATATATTCTTCTCCTTCATCTCTTTTAATATATTCAATACCGTCAATATATTTTTCAATCATTTTATCAGTTATAGGCATATCAGGCATATCCATTTTCAGATATTTATTTGAGTTATTATAACTAATTGGAGTGCCAGTTTCAACCGTAAAATATTCATCAAGTAATACTTCTTTTTCGTCATCACTTAATTTAATATAAGTGGTTGTATTTGATGCATTTATATCCAAAATTGATTTTGTTATTTTGGCAATTTTTCTTTTAATTTCTTCATCCAAATAATTTATACCTTTCATTTCTTTTATTTTATTTGATGCAAATATATGACTTTTGACCTTATTTTCCAAATTATTTAGTGGCCTAATTTTCAACGAATTAGAAAAATTTTCTCCATTCGTTCTTTTGTCCTTTTGGTGCATGACGTTGTGAATGATGAAACTTGCAAAGTGCGATGAAATTTGATTCATCAATCAATCTTGCATACCTTTCATTCTCGTCCAATCCATATTGAAATGGTGATTGTAAGTGGTGCAAATCAATGGCAGCCGTTATCTTCTCTTTCATTTGTCCGTCTTCATTTTCAATCTGCATATTCATACAGTCCTCGCATAGTGGATGACAACGCATATAGTTGTCTCTTACCTGTCTATAATATGCATCATTATACAATTTCATTCTTTGTTTCTTGCGTTCTGAATTGTCTTTCTTCTTTCTTTCTGGTTTATTTATCCAAGCCATTTGTTAATCTTATCTATTTATATAATTAGTTGTGTATCAGTGCGTTGGCGTTTAAATTTCGTTCCACTAAAGTTATTCTTTCGATTTGCACCATAAATGAATGCATGTGTGTCGTAATCGCTTATATTAACATCATTACTACATCTTACCGTCTTGTAATCGTCTTTACCTTCATATACATTGAAGTGGTACACTGATTCTGTTAGCGGACTTTCCATTTTTAGAATTTTGGCAATAAATTCATATATTTGCCTAACATCCAAATCACCCAACACATTGATTTGCTTGCCGTTATAGCATTCAAATGTCCAATTGAGATAATCCTTCACCCTTCTTTCTCTATTCTTCCCTTCATTCTGATTAACACTAAATAGTGCATTCATCATTGATGTTGTTGTTGCACCGCTATTACTTAATGGAAGGAGGAAATCATTACACCAATTCACGCAATTACCACTGTATGAGTCATTTGACCAATTACCAAGGGCAGAATCAGCGGACATTATAAAGTCAATTACAGACAGTCCATTTGATACTGTTGCATTCCAATTTATGTTTGGAAATTTAACCCCTTCACCCTCCGCCATTGCAATCATCAGTACAGCCGTTGAATAAGGAAATTTACTGCTATATTGCTGATTTACAGCCCTTTTGAACTCATTTCCAAACGATTCATGTGGATTTATCCGCTTGCTGTAATTGATGCTGTCAGACACGCTTATATTCAACACATGTTGGTCAATCGTCCATACATCTTTATTATTTGAATTAATATCAATTTGAATTGTATTATTCGATTTAGATTCCTTGCGTATGTACATACGATTTTTTGAATTTGAAAACCCACCAATCTTAATTGATGGTGATATATAGTGTGCGAATGTACCGCTAATTACACCATCAAGGTCAAGGTTATTAATTTGATATTCAAGCGATTGCAGTGTATTAGTCAAGTTGTGTTTCTTTTGTATCATAATTTTTTTATTTATTTCTTATAAATAAATATTATGAACTTTGTAAAAGTATTAAATTATTAATAAAAAAAAATGAGAAAGAGATATAAGTATCTCTTTCTCAATCACTTACTATTCACTAAATTTTAGGTCATTCAGTCGATTCATCCAACCCTTCAGCCATTTACTTTGACTTGGATTGTTCTTCACAATATTATAATAGAACTGTCTTCTTGCTTGCCATACCTTATTATATATATCTTTCTGATTGGTGCCATTCAAGGCGTTAATCGTAACTTTACCCACGACACCATCAGCAGGTACACCAAGAAGTGATTGAGGGTAAATTATAGCATATTTACCGCTACCCCACAACCAATCAACCACAAGGTTGGCAATTGACTGATTAACAATCATGTCCGCTTTCCATCTGTCCCAGTATTGAGATTTAAGGATGCGTTTGAAATCATCAATTTGAAGTGATTTAACGTCTTCTGTATTTACTTTCCCATCATGATTGATGTCATAATGATTTGATTGTAAGGTATTAAGCGTAATTCCATACTTGGTTGCACCTCCCCTGTCCAAGGGGTCATTGGTGTATTTTGCACCGCCTTCCCACTTGAGGATATGAGGGATTAACTTGTCAACATTTGCCATTTCTTCTTTAGATTTAGTATAAATATATGTTAAAATACAAAATAATTGTTAAAAAGTTTATCTTTTGCTTGACTTTTACAAATAATAAACTATTTTTTTATAAAAGGGCAGTACATTTTATTGCTGCCATTAAAATAAAAAGTAAAAAAAATATATTGAAATGGATAAAAGAAACAGATTCGCACTTGATGACTTCACAATTGAAGATGCAAATGAAGTATTGGAAGATAATGGTTATGATTTGAATTTAACTGATAAGCGTAAAATGATACTTGGAGTACTGTTGTATATTAATGGTATTGATAGCAAAGATAATGATGGCTATTTCTTCGTTGAGAATGAGTTTATTTGTAATTTAATTGGAGTTACAAAGAAAACATTACTCAAGGCATTAAAGTATTTCATTTCACTTGGAATTTTATCAAGAATTAGTGGTAAAAGGGGACAAGCATCAATGTATAAGATTGAAGAAAAGTATACCCATAAGTATACCCATAAGTATACCCATAAGTATACCCATAAAGATGTTGATAATCAGGTAGTTATAGAAAATAGGAATGACAAGTACACCCATAAGTACACCCATAAGTATACCCCAGATATAGATAAAGATATAGAAGAAGATAAAGATTTAGATATAGATAAAGAAATAGAAATAAAAAAAGATATAGAAAAAAATAATATATATAATATAAATTTAATAAATATCTTAAATAATATAAATAATAATATTATATATATAAAAGAAAAAAATATAAAAAAAGAAAAAGAAATTGAAGAAATTGCTCTCAAGTTGGAGGCATTGAATATGAAGTTAGATAAAATTAATAATAAAGATAATTTTGAAATTAATATGAAAAAAGAAACTAAAGAAAACATCACTCCAAGCCAGGATGTCTTGGAGATGATTTTAGCAAAGTTAACATCAATCGAAACAAGAATAACATCAATTGAAGAAGAATTAAAATCTCTCAAGGGTCAGAATTGCGTTGTATTGGACGATAACACATCAAGTAATATAATTACACCAATTGAAGAAGATAACGCAGCAGAAGCGAATGAAATGGTATCAGAAGCAATCCATATTAATCCAACTGAGATTGCAAAAGCAGTTTTTGCGAAAAAAGATGAAGAAATTGAGAAAAGAAGCATTCCAACATTCGTTGATTGTAAAGTTAAAGTTACTAATGATACACCAAAGAAAGTTGAAGAATCACCAAGAAAAGCATTTAGAAACGATTTGACGGCATCAAACACATCAACTGGTGTAATTGTACCTCAAGGCGAAAATAAGCCAGCAGAACGCAAAAGAATAAGTGATGAAGAATGGAAGCAAATTTGCGAAAGAAATGAAAGAAAAAGAAGTACACCAACACGTGATGTAATGGGTAGTAATGTTCCTTGTGCTAATTCAAGTGAAGGATGGGTAAATGGTGTAAAGAAATTTAACAGCGAAAAAGAAGTATATGATGAAATTGCAGCATGGAAGAGCAAAGGACTTGATATAATGCAAATTAGCACACGCTTCGCTACCAATTGGAAAGAGTACACAATGACAGATAAATTATATTCTCCAAGTAAAGTATCAAGTCAGATTGATGTAGAAGTAAAGAAAAAAGAAAATAACACTCCAAGTGAAACAAATGAGAATGTGGATAAAGTTGCAGAAATCCTTTCAAAAGTGAATAAAGATACAGAGAAGGAGGTTGTTGAAGAAGTGCATAATTATACAGAAGAAAATGTATATTATCCAAAAACTAATACAGCAACCTTTGAAAGAGAAAATGACGACTTTACATCAACAGAAGAAGTGTTGGATAACATCTTCTCAAGCGATTACAGCGAAGAAGAATCAAAGCCATACAATGCTTTAATGAATGAATTGGAAAGAAGAAAGCAAGAAGCCGTGGTTGAAGCACCCTTCTAACTTATTTAGATTTTTTCTAAATTAGATAAAATAATTATTAAATATTGATTATTTTTTAATTTAATATAATATTTATATATAAAGAAACAGAAAGATGAAGAAAAGCATGTCAGACATCATTGCGCAATTAATGATTATGTTTGCGCTGATTATAATTCCAATATGTCAGATAATTACTTGTGCCAGAATGAGTTACGCAAATGACCACATAAAGGAATTAATAAGAATTGAAAAGCAAAGTAACTATGTGAAGCAGTGGCAGCAGAATAATCCACTGCTTCAGAAGAAAGATACAATGTATTACAAGTTAGTCAAGGAATAGCCATAATTTCAATATAAATTAGTGAATTTATTATTAATTAATTATTTATTTTTTACTTTTCCCTTCCTCAATTGAGGAAGGGTTTTCATATTTATTATTGAAATAATCTTACAAAAAACACATCAAAAAAATGTACAGAAATCAGAAAATAGTACTGTTGCACACTGAGGAAGAAGACAAATTGCCTGAGTCACTTGAGTTGGGTGAATTGGCTGTGAATTGCTACAAGGATAAAGAGTTCATTTGCCTGAAAAACACTGATAATCAATTAGTTAAGATAACACCAAATGGCGGTGGAGGTAATTCAAAAGAAAAACAACCTTTCAAATTAGTTGCTGAAAAAGATAATGCAATAATAAGTGAAGGTAATGAATCAAATGAAAGTCATACATTAACGCATGGAATGAATATGCGTAATGATTCAGAATTTTCATTCGCATTTGGTTACAACAGAATACAAATTTTTCCAATATCAATTAATGGTACAAAATTAAAATTAAATAGAGAAATCGCTGAGCCAGTATGTGATGAATATTATGACGGTGCAATTATAATTGATGAAAATGGTAATCATATAAGTGACATTGTATCATATACTTATGAGAATGATGGATATGAATTAGATATTGAAGTTACAAAAGAATTTGACTTTAAGGATGGTCCAAAATACATGCTGTTACCTTCATGTGAAGGTGGTAGTAATAACTTTAATTTTGGACAAAACAATCATTTAGATGGTTCTAATCTTGGCGTTTTTGGAAATTATAATTTTGTCAATTCTTCAAATAATTATGTGTTTGGCAATTCAAACATCGGATACGGCTTAAATAATATAATATTTGGAAATAAAAATCATACTGCAGGTCAATTTTCAATTTTGCAGGGCGAAAAAAATAGTACAACTGGGACGAATAATTTAGTATTTGGCATATATAATGATATCAGCGGTAGTTACGGAATATATGCTGGTCAACACTTAGAAGGTGGTGGAAATATATCATCTATATTAGGTCAATATAACGATGCATCAGAAAATTATACATTATCAATCGGAAATGGATTTGAAATTTCTGATGTAGAAAATAAACGTCATAATTCATTTACAATCAATGATTTAGGTGAAATAATGTTTCAAGAAGATGTTGCAAAAGAAGAAAATGGTGAAATAAAATATCCGCCAATGATATCATTACAATCATTAGTATCTCGAATCAAGACACTGGAGGAAGAATTGAAGGCGTTGAAGAATAAGTAAGTTTTTTTCATTATTTAGTTTCAATATATAATTAATTTTATTATTGTAAGGTACTGATATTCAAGTCAGTACCTTATTTTTTATCAAAAAATTATCTTGTATTGATTATTTTTTCAATTTTGTTAATATTTATATATAAGATTAAACAGAAAGGAAATATGAAAAATGAAATAATATGGAAAGACGTTCCCAACTTTGCTGACCGATATGAAGTGAACAATCTGGGGCAAGTCAGAAGCAAGTCATTCATTCGCAAAGGTAAAGGTGGTTGTGAATATTTGAAGCAAGGTAAAGAACTGAAAGGAACGATAAATAAGTGTACTGGTTATCTTCAATTCATGCTTTACGACTCTAATGGCAATAATAAATTAGTATGCTGTCATACGCTTGTGGCTGATGCATTTTTGAATAAACCTACTGACAATCAGGACCTTATGGTAATTCATAAAGATGGTAACAGATTGAATAATGCATTGGATAATTTGCGTTATGCTTATAAATCAAATGAAAAGAATTTACAAAATGGTTTTGAAATTTTACCAAAACGAAAAGCAAAACAATCCAAATACAGATATGTTATCAAGCAGTTATTCTTAAATGGTCTTTGCTTGGCTGTATATACTAATTGGCTGGAACTCAACAAATTAGGATATAAGAAGCAATCAATAATGACTGCAGCCAATGGCAAATATGGACCAAAAAAATGTGACATATACAAAGGATTCAAATGGGAAATAATCAGACAAAAAAACAACGTAAATGACTAATAATGAACAATTTAGCACCAGCACGCAAGCATATATCAAGGGTGTTGAGGAATATTTGACAGATAAATTTGGGACAATAAAAGAAAATTGGAAAGGATTGATACGGATGCTTGCTGTAAATTATGAAATATTCTTACAAGCAAAGAAATATATTGATGAAAATGGAATGTTGCAGCCGTCAAAGTATGGAATGGTACCAAGTCCAATGATTAAGGTAATGAATGATGCATCAATACAAGTACAGAAATTAGTTAATTCATTGACAATCAGTCCATTGAGTGAGAATAAGTTAAAAGATAAAATGGTGGACAGTGATGAAGATGATGCAATTAAAACACTGCTTGGCTAATTAATTTGAAACGAAAATGAAGACGGAAAAAGATAAAATAATTGAAAGAATAAAGAACGAAATAACCACCTATCCATTCGATGTCATTGATAGTCAGGTGGTTACGTGTACATATATCCGTCTGGCATGTCAACGTTTCATCAACTGGCTTGATTTAACAGATAGATACTTTGATGTTGATGCTGTATTGAAGGTTATAAATTTCATTCAGAAATTGCAGCACTTCAAAGGTCAATTTGCAGGTCAGAATTTTATTCTTGAAGATTGGCAAAAGTGGATTATCGCATCAATTTACGGATATAAGTGGAAAAAAAATGACTTGCGTGTAATTCGTACATTCATTCTGAGTATTGGAAGAAAGAACGGTAAATCATCACTAATTGCTGCAATGGCATTGTATCATCTAATTGGAGATGGAGAAGCAAGTGCGGAGGTTGTGGCTTGCGCCAATTCATCAGCACAAGCATCAATCTTATTCAAAATGTGTTCAAACTACTTGAAAAAAATTGACAAGAAAGGAAAGTATTTTCAATTTTATAGAGATTCAATTAATTTTCCAACCACTGATTCAACCTTGAAGATAGTATCAAGTGATGCTTCAAGATTGGACGGTTTAAATGTTTCATTTGCAGTTGAGGATGAGACGGGCGCAGCACCATCAAGTGAGTTATGGGACGTGTTGGAAACTTCGCAAGGTTCACGTTTACAGCCACTTATATGTTCCTGCAGCACTCGAGGATTTCAACTAAACGGATTTTACAAGGAACTTGAGCAAACTGGAATTGACGTTCTGAATAGCATCAAAGAAGATGATTCACTATTTACCGCAATCTATAGTTTAGATGATGATGACGACTATAAAGATGAAAAGAATTGGATAAAAGCAAATCCCAACCTTGGCATTTCCATTAATGAAGAATTTTTACAACAACAAATAAAAAAGTGTGAGAATAACCCTATACAAGAAGTATCAATCAGGACCAAGTTATTCAATCAGTGGGTTTCGTCTTCATCAACTTGGATTCCTTTGCAGAATGTAGCCAATTTAATGCAAGTGGTTGATTTACAGCAATATAAGGGTATGTTTGCTTATGTTTCATTTGACCTTGCTGCAGTGTCCGACTTGACTGCTTTATCAGTCATGATTCAATTGGATGATAAGTATATTTACAAGACATATTACTATTTGCCTGAATCATGTTTGAAAGATAACGTTAACTCACAACTTTACCGAGAATGGCACAAAGGTGGCTATTTGACAATTACCAGTGGTAATGTCACCGATTACAATTATGTGTTTAATGATATCAAAAAGTTACAGAACTCCTTGATTATCAATAAGATAAGTTACGATGATTGGAATAGTCGTGACTTTGTGATTAAGTGTACAGAGGACGGAATGCCAATGCAACCTTATAGTCAGTCAATTGGAAGTATGAATCGACCGACAAAGGAGTTACAGCGATTAATTTTATCATCAAAAGTAATAATTGACAGAAATCCTATCACATTATTTTGCTTTGAAAATAGTGTCCCAAAATGTGATTGGAATGATAATGTAAAGATTGTGAAGAATACACCAATGCAAAAGATTGATGGAGTGATAGCGATGATAATGGCACTGGGTGGGTATCTCCAAGAAGTTCATTATGATAATGAAATAGCAGTATCAAATTTTGAATAAATCACTGCTAATCAACTATTTATATAAAGATATATCTATTATTAATTATGTTAACAAATGTAAAGAAATTCTTTGGATATGAAAACAAAGAAAACAGAAATATAAGTGAGTATGTTCCTCCAATGGCACTGAATTATGGTGGTATTTATGCATCATTTGGTGCTATGAATTTATCCGCTGCATACAGAAGCATTGAATTAATATCTGATGGAATTGCGATGTTGCCAATTCAAATCAAAAGGATAAATTCGAAGGGAAAAAACAACTACTTGAATAATCATTATCTCAATTTATTATTCGATAATGATAACAAACAGATGTCTAAATATCTATTAATCAAGCAGTTAATACAATCAGTGTTGGTTCGTGGTAATGGCTTCGCATATATAGAGAGAGCAACAGACGGAACACCAATTAATCTGCAATTCGTTGATTCATCTGATGTTGTAATTAATTATGACAAGTATAATGGTACATTGAATTATACTTGCAGTCAGATATCACCAGTTCCAATTGAGCCATCAAATATGATACACTTGCGCAAGAATAGTTATGACGGTATAAATGGTATTTCAGTTCTGACATTTGCAAAGCGTTCACTTGATTTGGCATCAAATGTCGAAAACAGTGCCAGTGACTTTTACGGTAAAGGCGGTAATGTAAGCGGTATTTTGAAAGTGAATACAAATCTGAACAAGGAACAAAGGGAACAAATATTGTCGACTTGGAATCAGTCATTTACTAATTCAAACACATCAATTGCAGTGCTGCAGGGTAATATGGATTTTCAAAAGTTGTCCTTAAATGCGGAAGAGACACAAATGCTGCAAACACGTCAATATAACGTTGCAGATATTGCAAGGTTTTTTGGAATTAATCCAATTTTACTTGGACAAAAAGATAGTACATCATACACTACATTGGAAATGGTGCAATCTGACTTCCTTATCCACACATTAATGCCGTACATTGCAATGATTGAGGAGGAATTTAAACTTAAACTGAACCCAGATAAGAATATCAAAATTGAATTTGATGTTAATTATCTGTTGAAGACAACCAAGCAGACAGAAGCAAGTTATTATTCAACTTTAGTTTCAAGCGGAATTATGACAGTCAATGAAGTACGCAAGGAGTTGGGACTCAGCGAATTAGAAGGTGGCGACAAATTAACAATGGCATTTACTGATGTGTCACAAAATACAATCGCTGATGCATCCAAGTCAGTTAATGTTGATAATAATGAAGAAAAAAATTAACATAAGGATATGGAAATTGAAAAAGAAATAAGAAATGTACAGTCAGAATTGAAGAATGAAGACAGACATGTAAGTGGATATGCTATCAGATTCAACGAAGAATCAAACTACATGGGATTTTATGAAATAATTTTACCAACTGCCATTGACAAAGACACACTAAAGAGAAGTGACATATTTGCTTTACTCAATCATGATTCTGAAAAGGTATTGGCACGATGTAAATATGGTGTTGGTAATTTGAAGTTAACCATTGATAATCAAGGACTTAAGTACGATTTTGATGTTTTAGAAAATGAATTAGGTGATACCGTACTATCATACATTCGTAGTGGTATAATTGACAGTTCATCTTTCGCTTTCTCATTACCAACTGATGATGATGAATGTCAGGAATGGAAGAAAAATACAAAGACAGGCAAGATTAAACGATACATAAAGAAGATTGATAAACTTTATGACGTGTCACCAGTTTATCAGCCAGCATATAGCACTGCAACATGTAGTTGTAGAAGTTATGACAAATTTCTTGAGGAAGAAAAACGAAAAAAAGAAGAATTAGCCAAGAAATATGATGATTTTTTGGATGAAATTAATAAATTATAATAAGAAAAGTGTTATTTTTTCTTAAATCGAAATATTTATAAATATGAAAGATAAATTGAAAAACAAAATCAATGAAATAGTCAACGCAGCCAAGAATGAAGGGCGTGAATTGACTGATGATGAGCAACTAATGGTTGATGCATTAACTTTTCAATTAAAATCACTTTCTGATGATACGGAAGTAACTGAAACAGAAGAAGTTGAGGACGAAAAGAAAGATGCTGAAACACCTGATACAGAAGATGAATCCAACAAGGATGAAGAAGATGTAAAGGATGTTGACGAAACAGAAACTGATACCCCTGAGGCAGATGAAGATGAAACAAAGGAAGTAACTGATACTGAGGAGGTTGAAGAAGAAGATAAAGAAAAAACTAATAAAGATAATCGAAATATTAATATTAAGATGAATAAAGAATTTAAGTTAATTCGTGCCATCAATCAGATGGCAAATGGTCAGGCAGTTGACGATGTAACTGCTGCAGTTACCAACGCAGGACGTAATGAGATGAGAAGCGCAGGTCTGACCGCTGAAGGTGCTTTGGTTATACCTTCAGAAACACGTGACATTAACGTAACTGATTCAGTTGGTGCAACTGTAGGTGTGGATGTGGCTGACATTTTGGCACCATTACGTGACAACTTGGTACTTGTAAAGGCAGGCGCAAAGTTCATGACTGGTTTGAAGAATGATTTGAAACTCCCTGTTTTGGCTGGTGGTGAAGCAAAATGGGAATCTGAGGTAGGCGAGGTAACCAAAGATACTACTGCTGCAATTAATGGTGTAACATTATCACCAAAGCGTATTAGCGTTGTATTACCAGTTAGCAAGCAGTTCTTGATTCAATCAAGCGACTCAGCAGAAGCAATTTTGAAAGAATCTATCATGACAGCAGTGGCTGAGAAATTACAGAAGACAATTTTATCTTCAAATACTGCTGACCCAAAGGCACCAAAGGGAATCTTTGCTGCTACTCCAGTAAATGCCAAGACATTCAAGGCATTATGCGACATGGAGGCAACAGCCGACGCAAAGAATGTTGGAGAAAATCGTACATATATTGTAGGTAATAAGGCAAAGGCAGCATTGAGACAGTTACAGAAGGGCACAGCAAACACACAGATGGTATATGATAGCGGTGAGATAGATGGAACTCCTTGTTATTCAACCACTTCTGCCCCTGAGAATGGTGTACTTTATGGCGATTTCTCAAATCTTTACATTGGACAATTTGGTGGTACTGAAATTATCGTTGATAATTATACACGTGCTGCATTTGGTGAAGTTGTACTGACAGTTAACGCATACTTTGATGCTGCACTTGCAAGAGAAGGTGCAATTGTATCAGGTGATGTTACTAATGCATAATTGAATTTATATTCAAAATATTCAACAATAATAAAGGGTGGTGACAGATTTTGCCACCATCCTTTAATTTTATAACCAATTGAAAATGAATCATTTAACATTAAAATTAATAAAAGAACATCTTAACCTTGATAATGATTTCACACTGGATGATGAATACCTTACTAATCTTGGTAATGTAGTCGAGACAGTTGTGGAACGTCATATTGATGATTCATTTACATTTCTTGCTTCTGCTAATGGCGGTAATTTACCAACGCCATTAATACAAGCGATGTTATTGCTGCTTGGTACATATTACGCTAATCGTGAACACATTGCATTCAACGCCAATTATGAAGTCGGTAATTCATACACTTTCTTGATTGATTTATATCGCAACTATTCTGCAAGTCATTCTGATTCAAGCAATTATACTTTAATTAATTCAATTGATGAGTTGATGAAGAAGAATAAAGAAATGAATGATAAATTAGAAGATGTAAAATCATCTATTGACAATAATTCAAAGGATATAATAAGAATTAATTCTGAATTACCTTCAATAATGAATATGGCAAGTAGTGCTGAATCAAATGTGAGAGCGACTCAGGAAGAATTGAATACATTGCAATCAAAAGTTGATGACTTAAATAACAAGACACTGCAAGGTACTGATTCATTGGAGGTTACAGTAGAAGGAAACACAACAACCCTTGAAGTTAATCAAATAAATGGAGGAAAATTCTGATGCGTGCTGGATTACTAACTGAATTAATTGCAATCAAAAGACGAACAACGGTTACAAATGAAAGTGGACAAAAGGAGCATAAATATGTACACTTGAGATATACACGTGCACGAGTAATTTACACCGCTGGTAATCGGACAATTGAAAACAAAGATATTCTTTGGGATTATCAATTTAAGTTTGAGATTTGGGATTATGTTGATGTGAACGAAAAGGATTTAATCGAATACGATTCAAAGGAGTACAGAATCAAATCAATTAACCATGATAAACACCAACAGAAGAAGATAATAACCACTGAATTAATTACTGAATAACATGGAAAACACTGGAATAACTTGGTATTCAAATGGTTATGGCGTTTGGTTGGATAATATTAACCCAAATCGACTAAAGACAGCGTTGCGAAATGGATTAAAAAATCTTTAAGAATCGTTCAAAAAGAAGCGAAAAACAATCTGAAAAGAGTTACACCAAGATATAATTCAGGACGAAATCAATGGGGGTTGCGACTGATTAAGGGTATCATGGTGAAGTTATATAAAGAGAACAAAAACGATATCAGGGGTGTTGTCGAGATTATGGGTAAAGGTAAATCCGCTGATTTTCGTTTGAAATTCTTTGAAAATGGTACTCAGGGAAGGTTCACAAAGAACGGCTGGTATAGGGGTAAAATGAAATCAACACCATTTTTCAATCCAGCAATTGAATCAACCAAATCAGAAGTTGAAGCATCACTTGAAGGCAACTATAATGAAGCGTTGGAAAAAGCATATAACAAGTTCATAATCAATTCATTAAAGAAATAATCATGAGTGCAATATCAATTGATAGCAAGATATACAAGATTCTAAAGGAGTCAAAAAAGATTCAATCAATCGTTGGTGATGAAATATATCCAATAGTGAAAAATACTGACAAAATTGATGGACCTTTCATTGTATATCAGAAAGATAGTGTAACACCGACAACTGTAAAGGGTCTATCTGTAGCGGATGAAGTGAATTTTGGATTTTTGATAGTATTCAAAAATCTTGATAAAACATTGGAAATTGCTGAGTTAATCAGAAATTTATTTGAATTGCGACAAGATGATTATTTCTATCGTTGCGATTTAACTGGTACTGCAGAATATTACACAAACGATATGTATTGCCAAGAATTAACCTTCAAAGCAATCACTACAAGATAAGAATAAAAATAATTTACAAAAATAATCTTTATAAAATTTTATAAATATGAGCAAAATAATAATGGGCGAGAACGTACAACTCTGGGTCTCAGGCAGTTGTCTCGCAATGGCTACAAACTTAAGCGTTGAAATGTCTGCTGATGCTGTTGATATTTCATCAAAGGACCATGGCAGATGGTCAGCATCAAGATTGGGCAAGATATCATGGACTGCATCATCTGATGACCTTTTCACTTTGGATGATTATAATAAACTTGTCGATTGTATGGTTAAGAACCTCCCAATTGACCTTGTATTTGCCACTGTTGCAAATGGCGCAGCAATCAAAGCACCAGATGAAGACGGCCTTGTAACACCAACAGCAGGTTGGAAGGCAAGCAATAACATGTATGGTGGCAAAGCAGTTATCACAAGTTTGTCACTCAGTGCCAACAATGGTGCTGTTGCAACATATACTGTGAAGTTCAACGGTGTTGGACCACTTGTCAAAGGTAATGGAACGCCAAGTGCTTAATTACTAAGAAGTTACGAAATTTAAGAGAAAAGGTTGAATAAATCTTTTCTCTTTTTTTAATTTATATACTATTTATATATAGTATAAATAAAGATTAAAAAAAAAGATTAATATGAAGATTAAAATTAAAGATTTAGAAATTACTTTGAAAAACTCATTTAGAAGTTTGATAATTTATGAAGCAATGACCAAGAAGTCATTTAAACCTGAGTCAATCACTGATGTAATTGTTTATTTCTTCTCAGTCATTTCAGCAAGCGCAAATCCTCAGCAAGTAGATTGGGATGATTATATGGATTGGTTGGACAACAACCCAACTGCAATCACTGACTTTCAGACATGGTTGACATCATCAATGTCATTCAATGGTCAGTTTGGTAATGATGAATCAAAAAAAAAGGTGAAGAAGTAGTTGAATACACCTATACTGATTTAATGATTAAGTTATGTTTGGAATACGGTTGTGTATCATTCAACTATTACCTTGATGTTATGCAGCCGTATGAACTTTATCCGATATTGTCAAATTTACACCTAAAAGTGAAAGGTGATTGGGAACGCACACGAAACATCATGTACGCTGTTTGTCAGTCGCAAAGTACCAAGCATTTGAAGGTAACTGATATAATGACACTTCCATGGGATGATGCTGATAATCAGATGGTTAGAAATGTCAAGAAAGTAGAATTAACAAAAGAATATATTGAACAAATGAAGAATGAAGCAATTAAACACAAGGAAGAATATCAATCACAAGGTTTAATTGAAAAATAATTACAAGAAAAACACAAGAAGACAATGGCAAATGGTAGATATGTCGCAGAATTATCAATTGAAACTGGACAGTTAGAAAGCGGTGTCAATCGTGCGAAGGCAGCATTGGACCGCCTGCAGAATAGCGGTGATATGAAGAAGGTGCATATTGGTATCAAAGATGCAACTGGACTTCTCGATTCATTCTCTTCCAAGATTGGCGTATCTACCAGTGCATTGGCTGAGTTGGCGACACCAATTGGCGCAATCGGTCTGATTGGTGGTGCCATTGCTGGCATTGGTGTTGCATCCGTTAAGTCAGCATCTGAATTGGAAACACTCGATACTAATTTGGGTACCCTGCTGGGTAGTATGGATAAAGGTGTTGCGCTTCGCAAGGAATTACAAAGTTACGGACAATCAACCCCTTACGATACGGAGGGCCTTGCGAAGGCAGCCACAACCATGCTTGGATATGGTGTCGCTCAAGAGAAGGTAATGCCAGTGATGAAACAGTTGGGCGATATTGCAATGGGTAATAAGGACCACCTTAATGCACTTGCATTGGCGTATGGACAGATGTCCGCCACTGGTAAAGTGATGAAGCAGGATTTGAATCAGATGGCAAATGCTGGTTTTGGAGTTAATCAAATCGCTGAGTCAATGGGTGTTTCAGTCGGAAAATTCAATAAAATGGTAGGTGAAGGTAAGGTGAAGATTGAAGACATTAACAAAGCCCTTACCGATGCAACATCCGCTGGAGGTCTATTTTATCAAAGTGCCATTAACTCATCATCAACATTTGAGGGTGTTATGAGTAACTTGGGAGAGGCAGCCAATAACACACTTGCCAATATTGGAACATCACTTCTACCACTTGTAAAGGAGGCAGCGCAAGGATTGGTTCAAGTGTTTGAATTTCTTTCATCTGCAATTGACGCTTTGGTCAATCCTTCCGACTCAATTAATGAATCATTTGGCGCATTTGGAGAATCTGTTGGATATTTGAAGGATGGTGTTTCAAGTTTATTCGATTCGCTTGGAAATCTGTATGATGCTGTAGTACAAGTATTTACGGAGGTGTTCGCTGGTTCAGGCATATTTGAATCTTTTGGAAATTACATTATGACTGTAGATGGTTTTGTAATGAATTTTGTCAGTACAATTATCGACTTTACTGCTGCAATCATCAAGGCATTCACGCAAACTGACTACTTCAAAGGCGCACTGGCTTTAATTCGTAATGTGATTGATATAGTTACAACACAATGGTCAATTATGTCCAAGGCGTTCAAGTTGGGCGTTCATTACATTTCTTCTGCTGGTAGTGCGTTTGGCGGTTTGAAGGTATTTCTAAATGCACTTTATGCCCCGATTACATGGGTAATTAATAAATTTGTCGCATTAACAAATGTTTTAAAAGAAGCATACGGATGGATTAATAAAGTTCTTGACAAACAGATTAAAAAAGAAGGTTTGGATAAAAAACCAGCACCAAAGAAAGAAGAGAAAAAACAACCAGCGGTATCATCAACACCAAAGCCAGTAATCAAAGATGATGGTGGCGATGATGGAAAGAAGAAAAAGAAGAAGAAAAAGGTCAAAGCGAAGAAAGAAAAGAAAGTCAAGACATCTGCAGACAGAATCAAGGAGGCAGAAGTTAAATTTGAAAAGGATTCTAAAGAAATTTCAAACAAAAAGAATACTGGCTACTATGACAATGTTGGGGATGAATTAAAGGACAGAATCAAAGCGTATGATTCATTGATTGATGTGTATTCTGCTGAGGGTAAGGCAATTACGAATCTAAAGAGTAAACGTAATGAATTAAATACACAACTTCAAGAATATATCAAGAAGGTAAATGAACAAAAGAAAGCGGAAGATGATGCAACCAAGTCAGCAGAAGATGCAATCAAGAAGCGAGAAGAAGCAATCAAGAAGGCAAATGAAGCAAGTGATAAGGCGTTAAATTCTGATAATTATGGACAGAAGACAAAATCTGAACAAATCATTGATAATCAAGATGATAGAAATGATGAAAAAAGCAAGTTAACCGACAAAATCCAAGCCATCAAATCGCAAATGGATGATTTGGAAAAGGCGATGAATGAAAAGAAGGGTCTTGCATTGGATTTTACATCAGAAGAAAAAGCACTTGACAGATTGCGTGAATTCAACAAGCAAGTGCAAATTTACTTAATTAGTTCGTAAAAGCAGTCCTGTGGTGTTTTAAAATCTAATTTCTTTCTTGGCCTCATGTTGATT
>QWCF01000306.1_pt1 | contig 20511 bp, 10 predicted proteins | sample 1972521 | NCBI WGS metagenome assembly QWCF01 (sample SAMN09866715, study PRJNA288562) | Human oral metagenome isolate term4_saliva, whole genome shotgun sequencing...
GAATACCAAATTGCCCAAAAGTGGCAAGCGGGGGATATCTTTACTAAAATCAAAGCCGTAGAAGCATATCAAAATACTCACCCTGAACATCCTAAGCAATCAGAAATTGAGCACGCTTTAGAGGGACTCAGGCAGGTAATCCCTACCCCTATTCCTTTTGAAGAGTTGGATTTTAACTTGGGAGAGCGTTGGATCTCCCCACAAATCTATAGTGATTTTGCCTCTTCGCTTTTCGACACCAAGGTAGGCGTGCAATACAGCACTCAAACCGATGAGTTTTCAGTGGAATGCCGACAAAAGAACTTACATATCTGGGAGAAATATGCTGTAAAAAGTGAGAGCAGAACCTACGATGGTATTGCCCTCTTCAAACACGCCTTAGTAAATACTACCCCTGATATTACCAAGAAAATCAAGATAGACGACAAGGAAGTCAAGGTGCGCGATATGGAGGCAATCCAACTGGCAAACAGCAAGATTGATGAAATACGCAATGCTTTCCCTCTGTGGCTCTTAGAGCAGAGTCAGGAGTTTAAAGACCGCTTAGCTGAGCAGTACAATCAGTCTTTTAACTGTTTTGTACGCCCGCAGTATGATGGTTCTTTTCAGTCCTTCCCTGGACTTGATAGAGAGAGTTTAGGCATAGAGGATTTGTATGATAGTCAGAAAGATGCTATTTGGATGATAAAGCTCAACAATGGGGCGATTTGCGACCACGAGGTAGGAGCTGGTAAAACCCTTATTATGTGCTGTGCTGCTCAAGAGATGAAGCGTTTAGGATTAGCGCATAAACCGATGATTATAGGGCTTAAAGCCAATGTACACGAAATAGCCGAGACCTATCGCCGTGCCTATCCTTTTGCTAAAATCCTTTACCCTGGCAAGGAGGATTTTACCCCTCAAAAGCGTTTGCGTATCTTTGGAGACATCAAAAACAATGATTGGGATTGCGTGATTCTCACCCACGACCAGTTTAAGATGATACCGCAATCCCCCGAGGTGCAACAGAGCATTTTGCAAGAAGAACTCCAAGATGTTGAAGAGAGTCTTTGGCAGTTGGAAAAACAAGGCAGTGAAGTCTCTCGTGCGATGATTAAAGGAATGTATAAGCGTAAAGAAAACCTAGAAGTAAAGCTCAAAACCTTAGAACACGACATCAATGAGCGCACCGATGATACAGTAGATTTTAAGATGATGGGCATTGATCACCTCTTGGTAGATGAAAGCCATAAGTTCAAGAACTTAATGTTCAATACAAGGCACGATAGAGTGGCAGGCTTGGGCAATTCTCAAGGCAGTCAAAAAGCACTGAATCTGCTTTTTGCCTTGCGAACTATTCAAGAGCGCACTGGCAAGGATATGGGGGCTACTTTTCTATCGGGGACTACTATTTCCAATTCACTTACTGAGCTTTATTTGCTCTTTAAGTACCTGCGTCCTCAAGCCTTAGAAAAGCAACAAATTCACTGTTTCGATGCGTGGGCAGCGATCTATGCCCGTAAGACCACCGATTACGAATTTTCAGTGGCTAACAACATTGTGCAGAAAGAACGCTTCCGCTACTTTATCAAAGTACCCGAATTAGCGCAGTTTTACGCCGAAATAACCGATTATAGAACCGCAAAGGATGTTGGGATAGACAGACCCGAAAAGAATGAGATACTACACAACATTCCGCCTACACCCGAGCAAGAGGAGTTCATCAAGAAGTTGATGGAGTTTGCGCGCTCAGGTGATGCAACGCTTTTGGACAGAGAACCCTTGAGTCAAAAAGAAGAAAAGGCAAAGATGCTTATCGCTACGGACTATGCGCGCAAGATGAGCTTAGACTTGCGTATGATTGACGAAAGCAAGTATAGTGATCATATCGACAACAAGGCTTCGCACTGCGCCAAGATGCTCAATGACTACTACCAAAAATACAAGGAGCAGAAAGGAACGCAGTTTGTCTTTTCTGATTTGGGAACATACAAGGCTGGAGAATGGAACGTGTATTCAGAAATCAAGCGTAAACTCGTAGAGGACTACAACATTCCAGCCCACGAAATTCGCTTTATCCAGGAGTGCAAGAATGAGAGAGCCAAGAAAGCGATGGTAGATGCGATGAATCGTGGAGATATCCGCATCATCTTTGGTTCAACTTCTATGCTCGGTACGGGAGTAAATGCGCAACAACGTGCCGTAGCCATCCACCATTTGGATACCCCGTGGCGACCTTCAGACCTTGAGCAGCGCAACGGACGAGCCGTGCGCAAGGGAAACCTCATTGCCAAAGAGTTTGCCGATAATAAAGTAGATGTAATCATCTATGCCGTGGAGCGGTCATTGGATAGCTACAAATTCAATCTGCTGCACAACAAGCAGCTTTTCATCAATCAACTCAAGAGTAACACCCTTGGCGCAAGAACCATTGATGAAGGCTCGATGGATGAAGACAGCGGAATGAATTTTTCCGAATACGTAGCTGTACTTTCGGGCAATACCGACCTTCTGGAAAAGGCAAAGCTCGACAAGAAGATTACAGCCCTAGAGTCAGAGCGCAAAAACTTTATGAAGGAACGCGATTCGGCTTCGGGAAAACTCTGTGAACTTCAACATGCTGTGGATTTCCATTCTTCACGTGTGGTAGAAGCCCAAAATGACCTCGCACAATTTGAGAAACGTGTGGTGCGAGATGGCGAAGGTAATGCGGTCAATAAATTAGACATCAATGGTGTTTCTGACAGTAACGATATGAAAGCAGTGGCTGCACGCTTGCAGGAAATAGCCGAAAAAGCGCGTACGGAAGGAGAGCATCACAAGATTGGTACGATTTATGGTTTTGACATCTTGGTCAAAACAGAGAGTTCGACGAAAGACCTTTTCCAAGGCTCTGTCAATCGATTCTTTGTCAAAGGAGAGGGTAATATTCTCTATACGCACAACAACGGCAAACTAGCCAATGACCCCAAACTAGCTTGTCAGAACTTTCTCTCTGCACTTGAGCGCATACCGAAAGTCATTGCTACTCACGAAAAAGAACTTGCCAAGGCTACAAAAGACATTGACGTCTACAAAGCCATCTCCACCGGAGTTTGGAACAAGGAGGATGAGCTGCGCAGCATCAAAGCCCAAGTAGCAGAACTTGACCGTAAGATTGCACTAACGCTTAATCCTTCCTCGAAAGAGAATGTAGAGAAAGAAGGGCAACAGACAAGGAATACGCAGGAGCAGAGCGGACAGCACCAGAGCATCGGAAGTGGGAACACCGCTGGTTCTTCATTGGATGCTTCAAAGACGTTTAAGTCTGCTTCCACCTACGCTCAAACTTCCACTCCACAAAAGGAAGAGAAACAAGATATCATGAGCAAAGTAGTGTTCAGTAGACCGAAGATGAGATAGTGTTTCCCCCTTTTTCTCTTCTAAGCCCTTATAAAATGAAAAACGTCCCTCAAGTATGCTGTCTTTCGACGCGCCTGAGGGGCTTATTCGTTTGATGTTACTTGCTTAAGCGTTCTAGGAACTCTAGCATTTCGTGTATCTGTGTGTAAGAGTGCAAGTCTTCAGGAGTTTCTTGAGCCAGTTGCAAGAGCTGGCTCGCATAAGAAACAGCGCGAGACAAATCGCCATGTGCAGAAAGATACTGATAAAGCGGTATTTTCTTGAAGTACTTCTTGCTCTTTTCATAATTAGGGAGGTATCTACGCAGGTCTACAACCACCTCTTCATAGCTTGTATAAGTCTTAGAAGATAGCTTCGGCAAGAAATGCAATAAGAACCAAAACTCAGTACAAGGATTGGTTTCAATTACTCTAATTCCTGCTTTTTCAGCCTTGATTTTAGCCTTTTGATAAATAGGTATTTCCGAAGGCTTGCTATGCATCACATCCATATCTACCAAACAGATAACCACGTCATACTTTTCCGCAACGCATTGAAGAGCTTGCTTGAAAATATAACGCCAATCCGAATGCTTCGGAAAGGTCGGTTTCATTTGAAAGGGGTAGCGTTTAGCCACACGGAGAGATTCAAGATAAAACCATTCTGTTTCTCCCTCTCCTATAATCGCTATACTCTTCTTTGCCATAACTTAGTCTCCATTGATGTCTATATATTGAGAACCTACAAATGGCAAACGAGCCAGTTTGTTTTGACGGTAAGCGTTGTAGGGAGAAACATTCTTGTGCAAACCATATTGGGGTAAGCGAGTCAAACGACTTGCTCCATACTCATCTTTCTCCGTAAACCAAATCGTGTCTCTGCGAATGAAGTCTTCATTGAGAAGATTCAAATCGTGGGTGGTAAAGAGAATCTGTGAAGGTGTTTCGCTACTAGCGATAAAGGTACGAACGAAATAAGACAATAGTTCGTAGTGAAGACTAGACTCGATTTCATCAATTATCATTATACGCTCTTCATGCAGCACTTTATAGAGGAGAACGGAGAGCATCAACATCTGGAATGTTCCTGACGACTCTACGCTTTCTGGTAGTTGGAATGTACCTTCCGCTGTGCGATGAGTGAAGACGAATTGCTCTTTATGAAGCACGCCATCTCTTATCCAATCTAATTTCGCACCTTCAAGTAAGGGAAGAGAAGAAAGAAGACCTCTTATTGTCTCATTGATTTGTACCTCTTCATCTTCTATCTCAATATCTGAGATATTGAAATCTGAGGCTTGCAGAAACTTCTTAGCAAAATCCTTCACAGCACCATCTTGGTCATTACGGAGCGTTTCCCTAACGTACGACGCCAAGGAAGATGGAGAAGAAATTGGTAAGAATAATTGCTCTGAGAAGAAGCGATATACATCATTCAAACGAGATACTTCTACATTACTTTTGCTCCATGCTGCCATTACTGACATATTGGGAATCGTATTCCCTTCTATTGCCACAGTACTTTTCTTACTTAGCTTCAGATAAGTACCCCAAGCGATTTCTACGAGGCCTTGCTCTGCATTGTAGGTCCTATCATATAAAACAGCAGCACGACTAGAAGGGTAATACACCAAGCGTTCTTGATAGATGCGCTGGCTATCGACCAAGAGCGAAAGAGAATACTTTTCAGTTCCGATGTAGAAGGTTAGTTCAAAGGAAGACTTTTCTTCTTTGGAATGCGCATCAAGCAAAAAAGGCACGACATCCACTGCCTTTGTCTTATCCTCTGTTGGCAGGCACATAATCGTGCGAAGCGTATCAAGGGCATAGATCAAGTTTGTTTTACCCGATGCATTCGCCCCATAAATGATACCTATCTTAAGTAAGCGCACCCCTTCCTTTACTTCAACCAAATACTCGTCTGACATAAAGCTGTCGCTCGTTGGCTCGAAGCTATATGTCACAGACTGTCGGAAGGAAAGATAGTTTTGAACAGTGAATGATGCTATCATAATCTACATACTTTAGTTCACTGCAAAGGTACATCTTTTTCGCTAGAACAAAGAATGAAACTGAGATAACCGTACAAATTAAACGGTATTTTCGTTTTCAGAACTTATAAATTCCATTCAAAGAAGCTTTTCTTGCCTCGTTCATCTGATACTATTTTGTGGTCTAAATGCCAGTATTTACATCACACTTTTAGTTTCCATTCATAGAAGAATTCTACTAACATTCCCTCCGTTTAAGCATCGCATCCACCTCATCTCGCAGGAATAGCAAGCGACCATTAGCTTTGAGATAGGGAATCTTTCCTTGCGATACCCAATTGTAGATGGTCTTCTGCTCAACTTTGAGGAGCTTGGAAACATCAATGATGTCAAGATACTCTGGTCTGAGAGGTAGATGAACTGTAGTTGCGCGTTCTTGAGCTTGCAATGAAACTAACTCATCAAGTTTAAGTTCCATCTGCAAGAGCTTCTGAAACAAATTCCGAAATTGTTCTTCGGTATAATGAGAATCTAGATAAGGCATTTTTTTCTTTGTTGATAGTTTCCTTGGCTATCCTGAATGAGGATACCTTGTTCCTTCATATAAGCAATATACTTTTTTGCTGTGCGGTCTTTGATGTCGAGTTCTCGCATCAAAATCTCACAGAGCTGTTGGTAAGAAAGACGTGTTGCAGAGCGAAAAGCTTCACGAATAACTGCGTGGAGCTCGTTGCTCTTGCGTTTATCCTTGTCTTCCTTAGACTTCTCTCCTCGATAAACGTGCATATCGAGAGCTTTGTCCCAGCCAAATAGCGTCATGGGTACGTCTAATGGACTTCCATCACGCACTTTCAAGGCTTTTACTACCGAATATTCAGGGTTTTCATCTTTCTCAATGGAGAGAATGCCAGCGGCCTTTCGCTGTAGCTCAGAACCGATATGCCCTCTCAGTTTGATACCATTCGGTACAAAGTGAAGCACACAGATAATGCACGTGTTGTAAATACCTGCCAAGCGGTAGAGTTCATCGACAATGGCGATGCTTTCTGTTTCATCGTTTGCTGAACGGATCAAATCGGCTATGCCGTCAATAACTACGAGATGTATTCCCCCATGTTTGTGATGGAATAAGTCCATACTCTCTCTGATAAGCTTTAGCCTATCTTTACGAGACAAAGAAGCTAGGTAGAGGGAATGATAAAACTCTGGAACGGCTGTTAGCGAAGCTCTCCGAAGCGTCTTACCTAGATTTTTGTGGAGTTGCGCTTCTGATTGTTCCGTATCATAATGCAACACGGCTAAGCCCTTTGGGTTAGGCGTTACCTCAAGCCCTAACGTTTGTTCTGCATCCAATCGTTCAGCTCCTAACGTGCCAGCAAGTATAGCTGCGATGTAGTTACTTTTGCCTGTTCCTTCTCCTCCAGTGATACAGAAGAGATTGTCTTGTGTACCGAGAGGAACGCCATTAACGGCTACTACTGACTTTGAAGCATCAGGTGGATTATCATAGTCTATTTCACACGAACGTAGCATCATCATAGTTTGCGTGTACATTTGAGAGAAAAGCTTATCGAGCAACTTACGAAAGTCCTCTTCCTCATTACCTAGTGCAAAGTAGTCGGATATATCCTTTTCTGTCTTTGTTCCTTTTAGTGGTAATTGAAGCTGTTGTACCTTGTAAGCCTCTAGCAGATTTGCTTGTCTATCAGATTCTCTTACCCCTGTCTCATCCGTATCATAGAGTAAGATAATGTGTCGAAAGCGTAGCTGTAAACTCTCTATAATATTCTCTGGTATTTGTGCTGTTTCACTATTAAAGCATATCGCATGGAAGTGATGAGCAGAGAGAGACAGAACATCCTTTTCTCCTCCGGTGATAAAGAGTATATCTCCTTTACTTGGAATCTGTTCCATTCCGAAACTGTAAGGATTGGGCATTTGCCCACCATAGAGAAAACGCATCTTTGGACTATTGGGGCGATAGATTTTGATGTATCCATTTCCTATATACGCAAATATGGGTTCTGTTGGTGTAGCCCTGATCTCAAATTGTTTTCCCTCTCTTGTTTGACTAGAATAGCTTTTTAGAGCACGAACCCGAAATCGCCTCAGTGTTTCCTCATAAATGCCATAATGAGCCCAATAAGCAAGAAGTGCAGCATCGAAAGGTTGTATCTCAAAACTATAAGGTAGCTCGTCAGCCTTTTCAGCATGTTTTGTTTGGCATTGAGGAGAGATAGGGGCTGTCGGTTTCATTTTTGTTGAAACAAACTTGTGCAGCTGCTTAACATCATCAAGAATACAAAGATCTAGGTCTTTGGCTATTGTTTGAAGTAGTTCTGGAAAACTAGTCTTAAGGTCTATGCCTCTCAACTCGGATACGAACCAGAAGCAATCCCCCGCATAGGAGGGATTGCCATGGTCATAGTACTTATAAGTCGAGGATCTTTTGTCATAATAGATATGGCAAGAAGCTCGCTTATCATCGTAGAATGGACTACGAAAGTTACGATGCAGATTGACCTCGAAGCCTAGATAATGACAGAAGACTCTTAGTCCTCCATCTGTTAATGCTAGTATTCTTTCTTTGTCTATCATGGTTCGTCTTTTTGTTCTAAACTAAGGCAGTTGCAAAGTATCAGTTTATCCTTGTAACGAAGTAGGCGCTCCAACAATTCGTCATTGCGCATACCCGATATGCGTAGACGATTGCACCTAGCGCAGATGAGTAGTGACTTATAGAAGTAACGAACATCTCCACTCTCAGTATAGCGGAAGCGAACAATATTCTTTTTACGCCAACGGTATAAGGTTGACTCTGAAACATCCAAGGTGTCAATGAGATCCCTGGTAGACATCTCGAGTTCATCATCGATGTCTTGTAGCAAGTGTGTTGTGCGTTCAACGTACTGCTCTATTCGATTGAGACGGTCTACTAGGTCTTGGTAGACTCTACTCTCCATAGAGATCACTTCCATTACATTAGGTGCGTTTGGGTAAAGTCAATATCGTCGCCTCCTTCTTTGAGGAGGAGTTCGATAAGACGATTGAAGGTTGCTTTGCTGTAGGCAGATATTTCAATCTTACCCACAGGCTTTGGGCGTTCACTTGCAAGAAGTGCAAGAACGTCATAGAAGGAGAGTTCTAGGTATCGCGCATATTCGACGAATTTGTCCATACTAGGGAAGTTTCCCTTAGACTCCCAGCGAGAGATTGTACTTGAGGAAACACCCAGTTTTCCAGCAAGATACTCTTGTGAAAGACCTTTTCTTAGGCGATTTTCTCTCAGGATCTGAAGTAACTTTTCCATATAGTCAAAGTTATAAACGCATCCTAGCTTGACCAACCCGTTTAGTGCAAGTTCGTGCGCCCGATGCAAGAGGTCTTGCATCAGACGCAAAGTAAATATGAATCGGGCTGCAATGGGGCTAATATAAGATAGAGAGTAATCAAGGTTTCCATGCAAAGAATCTATGCGTTTTTTCGCTCAATTTCGCGAGGACACTGGTGCACGGTGCAAGTCCCTTTATATAAGGGCTTGCACCGTGCACCAGGCAGTGTAGCAGAGAACTCTGTAAATCTTTATGGGAGAAAGCTTTGGTGAATGGTTCTTTTTTATGTAGCTTTGCACCCAAGAAAAGAGAGTTGTTTACTTTCGCTAGCCCGTCAGAATGGTAGTCAGGAGTCAGTCAAAAAACTGCTACATTTTTGCTACACTACCACTTGACCAAATAAGTTAGACTGCTGTTATACAACGAAATATGTGAGAGTCGTTCCGTTTCCTCTCTCTCCGCAAATAGCCGTAATTCAACAAGTTACGGCTATTTTTTTTGATTATGATCGGGACTCGATCTATTGTTTTGATACCATACTTTGAAATCCAGGAAGCTTTCTACGAAGTTCTGCTTGCAACCAAGTTGGCTACACTTGTCGCAAAAATCCGTTTTTTCACGAACTTGGTCTTGGGAGCAGAGAAAAATCACTGCTTGGAGTTTTTTCTCGTTTTTGATTTATACCTTTGTTGGAGTGCATTTTAATGGACATAAGGAGAGCATGTTGTTCGCATCGGCTTTGCGTGGCGATGTGGAAACTCTCCCCAACAACAAATACCATTAGATTTGCCCGTTTCGATTCTCCTCGATTGGAACACACACATCTTGGTGGACAGTAAACAGGCTTCCATCGGGAAAGATTGAAAACGTAATTCTTTGCACCGTTCATATTTTACCACCATGCCGTATCCCATAGAAGACAAACTGGTTATCGCTGTATCATCGAGTGCTCTCTTTGACATGCAGGCGTCTGATGCCATATTTAAGCAGGAGGGGGAAAGCGCTTACAGAGAATATCAACAGAATCATATTGACGATCCGCTTGGAAAAGGTGTCGCATTTCCTTTCGTGAAGAGATTGTTGGACCTAAACAAGTCGTTCACAAAGGAACAACCGATTGAGGTGATTCTCTTTTCCAAAAACAGTCCCGAGGCCGGCTTGCGGGTATTCCGGTCTATTCAGCACCACCAACTGAATATATCTCGCGCATGCTTCTCCTCCGGAAACCCAAATCATCAGTACCTACCTGCATTCAACTCAACCTTATTTCTGACAACTAATGCTGAGGAGGCTAAGGAGGCGTTGGCTAACGGAATCACTGCCGGTGTCGTCGGAAAACAGGAAATTCATGATTCTAACGAAGAGGGGCTGTGCTTAGCCTTTGACTTTGACGGGGTGATCGCAGACGATAGTTCTGAAAAGTATTATCAAGAACAGGGATTGGAAGCTTATCAGGAATACGAAAAAGTGTTTGGTTGCCACCCTTTGAAATCGGGTCCCATTGCTGAGCTACTGAAAAGGATCTCGTCTTTTCAGCAACTGGAACGCACGAAACAGCAAGCGGAGCCCGAATACCAACGAATGCTGAAAACCGCAATTATTACGGCTCGTAATGCACCTGCTCACGAGAGAGTGGTATTTACGCTTCGAAGCATGGGGATAGAGGTGGATGAGGTCTTTTTTATGGGAGGAGTGGAAAAGGCTCGATTGCTTAATATCTTGAAGCCTCATATTTTCTTTGATGACCAGACGATTCATTTGGAACATATCAAAGATGTTGCGGGGGTGCACATTCCCTTTGGCGTTGCAAATGCCGGAAACGCAGTATCAGGGATCTAACCGGCGGATTCTATAACGTAACTGCGCAGAAATGAAATATGACTTTCTGAAATAAACGAACTCCGGAATGCTAATCCAAGTATCGTCATGACCATTTGGTGAAGATAGTTTCCGCTCTCTCGGCTTGTTCAGCCTTACGGTTTGCGGGAAAAATTCGGTTATGCGAATGGAAATCGGCCATTACAAGTGCAAGCGTGCGGTTTGTGATACTTGGTAGTAGTTCAGAAAGAAAGAAGTGCCTATACTCGAAATGCATGATATAAGTAAAAACAAGCGTGTGCCACTTTCTCATAACGAAAGTGGCACACGCTTGTTAGTGGATAAAGGCGCCAATACAAACTTCTTACTATAGCCATTTGTAAAGTAATACGATCATCGAAGCTGGACTTTTTGCCTTTGCGCTCAATAGTGTCTCAAGTCAGTTGCTTTGAAGGGAGTAATGGATAAGAGAAATCTCCTCTCGCTGCCGTCTGAGTTGAACCAAGGGGAGCGAAATGGGTTTTCTAAGTTGCGGATGAGGTGAATGTCGCGAGCCGGTGTATTGCCTTCGGCGAGGAGAAAGGCTTTTTCCCCATTCTTATTGACGGCGACGTCGACAACGATGACGGCATGGCTAAGAAATCTGCCATTTCCGGGGTAGACAAAGACGTCACCGGGTTGGATATCTGCCAATGGACGGGGCTGCATCTCGCGGCAGAGTGAGAAGGTGCTGGCAACACCATAGAGTCGGCGGAGATAGCGGTAAAAGGCTTCTCGTGATGCCCCACCGCTGTAGCACAGGGACTGGCCGTTGACGTCTTGAAATTTAATCTTGTTGTATTGTCCGGTCTGATACAAGTATTCTGCCTTCAAACGCATGCAAGCATCGGCACACTGTTCGGCGTTGGACACACAGGGAGATCGACCACAGCATAGTTCATGGTTTGAAAGTGGGTGTTTCCACCGGTGTAAAGTTTTACCTTGCTGCCTTTAGGTTTTCAGGAACAACGAACGTAAGAATTGGATGTAGCCAGGATTGGTGCCGGCGATGCGTTCATAACCGCCCGGCAGGGGAATGTCCCCAATGTGTCCATAATTCTTGGAATTGCTCATGCGACTACCAAAGAATAGCTACAAACCGATCACTCCGAAAACAAGGAGAATGATCAGGAAGGCGAAGAGGATTTTTTTGCGATCTTCAATAACCATACCTTTTGAAGGTACAAATAAAAAAGGAGTCCGTATCATGACTTTCGTCTGATACGGACTCCTATATTTCATTGTCCTACATTCTTTGCCGTTGTCTTTTTCGAGACTAACAACTGAGAAATAGAACGTTTACTCAGTAGGTCACACACAATGTGGAATACTACTGCGTGAGATCGTGAACTTAATCTTCGAGTGCACGTTGGCGCACTTGCGGATTGATGTAGGCCGGCCAACGCTTCTTGAAGCGAACCGTGATCGGTTGACCTTCGATGCTACAAGCACCCGCCGAAACGATGCGACGGTAGTAAACCGTGTTACCGAAACGCTTCGTTTCCGTGAACGTCTCATCATTACCAATGTTCACCCAGGTCTTTTTGTCGGCACTGCGCTGCCATTGGTACGTGCGGCTCGGGTTACCCGTTACCACACCGGCAGTCAACGTGAAGGGATCCTTGTTATTGATCGTCACCGTCTGTTCGTCGGGCGTCATCGCCACATTGATGCCGGGGATCACGGTCAACTTGGATTGTCCACTGATGGCCTCACATTCACCGATCATAGCCGTTCGACGAATATAATAGACACCGGGAGCAGCCGCAGTGTACGTGAGGTTCTGATCCGTCGCATTGGGAATCTCTGTCCACGACTCCGGATCGTTCGGAGTTGCAGTTCGCTCCCATTGGTATGCAATCTCATCCTCATCTGCTGCGACACCATTTACTTCTGCCTCGGCAGGATCCAACGTGAATTCAACGGGTTCGCCTGCACAAGCCTGTTGGTTGAGATTCACACCGGCTACTTCATTGATGCTGGCTATATTTACTCTAATGTTGGCCTTTAGGGTAACCGTACATGTTGTAAGGTGAATGTCCACCACATAAAGACCTGCACTGGCAGTTGTCGCATTGAACTCAATCTCGCGGCCCGCCTTTGTCGATCCGTCAGGCAAATGCCAGAGATAAGTCGCTCCGGGGAACATTCGCGCTGCCATCTTAACATGATCGCCTGCACAATACGATTTTTTTTCGTTCATCGAAGACGAAATGGCTGCGGGGTCTTGCAAAAGGACATCCTGGTGGATCCACGTCAGGTTACAAGCGTCGGTAGCCGTGATGCGGAAGCGTTGTCCGAGCACACCCTGTTCGAAGTCAACAGCTCCTTGAACTGTCTTGCGTTCGATTTCCGTACCGTCCATCGTCGAGAGCTTGTACGTGTACGGCGGTTGTCCACCCTTCAGTGCCATGTGGATGATACCCTTGCCCGAATCCGTGCAGAACATGCTCAAAGATTGCGACTGGTCGAAGTCGAGAACGTAGTTGCTCATCGAGAAAGGCCAGCTCAGCGTACAAGTCTGACCGTCGCTCTTACGCTTGACATTGAGGATGAGGGTAAACTCACGCTGGTACGTATCGAACGATTGGCCCCAGTTACGGGTCGTGTTGAAGTTGTCACCGCTCACATAGAACGAAGTGATTTCCACATCTGAACTGCTACCGCGGTAAGTCAGCGTACCCTTCGGCGTAACGGTGAACTTACCGTCACAAGCTGCGTCTACCGTTGTGGGCGAAAGATCCAATGTCGGGCGACCAATGTAGTCGTCGTCCATCGGGATGTCGCCACAATCCGTGTGCGCCACCATCGAGTATTCACCTTCCGGTGCGTAAGCATCGGCCGCGTACGAGCCATCGGGCAAGAGTTCGCGCCAATCGTTGCGATAAAGCGTGCTATTCGAACGCGTCACCTTCGTGGCAACAAACTTGCGGTGCGGCGCAGCCTTTTGCGTAGCCACAATCGTCATCTTCGGGATCGTGAGATACGTGTCTTGGGTCACCGCGGGCACTCCATCCCAGCTGGTATTATAGTAAGCCCAGCCACTGTTCATGTTGTAGCCCTTCTTCGCAGCGTCGTAACCTGTTCCACAGAAGGTGGTTGCACTGTACTTGTAACTGTTGTAAACAGTGTACTTTGAAGGCAGGCGGTAGTTGAGCGTGAATTTCACCAACTGCACCTGATTGGTCTCCGGTTGGCCGTATTCCACGACGCGGATCACATAGGTTTTGTCCTTCTTGTACTTGTAAGGACTGTTCCAAGCATCGGGAACGTAGTTACCACTCTGGGCCACCAGCGTTTCCTGCGTGCCGTTCACTTCGTAAGCGAAGTATTTCATCGGCAAGCGACAGTCCGTCCAACCCTTGATCGACAAGAGACGACCGTCACAATCCGACATGATAGTGCCGCCATAATCAAGCGTGTACTGGTAATTGCGGTTGATCGCATTGACGTACGTCGTATAGCTATACAGCGGATCCCCGCAATAGTCTTTCGGCTTCATTTCGATGCGGTAGGATTTGTCGGCCGGGAATTCCAATTCCGGATCCCGCTGCAGATACTCCTCACGCGAGTGGAAAGTCTTGTCCTTGTTGTACACCACCGTGTTGTCAGTGGTACGCGTCACCTTGATGTTGTACTCGTGGCCGATTTCACCGTTGGTGAAGGCCCACTGCACCGTATTACACTTCAATTGCGTCCAGTTGCCGGAGAAAGCATTGTTGATCTGTCTGTTATCCGTGAAACGGGTCAGAGACGACGGGCAATTTTTGAGTCGGAAGAGCACATCGAAGCCGTCGCAGTTGTTGAAACGTTTGGCGTAGTTCTCGAGGTAACCCTTTCCGCTATTCTCATCGCTCCAGTTGCTCTTCCACTGGTTTTCGTCCGGCTGTTGGCCTTTGGCCACCAACTGCACCTCGTAGGCGCGATAAGCCACCTGTCTGAAGTTCTGGGGGAAGAGGGAGGGATCGAACTGAATGTAGTATCTGATCGAGTCGCGCGTATCGTTGGGATTGTTCTTTATGCGCTCGTCCAAGAACATGTAACCATAATACCACGTGTACTTCGGCGTGTTGGGCATCTCGAGAATCTCGGCGTCCGGAATGTCACGCTCCATACACCCGTCGCTCACCGTCAGCGAATAGTGACCGGGCTTCAGGCCTTGCCCCCAAAGCTTATTGTAGTTGCTGCCCGACGGATCGGTGAAGATTTCCTGCGGCTGGGCCAGCGGACCGTCGGGGGTCGACTTGAGGTACACGCGATAGCGGCCGGAACCCTTCTCAATGTTCAGTCCGATGCGACCATTGGGACAAGCCGTCGTGGTGGGCACCATGTAATCGGGACGTACCGTGGCGTAAAGCCCCTCACCGTAGGGGGTGTAGAGCGTCACCGTCTGATCGAAATCCTGCACCACAGGCTGGTTGTTCTCGTCGTGGAACACGGTGGCACGACCGGTGATTTTGTACGTGCCGGCCTCCAGACCGATGAAGGTCTTTGGCACAGAGGGCGTTGTCGTTTCGGCCACATCGGTGTAAGAGGTACCCGAAGTCTTGGTCAGCGTGTAGTGGATTTGATCCACGTCACGGAAGGCGTCGGGCACAATCATCGTGATTTCACCGTCGTTCTTACACTTCATTCGGTTGCCCTGTGCCGAGAAGTTGAACTTCGCGCCCGAAGACGGCGCGATGTAACTTTGCACAGACTGACCGGCGTTGCAACCGTCGATCTTCGTCACTTTCACCGTGAAGCTGGTGTTGGGCTTCTTCAGTTCCAGCATATACGGCGCATCGGCAGGCACCACCTTGTTGAGCAGCGACGAGCCGTCGTTGCCCGTCACTTCCACGCGCATGGTCTTTCCCTCTTCAGCCGGTTGCACGTTGATCGTCGTAAACGAAGTGCCCTTCAGGCTGAAAGGAGAATAGGAGGTTGATATCGACAGCTGCCCTTGCTCGCCCGTGTTCAGATTCTGCACAAACTCGGACGTACCGTTGTAGTAGTACCGAATGGCATAGGGCGCAGGATCCAGCCCCGTGAAGGTATGCTTTTCGATGATCGCCGCCGCATTCTGCACCGAGTCGATCGGCACATACTGCCAGCTGCTGTTGACCAACTTGTACCGGTAGAGCACAATTTTCGAAGCCTTGTCGGGGAATCCGGCCGTCTTGAGCCGCGATTTCACCGTGATAAAGGCTTTTTGGTTACAAGAAGTGTTCCCGTTGCCGATCACCGTTTCGAAGCCGGGCATATCCTTGCGGCTCGTCACCTGGAGGGAGTCCATGCGGGTAAACTTGCCGCAGGGCGTTTCGAATTCGATTTTGTAAGTCTGCGGCAGTTTCGTGACGGGGATGTAATAACCACCCGCGTTCGTTTTGGCCGGGTGAACTTCGCCCTTGTTGATTTCAGCGCCGGTGAGCACATCGAGCACCCGCCACTTCACGTAATCCAAGGGATAGGCAATGTAGTAATTTACGGCTCCCTCATTTTTGTAGGGCACCGCATTCTTAACAATCGTAGACTGGTTAAAGTAGTTACCCTGCAAGGGCTCAGACGGAACCGTGACCTCATAGACAGCGGGCGTCAACTCACCGCACTCCACAATGGGGGTTGCCTTCACAATGTATTCGCCGGCCGGTATGCGGGCAAAGTTCGCATACGAACCGTTGGTAGAACCATAAGTGCGCACGAGCTGATTATCACTTTTGCGTCGCAACTCAAATCGCCAGGCGTTGACGTTCTGAAAAGAGTAGAAGTTCATGTAGATCGAACCGTCGTCACCACAGCGCGCGGAGTGCACACTTCGGCTGGTCTCCTTCACCTTGTCTTCAACGCGTAGCGTGTCGGTGTGGAGCTGAGTGGGCGAACACTGCGGGAACCATTCCACGGTGTAGTCGCCGGCCTTCATATTGGCTATGATGGCGGTATTCACCCCGTCTTTCATGGCATACTCTGCCACGACGGCACCGGTCGCCTTGTTCTTGACCTTGTAGGTGATGTTGGGGGCCACCTGTCCCTTCGCGTCAACCACACGCAGATCCACGTCCGTACCCGTTCCACCACAACCGCGGAACGTCAAATTAGGACTAAATTTGTAGCCTTTGCCGCCGTACAGGTTATAGTTTTGTACGGGGTAACCACAGGTGGGCTTGATGCGAAGGATGTAATAACTGTCGATCTCGGGCGTTTCGATGTAGCTCGCCGCATTGCCCGTCAGCGTCGGCATCACGCCCGAATAAACGAAGGTCTTACCGTCGCTCTTGTAAATCTCATAGGTGGCCCCGTTGAGGTAAGCCTGGAAATTGGGCGCATTTTCGATGCCACCGGTGTAGGGGTATTTTATGGGAATGCGCGTCATCGTCCGGTCACCGCAATAGTCTGTGATCGTGTTGTAGTAATCGACCGACAGATCCGATCCCGGATTGACCTTGGAAAAGATGGTGAAGTCCGAAGAGATTTCCGTATTGGCGTTCTCATCGCGCACCGTCAGTTTGTATTCGCCGGGGAAAAGATTCTTGGTTTCGAATGTAGTTTGTCCGGCGGCGAGTTTAAACTCGCGCACCAACGCGCCCGTGGCATTGTTGGTCACCCGAACTTTGCGCTGGCTGTAGTTCAGGCCATTGTAAATGTACCATTGGACTCCACCGGAGGGGTCACAGATTCCCTGAGCCTGTGTATAAGTGCTGGTGCTCAAATAGCCCATGTTCCCCTCCGAGATGGTGAAGGTGTTGGTTTGCGTCAAACCGCCGTATTCAGCCGTCACCTTATAGTTGCCCTTGGGCAATCCTTCGACACGCGTGGTCTCTTCGGTCACGTTGTTCTTCACTATGGGGGTAAACGCCACCCCGTCGGTACGGGTAATGGTGTATTTCACCGGGCAAGCCACGGACGTGCCGTTCACCACGAGATCCACCACGCCTTCGTTCACGCCGGGCAACGTGCCGTGCACGACGCGAGGTTCCACACCATAGTTATTGATGTAGAGATAGAACGAGTTGCGCATGGTGCTGTTACCCGTTTTCTCCGTTGCCGTCACGACATATGAATTCGATCCGGCCAGACCGGTGAAGGTGTGGGTAAAATTGGGGTAGCTGGCTGTGTAGGTGTCCAACGGCGTGTCTTCATAGTTCTGTTTAAACACCTTGTATTCGATGTTCTGCACACCGCTTACTTTCGACACCTCAACTTTCACCCCACCCGTGCAATTACCACGGGCATGGATGGGCGTGGTGATCAGGTTGAAGGTACCCACCGTGGCACCGGCCGACAGCTCGAAGTGGTCAGTTTTCCAATTCGGAGCCGTCGTGGGGGGGGTACACGCCGGTTTGGCGTCCGCCTTCACCACATAGTCGCCTTTGGACAGATTGAAGAACGTGACGCCTTCGTAGGGGCGCGTGCTGCGCTGCGTGCTGATCGGCGTGTTGAGATCCGAACTCTTGTAGAGCTTGAACGTCGCTTCGGTGAATCCGGCGGGGCCGGTCAAGTAAGCTTGCACACCGCCACTCGAACCGACACCGTTACCGGTGGGCGTGGTGGTGATGTTCAGTTGGATCGTTTCGGAGTTCTGCGAGTTGATGCTTCCGAAGGACCACCAGTCAGAGCGCGTATTGGTGCCACACTTGGTGGTGATGCGCACGTAAAGGTATTTTCCGTCCATCGAGGCCGGCACTTCCGCTTTCACCGTAGCGCCGGGAGCTGCCGCGTCGGTCTCGTAAAACCAAGGGCCGCTACTCCCTGAGCCAAACTGATAATGCACTTCGTCGACTCCGACAATGTTGTTGCTGTAGCGAATGGTGGCAATACCCGGCTTGTTGCAATCCTTGTTGGGTTGCACAAGCGTCTTGGTAAAGTCACTCCATTGAAAGGCCGGGCAGTTCTGCGCCGTGACGGGCAGGACTCCCAAACAGAGCAACAACGCACATAGGAGCCCGAAGAGTTTACGTCTTAGGGGATTTGTTTTCTCCATCTTAGCGATTACGTTTTATTGTTTTCTGTGTAATGAATTAATTCGTCGATAGGGGTCGATCCGTGTGCACACTGTCGTGCCAATGGGCACGTCACCGAGAAGCGGAATTCGACTCGTCGTTGTTTTCATCGGGCCACGGGGTGCTCGCGTTCTGCAACGGGCACATTTGTTGCCGTCAGATGACATTCCGTGCACAAATATACACGATGACTGCGACAAGACGATTTTTTCTGTGTAAAAAGTAAAGAACCGGCGCCAAACAACCACATTTTGCAATACACAAATAGCAGAACGGTAAGATTTTAGTGAAAACCCACTTGCACCACAGCCGTCCATTTTAGCCCTTCGTCGTCCCGATGTGCACAGAACGCTCCCCTCCCCCATTGCCCTCCGCCCGTGCCCCGGCGGAACCGCAACTTTTGCTCAACGTTGTCTCCTTTCCGACAAGGGGGACGTCGCGAGCGGAAAAGGAGATTGGGGGGCGAGCGAGGCCGCGTGATTTGCGGCAGCGGCAAAAGGCATCGGTTCGGGGGCAGGGATGAGCGTTTGCGCCAAGCTGTCACCGCCGCCGCGCGAAGGAAGCGGCGCAGTGCAAACGCCTGACGCGTGCACAAACGACGTGGCACTTTGCTGTCGACGCCGCCGTCCCCCCTCCACAAAGGTCGGTAAACCCTACGCGGGGTGAAGGTGAAGGAAATCTCGCGCGCACGCGTAGATACGCGCATCAGTCCGTTTCAGTAAAAATCCTTCACCGCTTCACCCTCCATTTGCAATCTACTTGGAATCAGCATATTGCGCAGCAGAAATGGTGAACATCTCCCCTGCAGAACCTTCACATCACTGCCGTTATCTTGAAGAGAGACTGCGCAAACGTGCTCATTTTCAGCTCGCTATTCATCTAAAAACGCACTGAGCGTGTCCGGTTTTCTCCTGAAAGTACGCTGCTTTCCGGGAAAAGTCCCCGAGAAATGCGGGCAATCGGGCAGAAATCGTCGTCGATGCGCCGCTCGGCGGTGAAGAGTGGAGGTGGAGCTCGGCGGTGAAGGCAAATTGCAAAAGCCTTCACCCTCTATTCGCTATGTATCAACAAGATGTGGCAACCGGGTGAAGGAGTGAAGGGAAAAAACGAAAAGTATCGGACACGCGCGTACGCGTAGGCGCGCGTAGAGCAACGTTTCTCCACGGCTTTCCTTCACCGGTCGCCGGGCGGGCGCAGCCCACGAAACGGAAGCCGCGCGGCGAAAAGGAAACTGTGGGCAGTCGGAAATTCGTACTCACAATTTTCTTCTCCGGGCGGGAAGCAGACGACCGGGGCGGGCACAACGAGTGGGGTGTACAGCACGCGCCTCACCGGTGGGAGGTGTGAGGCGACGCGCAAACGCATTTTCGCTTTGCGGCCTTTCGCACTGCGATGACTCCCCTCCTCTGCGGCACGCCACGGCATTCTGTTTTCACTGCATGTCGAATTCAAGCACGCGCTATGAGCGGCGCACACGACATTCCGCTTCGAGTGCGAGACGAATTCTCAAGCACGCGCTACGAGCGGCACGGCATGGCATTTCGTTTCTCCACTGCATGTCGAATTCAAGCACGCGTGGCGCGCACAACATGGCTACGTCTTGCACACGCAAAGAGTGGGCCACAGCAGTTGCTGCGGACATTGGCCGCTTAGGGCGCGACGCCCCCATTCTCGAGGAGCACATCTCTTTTTCGCCTCAATGTCGGCAATCGATCATGATGGAGCCCGCACGACAGCGGTAAACCTCCGTCACCCGTTCGTCGTCGGCATAGTGCGATTCAAGCGCTGCACGCAGTGCTTCGTACTCCTCGCCGGTGGCGTCGTGTTCGATTTTCACATTGACCAAACGGTCCATCGGTAGGACGCGAAACGCTCCGTCGTCGGTGTATTCGGTGTCCTCTTTGAAGTGCTTCGCAAGGTCTATGTAGGCCGGGTAGGCACGGTCGAACACAAGCACATCGGGCACCTCATTCAACTCTTCCATGATGGTTTGCGC
>QWCF01000849.1_pt1 | contig 20389 bp, 16 predicted proteins | sample 1972521 | NCBI WGS metagenome assembly QWCF01 (sample SAMN09866715, study PRJNA288562) | Human oral metagenome isolate term4_saliva, whole genome shotgun sequencing...
TTAAAGCGGAAGAACTTATTCCTAACATGGGTATGGGTCGAGCAGTATGGTACATGAACCCTACTGTACGTACATTCTTGCGTATGCAAAAGAACGAGGCACACAAATACACTATTTCCGAAGACCAAGAAATGGGTCATACAGTAGTCCGTGCAAATGGCATTCCTGTTCGTAAAACAGATGCATTATTGTCTACTGAAGCACGTGTACAATAATAGGGGGATAACATATGTATATCGATAAACAAAATACTTTTTTCTACAAACAAGCATTAACTACAAACACTAACTCCGATGTAGTGATGAATGGTAATGGTGGCGATGCTGACCCTAACTTGTTCCTTGTTATTCGCATCGACAAAACAGTAACTGGCACACCATTGTTTAATGTCTATACATCTGACAAAGATAATATGGCTGATGCGGTATTGTTGCATGGTATCTCTATGGTAGTTAATGCACCAGCTGGTACAGAATACAAAGTGCGTTTGGCTAATGGCGGTAAGAAATACATCCGCATCAACGCAAACAATATGACTGGTGGTACTATCTCCGCATTCTTAACAAGTGGTATTAACATTAAATAAGGTGGCTAACATGAAATATATCGCAAAAGTAACTTTGTATCACAATACAAAGGGTTTAATTGAAGAAGGACAAACAGTAGAACTTACAAAAGAAGAAGTAGCCGAATATGACAAAGACTACTTCAAAGATTTGTTTGAAACTGTTGGTGCAGAAGAAACCGCTGATGTAGACGAAGAACCAACTGACTCTACAGAAGAAAAGCCAAAGGCAAAAGCTAAAGGCAAGAAAGCGGAAGAAACTGCTGAATAATTGAACGAGGGGTGCTTATGCATCCCTCTTTTTTTTATAGAGAGGTGATGAAATGACACCTACAGATATTTGCAATCAAGCTTTATCTCTTATCAATGCTGGTCGCATTCGTTCTATTACGGAAGAAACAGAACCTGCTAGACAATGTCGATTGCATTATGATCTAACACGCAGAGTATTGTTAGAGCAGTTCGAGTGGAACTTTGCACGAAAGCGTGAACGAGCGGTGCTATCTGAACATAAGATAGATGGTTGGGGTTATGTGTATGCATACCCTGAAAAGTGTGTTCGCATCCTTGCGGTAATTCCACAGGGTGAACGATACCGAGCGGAAAAGCAACGTGAATATGATGTTTATTTGACTGATAACAATACAAAGTACATCGTATCTGATGTACCACTAATGCATATTGATTATGTGTATGATATTACCGATGCTGATGTGATGAACCCTATATTTGTTAAAGCGTTAGTGTGTAAGATGGCATCTGACCTAGCAATGCCACTAACTGGTAATAGCGGTTTATTTGACCAATCGTACAAGCTATATCAAGCAGCTATCCAAGAGGCTAAGTCTATGAGCGCTAAAGAGCGAAAATTAGATATGCCTTATGTTAGCGGATATTTGAAAGCAAGGAGATGGTGATATGCAACCTTTATATATAGGGCAAGTCGCATTTACTACAGGCGAGGTATCGCCTGATGTATCTAGTCGCTTTGACCTTGAACAATATAAAAGTGCATTGCTACTTGCTGAAAATGCGGTAATTAGACCTTATGGTGCGGTAGCTAGACGGCAAGGTTCACAGTTTATCGGTTATGCAAAATATAATGATAAACCTGTTAGACTGTTTGAGTTTACAACAAATAAGAACCAATCATTCATGCTTGAATTTGGTGATAGGTACGTTAGGGTGTGGCGGAATGGTGTGTATACCAATGTTGAAGTAGAGACACCATTTGAGGCGGACATTGTAGGCGAATTAAACTGCATCCAAAGTAGCGATGTAATGTTCATTTGTAGCGGTAAATACCCTATTCAAACTCTATCTAGGTATTCAGATACCGACTGGAGATTGGGTGTGTACAAACTATCTGAGCAACCATACGAGGATATAAACACCGACAATTCTCATACCTTAGTTGTGAATGCTGATACAATGACTTCAAGTAAAGACCTTTTCACATCTGATATGGTAGGTAGTGTTATTCAGATTGCTTACTATGTAGAGGCGGTACATACACAAATTAGCGGTATCGTTTTAGGCAAAAAAGTAAAACGTTATGTGCAACCAGAACGAACTGAAAAAACATATAACAATATTAACTACGACATCGAAAACTATAGTACAGATACAGAACTATCATGGAAGTTCACCACTCATGGTACATGGGAGGGTACAGTCAAAATTCAGATTTCTAACAATGACGGTCAAACGTGGAAAGACTACAGAACGTATACATCCAAGAATGACTACAATGTTACTGATAGCGGTAAGATAGAAACTGGAGCAATGATTAAATATGTATCGGATATTAAAAGTGGTTCTGTGAATTGTGATTTATCCATTATGCCATTCACTCAATATGGTATCGTTGAGATTAAAAGCATAACGAATGCTAAGAGTGCAAAGGTTAATGTACTCAATGGTATTAAAGAGGGTGAACCTAGCTATCAATGGAAATTAGGTAGTTGGAATAGGGGTAGAGGTTATCCTAAGTTATGTACATTCTATCAAGACCGATTTGTAGTTGCTGCTACGGATAGCAAGCCTAACTTCATTTGGTTTAGTAGAACTGGTGATTATCCTAACTTTGGGGTTGAAAAGGTAGGCGGTACGATTACAGATGATAGTGCAATCACATTGCCTGTTATCAATCGTAAGATGTATGAGATTAGACACCTTGTACCAGCTAATGACTTAATCGTACTAACAAGCGGTAATGAATGGATAGTAGATGGTAGCAAGACTATTATACCTACTAACTGTTATTTGAAAACACAAACACAACGTGGTGCATTAAAATGTGAACCACAGTTTATCGGTAATAGATGTGTATTCGTTCAAGAGCGTGGCGGTACTGTTCGTGATATGGGTTACTCTTACGAGAGCGATAACTACACAGGACAAGACCTTACATTGTTTGTTAAAACATTGGTTAAAGGTCATGTGGCAGTTACAAGTGCTTATGCACAAGACCCTGACAGTATTATTTACTACGTTAGAGATGATGGACAACTTAACTGTTTAACTTATATACCTGAACAAAAGGTGTATGGTTGGTCGCATTTTGTAACCAATGGCAAATACCGATATGTGGAGAGTGTGGCAGAGGGTGAACAAGACACAATCTATTTTGTAGTAGATCGTGTGATTAATAATAAGAGCGTGAAATGTATTGAACGTAGTATTCCACTATACACGGAAGATAACTCCGATGTGTTCCTAGATTGCTATGTTAAAGTTGCTAATTCGATTAAGACTGATTACATTAATGCACCTCATCTAGTTGGACAAATGGTAGACATAGTAGTTGATGGACAACAGATGCCATCTAGGGTAGTACCACTAACTGGGGTTATCAAATTAGATGGCAAGGCAAATGTAATTACAGTTGGGTTACCATACACTACTAAAATCAAAATACCTAGTGTAGAACAACAAATAAACGATGGCACACTACAATGTAGATTGGTTACTATAACACGAGTTGCATTGAGATTATATCGTTCGTATGGTGGTAGTGTAGGTAGAACATTTGAAGATGCAGATGATTTGATCATGAAACCTAAATCACTATTTACTGGTGATACTGCAATAGTGATACCGAAGATTGCAACAAGTGTTAATACTAACACAGAAATCTGTATAAAACACTCAAAACCTTTCCCATTTAACCTATTAGCGGTTACAAGAGAGGTAGAAATTGGTGGTGGTTTCCCAAATGTTTATGGAATGTGATATTAACCCATATAAGCATGTTTCGTTAATTCGTGAGCTATACATCAACTTACGTTCGATAGATGCCTTAGAGGTTAAATATATCAATCGAAAAAATTCAAACTATGGAGAAAATGACTTTGTAAACGATATTCTTGGGGAAGATTATCAAAGTCGTATTGTTATTGATAATGACAAGCCATTATGTGTGTATGGGGTATCGAACACATCATTAAATGGTATGCATTGCATTTACTTTTTGGGAAGTAAGGAATTTGAACGTAGTTTAACACTACAAAAACAATTCATAAGAGTTAGTAGAAATATCATTGGGGAATGGTTAAAAACTAGGGAATGTTTGTTTAATTACATACACAAAGAAAATCACCGCACCATTAGATGGCTAAAGTCTTTAGGTGCGGTTATTCATTACGATATTAACGATGGGGATATGGTTTTATTCACATTGAGAAAGGGGGATGCGAATGTGTAACCCTATTGCTTTAACTGCAGCAAGCATGGTTGGTACATTGTTTACACAACACCAACAAGGTAAGGCGCAAGCTGCAATGTACGCACAACAAGCAAGGGTAGCAGAGGCTAACGCACGCATTAGTGATCGCAAGCAAGAACAGATTGCAGACCAAGCCTTGCAAGAGCGAGATAAAATGTCCGATAAGATGCGACTTATACAAGGACAAAACACGGCAGAAACTGGTGCTAGTGGTTTGATGATGGCTGGTACACCATTACAGTTAATGGCTAGTAGCTATGACGAATACAACAAGGATATTCAGAATTGGGAAACCAACAAGAACAACAGTATCTACAATGAATATCTGAATGGTATGAACTATCGCAACGAGGCAAGCACCGCACGAGCAGCTGCAAGCAATGTTAAATCACAAACTAGAATGGCTATGCTAGGTACGATATTAAGTGGTGCATCTAGTATCTATGGTTTGAAAGGTCAGTATGCGAGTAAGAGTATAGGTGCTGGCAACAACTACTACACACCAGCTAGTGATGCACTAGAGGCAGCTGGTATACCTAAGATGAAATTCGTAACCAAAGGTTCTATTAGAAATAATAGGTGGGGTATCTAATGAAGTTAATAGGCTATGATAGTAATCAACGCTTAAACACAGTTAATGGCGGTGTACAAGCTAATGTAAATGAAATGGCTTATGGTGGTAACACACAAGGCATGGATAACCTCACAAAAGCCATTGGTGATTTAGGCAACACAATGCTAACAATACAAAAGCAAAAGGAAATGACCGATGTTGTAAATGCAACGAATGAATATAATGCCATGATGAATGATTGGCTATATAACCCTGATAATGGTGCTATGAACCGAAAGGGCGAAAATGCTTTGACAATTCCGCTCGATTATCAAAACCAAGAGAAACGAGCAAGGCAAATTGTAGCTGAAAAATATGGCTTTAAATTCAATGATGCGGTCAATGCGTTTAATAAAGTTGTAGATAATGATATGACTAACACTACAAACACGATTAATAAGTTTGTACGAGGTCAATTTGAAGATAGTGCTATGAAAGCACTAGATATGAATGTACAGAACATATCCAATAATGCGGTAGTAAATGCAAGTCCTGATGCATTTGATGATGCCATGAAACAAGTTAGTGGTAGTGTAGCAGCACAATTATCTAACCTTGGTTACGATGAGAATACTATACGCTTACAAGTAAAGAAAGCACAACAAAACATTGCAACAACCATGATTGAAAAGAAAATGGCTGATGATGATTTAGATGGTGCAAATAAGGTTATCAATCAAGTTGCTATGTCAGGCTTAATCGATGAAGAAAAAATCATGGGGTATCGTCAAAAGGTACGCAATGCATCAATGGTATTGGCTACATCAGATGATAGCAAGATTGATGGTGTCATTGGTGAGTTTGACCCTAATGACCCTGACTTATTAACCAAAGTTACTGATAAGTTATTTACAAGTGGTTTTGGTAAAGTCGTTGGTGCTAGTGCATCTAATGCAAGCGTGCAAGATGTAATGAATGCAGTAATGGGGCAAGAAAGCAGTGGTAATGCTAGTGCGGTTAATGGTCGAACTGGTGCATATGGTTTATTTCAAATCATGCCTGAAAATTGGCCTGAGTGGAGTAAAGAGGCTGGACTTGCTGGTGCTGATATGTCAGACCCAGATGCACAAAAGAAAGTTGCTGCATTCAAACTGGGGCAATATGTACAACGCTACGGTGTAGAGGGTGCATTTGTTGCTTGGTATGCTGGCGAGGCGAATGGTGAGCGTTGGAGAGATGGCGCTCCTGATGCAATAGATGGAAATGGCGGTCATTACTCATGGGATGCACCGCAAGGTAATGGTGATGAGCCTAGTGTTCGTCAATATATGCAAGAAACAAAAGCTAGATTGTTGGGTGATGGCAAAGTCCAAGAGGAAACACCAGCCGAGGCACAAAAGCGAAAAGATATGATCCAACGTAACGTAGCAACACGCTTACAAGTGATGGCTAAACGTAAAGCACAAATTCTTGAAAACCAAAAAGTAGAGATTGAGCAACGTGTAGCAGCGGCGGTTAAGAATGGTGCAACTGATGTTGAAGTATTGAAGATGCGACAAGACTATGCAGAAACACACCCTGAATATCAAAGGGCGATGCAAGGGCAGCTAAACCAAGCACAGATTTCTGTAAATAAAGCAGTTGCAAAAGCATTGCAAGCTAAATCAGCAAATGTTTTAGGTGTTAAGGCTGCAATAGCGAATGGTCAATTCAAATCTATGAGTGATTTAAACAACTTCTTAGGTCAAATGGGTGTGTATTTTACCGCTCCACAATTAGCGGATATTAACCATGAATTTGATGAATATTCAAATGGTACTGGGAAGTATTCCCCTGATATGGCTGGTATGAAAAGCAGCATAGAAAACTTGGCTGGTAGAAAGATAGATGGTGTTGAATGGCAGGGGGTATCAACTGCAGTTTATCCTAAAGTACAAGAGTTTAGGGAGAAAAACGGATATGACCCATCTCCGGCACAAATGGCACAATGGGGTGCTGATGCGGTAGCAGAACAAACAATCGCATCTACAGAAACTGGTAAATATTGGGGTGTAGGTGAACGTGCAAACTTCTTTGGTGGTAGTGGTGCTGCATTATCTTACACTAACGCACAACTAGCATCGCAAGGTATGTATAGCTTATACAATACAACTGGTGCAGACGGTCAACCGTACTATGTGTACAAAGATGCTAGAGGTGAAGAACACACCATAACACCAGCAGAATTAGCTGAAAGGTTAGGACAATAATGAGTGATTATAAGATTACACCTGAACAAGCAACAAATGGTACGTTTAGTGTTAAATCAAACGCAAACGTAAGATTTGATGGCGGTGTTCAACAACAAGTAACAGACAATTCATATGGTAAAGCTATTAGCAATGCAGCTAGTGGTGTTAGTGATTGGCTAACAAAAGACCCATCAACCGCTACAGTTGATATGAATGCCATGAATGCATTAACACAAACTGATGTTACACCGCAACAAAGCGAAAACTTTGTAAATAAAGTTGGTGAAATCTTACAACCTGCAATGCATCGTGCAGAGCAAATCTATTTGTGGAATAAAGCGGACTGGGCGCAATCGGCATATGATAGTGGTGAGACACTAGGTATTAGTCCTGACATCATCATGGCAAGCGGTCAAGATGGTATTAGACGAGCAGAGGCAGCGGCAGCACAAATCAATAGAGGTAAAACTCTTAATGAAGTGTATGAGTTGTACCCTGAATTAGTTGGTATCAATTATAAAAACTCCGCAGAGGCTATCACTACGTTACAGAATTTACAATCGGTAAAAGATACACATGGTGTATGGGATAGCATCCAACAAAACACATGGGCGATTAATGACCAAATCAAATTAGGTAAAGTTGGTATGGAGTTATCAACTGCTACTGATCCAAAACGTATTCAAGAACTTAATGACGAGGTAGAACGATTACAATCTAACTTGTCTAAATATCGCAAATCAGATGATAACAACATATTAGAAAATGTAGTTGGTGCTACTGCTAGTCAAGCCTATATGATGGCTGCACATGCTATTATGGGTTCTAATCGTGCTGCAGAGGGTATGGCGTTAGGTGCAGCGGCTGGCGCTGCTGCTACTGCTCCAGCTGGTGGTGCTGGTGCTATTCCAGCTGCATTAGCTGGTTTGAGTACTGGTGTTCAAGTTGGTATGGCTGAACAGATGTATCAAATGTCTTTTGGTAACAAGTACCTTGAACTCATACAAAAACGAGATGCAAACGGCAATCAAGTATATTCTAATGAAGAGGCTAGAAAGTATGCTATGTCATATGCAGCTATTGATGCTGGTATCGAATTTGTAGCGACTAAAGCTATCGGTAAAGGCATAACTAATGTTGCGCCTAAATCAGCATTAGCAAAAGTAATTACGAATGGTACTACTGATGTTGCAGCAACCTTTGATAGAGGTATTGGTACAACTGTTGCACAGATGGCTAAAAACTCTATTAAAGCTGGTGTACCTGAACTCTTTGAAGAGGGCTTGCAAGATGTAAATGAAAAGGTGCAACATAACCTAACACGCAAGGATAATGACCTAGAGGGTTATTATAGCGTAGGTGATATTGCTATAGGTTCACTAGATGCAATGAAACAAGCGTTACCAGCGGTAATCGGTTTTGGTGCTATTGGTGGTGCAGTAGGTGGTGTGCGTACTGCAAAGGCTTTTCGTGATTTTCAAAAGCTAACACCAGAGCAACAACAAGCAGCTATCATCGCAGAGCAAAACCGCAATGGTGCAGTTATTATGGATAATGTTCGTAAGGATAGTACAACCAATAAAATTGCAAAAGAAAACCCTGAACTATACGGAAAAATTGTACAAGCACAGGGCGATAAGGTTGGTGTATCAACTAAATATGTAGATGTAGCGGAATTAGTACAATCAGAAAACGGACAACTTGCTATCCGTGATATGGTAGATAACGGCTTGGTTACACAAGAGGAAGTAAAAGCAGCTATCGAGGCAGATGCACCTGTTGAAATTCCTATTGGTTCGTACGCACAAGTATCTATGAACTTATCTGATGAAACAGTAGATGCATTGAAACAAACCTCTTACTTTACTAGAGGTGGTATGTCATTGGCTACTTTAGAGCGTGCAAAACAAGAAGTAGATGTAGCAAAATCTGTATTGAAAGACGATACCTCTAAACGTGCGGAACGTATCAAGGATGATATTATTCGTAATGAATTTGAGGGTGCAAGTGATATAGATCGTGAAGTACTTAATGAGGTACTATCTGACCCTACGAACATTAAACGTAACTTTAATAACTTACTACATACGTTAAAAGAACAGTACAGAGAAACCTATGCAAGTGATTTTGACAATGCAGATAAATCTATCAATGACGCGGTAAGTACTGGTATTGAGCCACAATGGTTAGTTGATTATAAAGCTAACAATGGCGGTAAAGCACCACGTACCAATGCAGAACGTAGACGAGCAGCATATGAGTATAGCCGAGCGACTACAACGGCAAGCCTTGATGGTAATGCTGATGCATTAGCGCAATCTGATGCACATTATGCAGATATGGAACATATGCTAATGCAAATCGAAAGTTTAGAGGCGATGAAAGATAAAGTCTTTGAAATTGTCGATAATAATGTAGCATTGCGTATGAACCTAACAAAAGCAGGTCATGAAGTATATACAAAGGTTCGTGAACTACTAGAAACTAGCACTAAAGGTCATATCAAGCAACAAGCACACGAGGATGCGTTATTGGTGGCTACTCATGCGGATGTGTTCGCACAAATCATGCGTGAGGCTGGCAATGCACGTTATACCGCTATGGACTACCTCAATACTGTAAGATTTGATATAAATGCTAAATTAAATGGTAAAGATGGTTACGCACAAATAGCATGGCATGGTTCACCACATGATTTTGATGAGTTTGATTTAGGTGCTATTGGTAGCGGTGAGGGTGCACAATTTTATGGTTGGGGTTTGTATTTTGCTAAAAATAAAGAAATGGCAAAAAACTACAAAGAGGTTTTATCTAATGTCCATGAAACGGATAAATCATCTTTGTTTAAGGTTGATATTCCTGAAAATAAGAAAATGTTAGATTGGAACCAAACCCTCAACATTCAACCAAAAGAAATTCAAGAACAAATTATCGATGCTATAAACAGTTTAGATGCATTACAGAAAGATGCATTTATAAATGCTTATCGTTCTGATCATTCTTATAATGGTAATAGCCACATTAAAAAAGTTAATGATATTTACCAAGGTTTAGAGAATGATTTAAATTACCTTGGTAAGTATGAAGAAAAAGAAACATTAAATAAAATTGTACAGAGGAATGCTGATAGACTAGCTAAAAAGTATGGTTTTGATGATTGGGGTAGTGCTGATAAAAATAAATTAAAAACTATTATTGGTGATAGTTTAGAAAAAGCACGAGTTGAGTTAAAAGCACTAACACAAGAAGATAACCAAAAAGTAGCATCTGAATATTTGAATGAACATGGTATAAAAGGTATCACATACGAGGGTATAGAAGATGGTCGATGTTATGTAGTGTTTGATGATAAAGCGATTAAAGTTATACAAAAATATAATCAATCTATTAATGGTATGACTACTATCAAATCTAAAACAGAACGTATTGTAGAGTTATTTAAAACCGCTGATAAGTCCACATTCATGCACGAGATGGGTCATGTATTCTTTGATGATATTAAGACCTTAGCCGAAATGGAAAATGCACCTCAACAAGTCAAAGATGATTGGCAAGCGTTGAAAGATTGGACTGGGTGGAACGATAACGAAACAAACAATACTGATGCACACGAGAAATTCGCTAGAGGTTTTGAGGCTTATTTGCGTGATGGTGAAGCACCTACTAAATTCCTTGAACGTACATTCAGACGATTTAGTAAGTGGCTAAGTGCTATCTATCGTGCAGTATCACGCTTAGGCGGTTTACCACCTAAAGAGATTAGGGAAGTAATGGATCGTATGCTTGCATCACAAGAGGATATAGAGGCATACGCAGAGCAACAACAACTTGAACAGTTTGAGAAAACTGAACTCTATAAGCAGTTATCCGAGCAAGACCAAGCACGTATGCAATCTTATATTGCTGATGTAAAAGAAAAAGCAAAAGAACGTGTAATGCGTAAGTTGATGAAAGAACTTGATAATAGACCTATCAAGGAATGGGAAGAAGAAAAAGATGCTATCCAAATTGAAATCGAAAAACGATTGATTGAGCAATATCCTATATACAAAGAGCATCAACGCTATAATGTGTTTGGTGAGGGTGCTTTAAAGGATACACAATACAACTCCATTGAAGAATTAGAGAAAGCGGAAGTAGAACAAACTGGTGCTACATTTAACGATGCTATCAATCAAGAAATGGACAATGCGAAAGCAGAGTTTATGAAAGATAACAATGTAGGCAAAACCAACGAGCAAATCGCAGAAGAAATCTTGCTTAGTACACAAGGTCAAATGAGATTAACCGAAGAAGAAAGTAAGATTATTCAAAAGTCTACTAATCGTGAATTGGCAAAGAACTGGGAGTTATTGGAACGTATTCGTAAGTTAGATACTAACGCAGAAACTATCGATACAGAATTAGACGAAATCGAAAAAGAGGTTAAACCTACTAAGTACGATATTCTTAAATCTGATAAGAAAAAAGTAGATGCTGCACTTGTTGATACAACAAAAGAACTTGAAAAGGCTGAACGCTTAATCGAAAAGTTAAACAATGAAAAAGCAGAGCTCACAGACCAAGCAAGGGAGCGTGAGAGCGAACTAAAAGATAAGAATAGTGAGTTATCTAAACGCTTAACAACTATTACCAATCAACTAGATCGTGCCATTGAACAAAAAGAACGATTAGCAGAACGTACACATGAGCGAGCCGAAAAGCAAGAACTAAAAGCTAGTGAACGTATCGAAAAACTAAAAGATGAGTTACAAGACCGCATCAATAATGTTCGTTCTATTCGTGGTGCTGGACTTGGTACAATTTCTGACTACATGAACAGGGCAAGAAAAGAGTTAGGTGAATTGCCTATCTCTAATGCTATTCAGTTTAATATGCGTTATTTCTATTCCCATATGGCATACCAAATGGGTTTAACTAAGTATGACGGCTTACCACCTACTGATGGTTTTGATATGAATACAGTACTAGCAGCACTAGATGTGGATGCACTTATTCTTAATCAACAGTCTATGGTTCAGTTAGAGCCTTGGATAGCAGAGATGTTTTACTCAAAAACTCCGAAATCGTTTAAATCAATCACTATGAATGAGTTGGAAACCTTAGAAGAACTCATGACTGGGATGTACAAGAACGGCAGAAACGAGTATGAGGGTACAACCATCTTAAACGATGAGGGTGAAAGCGTATCGTTTGATAACGCAGTACAAGAAATCATTGGTGAGGCTGTAGAAACATTTGGTAAAGAAAGTGGCGATGTATTCAACAAACTCAACAATCAAACTAAGATGGATGCAGTAAGTGGTAAGCTATATAGTTTTCATCTAGCATTACTTAAAGTTGAAATATTCTTACGTAGAATGGGTGGCGGTAAAAATGGCTTTGCGGTTAAATACATCTATGACCCAATCAACCGAGCAACGCAAGCATTCAATGAACGTAAGGAAGCATCAATGCGTAGATTGGCTAATGATGTAGGAATATATTCCAAGCGTGAACTGTTTGATATGCGAAATGACCATTTGTATACAGTTGGTGAGTTATACGGCTTAACAAAAGAGCAACTTATCATGATTGCCCTTAACTGGGGTACTGAGAGCAACCGACAACGTGTAATGGAAACCACAAAAGCAAATGAGGTTGAAGTTGAACGTGCATTCCAAGAACACATGACTGATAAGGACTGGGAGTTTGTAATTCGCACATGGGATCACATCAATTCATTCTTTGATGAGCGAAGTCGAGTACAAGAAGAATTGTATGGTAACCCATTAAAGAAAGTAAAAGGTTTGGCATTCTCTATTGGTGGTAGAAATATTGAGGGGCAATATTTCCCTATCGTGTATAACCCTAAAGTAAATGCATCTGTTAGCGATAACCAAGTCGAAGATATTGCAAAAACTATGGTGAGTAGTAATGCAGTATGGGGAACTGGTATGAGCGCCACTAAATCACGTTTAGATGTGGTTAAGGATAAATCATTGTTGCTTGACTTTGATGTTATTCCTAATGCTATCACAGAGGCTATTAACCATGTTACAATGCGTAAAGCTGTTACTGATGTTAATAAGTTAATCTCTAATCGTGAACTACAAAACTACATTGTAGATAAATTTGGTGCAGACACTTACCAATTCTTACGAACTTGGGTTAGAGATAACTGGCAAGATGAGGCAGCTAAAACAAACGATATAGACCGCTTAATTTTTACGTTGAAAAAGAATACATCAACCGCAGTCATGGCTGGTAGAGTATCGGTAGCTTTACAAAATGCGTTGAACATTCCTGTTGCGTTTTATCGTATCGGTGTAGGTAATACAATTAGAGCCATCAATCACGCTGGCATTGGTTTTTATGGATACGGAACTACGACTTATAACAACACTAGAGATTTTGTATTAGGTCAATCAATCTTCATGCGTGAGCGCATCCAAACATTAGATAAAGACTTGAAACAAGGCTTATCCATTAGTGGTAAAGGCTTACGTTTGGGTGATACAAATGTTGGTGGTTATAAGGTAGAAAAGTTATCTGATATTCGAGATGATATAAATCAAATGGGTTTCAGATTACTTACGGAAACAGACTTTGCATTATCCATTCCTGTATGGAAATTTGCGTATGATCAAAAACAAGCTGAACTCTTTAGTAAAGAGGGTGTGAGTGCTGAATGGGTAGAGCAACAATCTATTGAAGCTGGCGATAGAGCAGTACGTGATATATTTGGTAGTGGCGACACAAAGGATGCTGCTGCTATTCAACGTTCACGTTCTACATTCACTCAATTATTCGTTCCGTTTTATTCCTACGCTAATACACTTTATAACATCATCACAGAGGGCAACTATGCACGTAAGGATAACGGCGATTATGCAAGGTTCGTTAAAATGCTATGGTGGACATTGATTTCACAGGCTATCGGTATGATGGCTTACAAAGCTATGACAAATGGTGATGATGATAAGCCTGAAGATTTAGCTAAGTCATTTATCGAAGAGTTAGTTTCACAAGGTACTATGGGTGTACCAATCATCCGTGATATGTCAAATATGGCTATGAAATACATTCTAGGTGAAAAGGTATTCAATAAAGGTAATAGCGTTATGGCTTTAAGTATCGTTGAGAAATTCTACGATTTAGGCAACGCAATTATGAGCGACAAAAAAGATGGTATCGATGTAGGCAGAAGTTTCAGTCAGTTAGCAAACCGAGCAACTGGGTTTAGTGATACTGTTACAGACGGACTATGGACATTAGCTAGATATGCTTTCACCGATACCGATGCAGCCTTAGAAGATGTAATCATGGCTATCATGTTTGACCGTAGATTAAAAACTAAAAAAGACAAAAAGAAACATTGATAAATAAGGACTATCCATAATGGGTAGTCCTATTTATATATAACTGAAAGGGGATGTTAAATTGACACCAGAAGTACTAAAACCATCTGTAGTGTATCAATGCGATGGGAGAAATAAAAAGTTTATTTTCCCATATGATTTTGTCCAAATCGAGGACATTAAACTAACTATCGTCGATGAAGATGGTACAGAGGCAGTACAAGTTGGGAACATCGATTATGACGAAAGCACCAAATCGGTAATTTACCCAGCTAATGGGGATGCACTAGCCGTAGGGCAAAAGGTTATCTTGGAGCGTAGAACACCTATCTCACAAGATATGGACTTGTCGGACGAATATCCATTCGAGAATATCGAACACGCAACGGATAAGATCATACTCATTTTACAAGAGATGAAAGCCGAACTAGACCGCTCTTTAAAAATTAGAGTTGATAGCGATAAGAATGCTAATGAAGTTGCAAGGTATATTGTTGAGCGTTCCGTAAAAGCTGCTGATGATGCAATAAGTGCTATGAATACGATTAGCGAAAAGTCAGATAAGATTAACGCTAACGCAGATATAATCAACCAATTGGGCGAAGAAATCAAAACGATTGCAGCTACTGTTGATGATAAATTGGCAACTGCTAATACTGCACTTGATACATCCTCAACTAATATTGCTACTGTTGAACGCTTAGTCAGAGATGCTAAGGCTTATGCTGGACAAACAACTGTTGATAAACGAGATATTAATGAGTTAGTTAGTCAAGCACGTATGCTAAAAACAGATATTGATAATAAACAAACCTCAACAGCGAGTAACGTTATCAAGTCTGCTGATGCGGCTAAACGTGCTGAAACGGCAGCGGCTAGAGCGGAAGAAATCGCATTGCCTAAAGGTGCTGGGTTAGTTACTAAGACTGAGGCTGATGCAAAATACCAAACCAAAGATAGCTTGTATGGTATTGTTTCCGTAAAAGACTTTGGAGCGGTCGGTGATGGTGTGGCAGATGATACTGCAGCATTCAAACGTGCTAATGACAATTTGAAGAATAAGATATTGTTAGTGCCTAATGGTGTTTATAAAATCAATGAGCATCTATCATTTAATACCGTTGATAGTGTCATGGATATGGGTACATATATCAATGTAAAACCATTCTATCCAACTGAAACACCGATGCTTAAAGGTTCAAATAATATCGCTTTTGTGAAAAACATTCAATATGGCGATGAGGTTAACCAATGCCAAGGGTTCACTTACAATGATAAAAAGAATGTATTCGTATTAGCTTGTATTAGTGGTGATGGGCAAAACCAAACATTCTATGAACTTAACTCATCCACCTTTGAGATTGTAGGTACGTATAAGTTTAATGACCCTGATAAGATGGGGCATTGTAACACAATGTGCTACAACAAGAACACTAACAAAATCTATCTTGCTAATGGGTTAAAAAATGGTAACAACCTAACAGTACTTAATGCGGACACAATGCAATATGAACGCACTATCACATTGAATGAGCGTGTATTCAATATTGGATATGACCCAATAACACGGACATATATAAGCATTGTACCTATTAGTGGCCAACAACGCTTGCGTGAAATCAATTTATATAATGACGATTTTAAGAAATTAAAGACATATCAAGTTGATTATGAATATGATGACTTCAATAACAATGGTGCATTCATACTGAATGGTTGCATCATGAGTGCTACTTTAGGAAGTTTAGTTGAATGTACTCCATTCGGTGAAGTCAAACAAATTATTGAAATCAATAAGGCTACAGAGATTGAGGACATCACATATTGCAATGGTAAGTTCTACTTTGCAGTATTGACCATGCAATCTAACAAACGACATAAGGTAGATATTTATATAGGCGATCCAAACAAAGATTATCAAAACTCTATCAATACTGCACGATTGGCAACACTTGATTACCTAAAACTAACTGGCGGTACATTAAGTGGCGCACTTAAAATGGCTAATAATACTTTGATTGAGGGTTATAAGCCTGATGGTCATGGTGTTGGTATGGCCAAGGTATCTACTAGCGGTAATGTAGAACTTGGTGATGAGTCTGTTAATACATTCGTTAAAGGTAAAGAATTAAAACACTTTGACGGTACTGATAGCTATACAGTAATTACTACAAAACATTATGGTACGGCTATCTATAAGAAAAAAGATGTAGATGATAACTTTGTTAAGAAAACAGAAGTAGACCAGTTGGGCTTTCCATATTCTAAGGTTGATGATGCTAAAGACTGGAACACGTTTACTGAACAAGGTGCTATTGAGATTAACTTTGATGGTGGTGCTAATAACCCACCACGTAGCCACAAACAAGGTATGTTAATCGTAATGAACTTTGGTAAAGGCAAGATGATTGACCAAACATTCCATGCGTTCAATGGTGAAACCTATCACAGAATGTTTATGGATAACACATGGAAATCTTGGGGCAGAGTACAAACATCTTTGAACAGCCGATTAAAGTTGTGGAGTGATAACGGTGGAAACGAGGTGTATGTTGAATAATGCCTAACCTAAAAGTTAAAAAAGAAAATGATACATTAACCTTTGGACTGGTTGATAACTTGCGTGATGTAGGTGAAAAGCGACTACCAATAGTTATTAGTGGCAAAACATACTATGCACGATTGGGCGGTGATAAAACCGCCCTTGTGGTGCAACATACATCAAATGGTGCTAAAAGTTATATACAAACAAACCCTATAACATTCAGTACTTGGAATTGGCAAAAGTATCCTACAGATATTAGAGGTACAGAAAAAATGTTTGTGTACTTGCCTAAAGGTAGATATAGAGCGACTGTTAGTTATAGAGAGAGTGTTTATAATGCTGAACACGTTAATGATTTTACAATTAATACCTCAATGGATGTTGAGGTAAATGTAAGGACTGAAAATTTGTACCAACCTATTATGAAAGTATACTTTAATATTCATGGGTGGAGTGGTGATTTTGGGATAAAAAATGATAAATTTACTATAAAAATCGAACGAATTGGGGAGTAAGAATGATTGAAGTTGTATTAGCACCTTTCCTGGTTGAGGGATTTAACGTAGCAGAGGCAGTGCGAATATCACTAGCTATATTTACGAGTGTTGTGTTGGTTTTTATTGATACATTATTGCGTGTCTTAGTTGAGGCACGCAATTTTAATTTGGCTACTAATAGAGAATTAACCATTAAGAATACATTTCTAGCTATCATTTGGCGAGGATGGTCAAAAGTTGATGTTAATGGTAAACAACGTAGATTTTTAGTGAGTGGAAAATTACGAGAGGATATGACAAAAAAATTAGTCAAATCTTATCCGTGGTTATTCCTCTTATCGTTCATTCTCTTAATCTTACCTGATGTAGAAGTTCCGATGCTAGGTAGAGTGGATATATTCTTATGCACCTTGATGTATTTGATACCTATATTTATTGAAATAGCAAGTTGCGTAGAGAATATGATTGAACTTGAATTTGTTGAAACTAGATGGTTCAAAAGGGCGATAAAGTTAGTTAAGCAAATAATAGATTTCATTAAGAGCGTAAAGGATGCGATTAAATGAAGATTAACTATGAGGACACTATAACCTTAGTGGCACTAGCAGCTGCACTAATCATGACTATTTATCTTGAACAGAAAGACTTAGCAAGCGTAATAGTTGGTGTGTTAGGTGGTTATATAGGCGCTACTGGTGGTGTTAAGCGTTCCCAATATATGAATGGGGGCAGCAATGACAAAGAAAAGGAGTAATTAAAATGGCAGCAGAATTAGGACAACTAAGTGCGGAGTATGAAAGCAATGGCGATCCATCGTGTGTATCTAGTGGCATCAATGATGCTGGTGGTATTTCTTATGGTACATATCAACTAGCAAGTAATTGCGGTAGTGTTGATGCGTTCCTTGGTTGGGGGTTAAAGCAAGGTGGTTTTTATACGGACTATGCAAGAGCATTGATAGATAGTGGTGAAATTAATTCTGATGGATTCATTGCTAAGTGGCAAGAACTAGGAACAGTTGATGCGGTAGGCTTTGAAAAGATGCAACACGATTACATTAAGTCCTCATATTACGATGTAGCGTGTGAGTATCTTAAACAAAATTTATTCAATGTAGAAAAACATTCTGATGCATTAAAGGATGTTATATGGAGTAGAGCGGTACAATATGGTGCTGGTAATATCATTGATATGTTTAACGATGCATTAAAACTAATGGAAAAGGCATTGAATATTGAGTTGCCTAACTTATCTTACATTGATGATAAACGTTTTGATTATGACCTTATCGCTGGCATCTATGATACGTGCATGAGCCTTGAATGGAATAATAGCGTATTACGAGATAGCTTAAACAATCGATTTGCAGATGAAAAGTTTAAAGCATTAAAAATGCTTATGGAAGAAGTTGAGGGGGCATAAGAGTATGGGTTATTTATTTAAAATACTTACTTATATCAAAACACATAAACGCACCGCACAGGTCATAATTCATATGTTAGTGATCATACTCATTTGTATGGGATGCTATCACATATACAAACAGAAACAGATTGAAAAGCCTGTTGTGATTACACAACAACAATCTAAATCACATACAGAATTGTCAAAAGCAATTCATGTAACAGAACAGCAAGCACAAGAAGTTATTTCTGTTAAGAAAAGAACTCAACCAGTAGCGACTTATTATACACAAGCACCTACAGTAGAACAAGCTGCAGAAAAGGTAAAAAAGGATATTGCACATAGCAACCCTAATCTACCTAAAGCAGCTACAGAAAAATCTGATAGAACCGCAGTAGTGTCAAACACCGAAGAGCAAAAGGTGGATGTTTACAAAATCAATTTAGATAAACCACATAGCATACTAGCTGGTGTAACTGTAATGACAAATGGTGAAGTATACGAAACAGTAGGTTATGAGGATAAACGCTTTGAGGGTTTAGCGCACTTTAAAGGTTCAGAGTTTAAAGGCGCATCCGCATTGGTTAAAGTTGTGAGATGGTAGGTGATCCAAATATCTCCGAGTTGCACGGTTTGCAACAGTCAACTAATAGTTTATCATTGGAAGAAAACATTATGAGTACGTTATATCTTGATGACGATATGATGCCGTATGCTGATATATTTCTAAAAGCAATAGCCAATATTGAGGCATTGGGTTATTCTTTTAAACCTGATTTGTTAATACATAAATATATCGGAAGAAGTAAAAAGCTATTAGGCATAACATATTGGTATAATGATGATTCTTGCTTGATTGAGTTAAGTAAGGATAATCATGATAAAGACATCGAATTAAACACAATTTATCATGAACTGGCACATGCTACTGTTGAGTGCCATTTTAAAGGTCATGGTAAAGAATTTAGAAAACTACGAAAAAAGATAATTGACGCTTACAATATAGATATTGGCGGCGCAATATTACAATGAGGTGAAAAATATGGCAAAGACATTTGAATTTAACGGAAAGACTTACAATTTTGCAGAAGATATTCAAGTTCCAGAAGAAGGGTTATTTGAAGCAACACTAGTTGATGAAAATAACCATCGATGTGAAATGCTCTTCAGAAATGGTAAATTGTTCAGATTGACAGAACTCGATTAGTTTAATATTTGGCGATTTTTTAGACTTAAAACGGCCTTAGTCCAAGAAATGATGATTTTCTAGACTAAGGCCCTTATTTTTTTGACGTCAAATAAACGTCAAAATTTATATGTTATTATTGATGATTTTTGTATATAATCGTATTATATAAAAACTTGGCCACAATGATTATTACTGAAATTTAATTATATATGTTAAAATGCGGTTATATTATGGTATACTAAGTTAGATAAAATAATGTAAGATGTCCCGTAGAGGAGTGATTTGTTTGTTAAGCTTTTTACAAAGGCTATTAGGCAATAATAACGCAAAAGAAATTA
>QWCF01000809.1_pt1 | contig 20366 bp, 16 predicted proteins | sample 1972521 | NCBI WGS metagenome assembly QWCF01 (sample SAMN09866715, study PRJNA288562) | Human oral metagenome isolate term4_saliva, whole genome shotgun sequencing...
ACCATAACACCTAAGTTTACTACATTGTAGTTGTGCTGCTCGAGCGCAAAAGCAATAATTTTGTTGCCAACCGCATGTGCGTCAGCGCCAATAACTCCAGTTACTACTGTCTTTTTTTCCATAGCAATCTAATGAATTTGAGTTAGGTTCTATATATTTTCGTATATTTTTTGCAAACTTACAACCTTAATTCTTAAATGACAAAGAATTGTCCAACAAATTTCAAAAATTAACAATTGTTTACCTAAATATATATTTACACTGTCTTCTTTTTATCTTTTAACAGTTCGATTCGTCTATTATTCGGTTGTATTTTACATTCTATAACAAAATGGACGCTATATTTTTGTTGATAGTATGGCATAGTCTTGATCTATAATAACTTATACAACATTAGGGTGGGTGTAGTTTTTTTCTTCATCTTTTTGTAGTTATGTAGATTTGTATTTCTGTAGTTTTTATGGTTGTTGTGGTGTATGTGTTTTTGCTATTCTTAGTATATTTGAGATAGTTTAGTGGGTATTGCATTTCAAAAACCCCCTTTTTGCACGCCAAAAACCATACTTTTGCACGGCAAAAAGGGGGTTTTTGAAATGCAAAAATAGGGTTGTTTATAATGCATTGATACTTAGTTGGTTACTGAATTATATATTTTGCCTTTCTACACGGCACAAAATGACTAATTAAGCAATGCCTACCCATACCGTGTTTGCGTATATTACACCTTATATAATATAGGAGCCTATTATGAGAACGAAACGAAAACGAATTTAAGAAGATGGGGAAAGTGTTTATTTAGTCGTTGTCTAAACTTTGCTTTTGCACGAAAAATATTTTGAAATTGTTGGTTGTTGCCATATATATTTCGTAATTTTGCAGTGCGATTAAGATTTTTTTGGATTATATCCAATATGGTAAAAAGATTTTCAGATAGGGCAATAACACGATAAAAACATATTTCTCTTTCAGGAAGAAAGCAAGAAATGTGTTCAGGAATAACCACATTGCCCACTAAAAAAGATACACATAACAAACAAAAACAGAACATTATGAAGAAGACATTTATTTGTACTGTATGCGGATACATGTACGAAGGAACAGAAGCACCGGCAGAATGCCCAATCTGTCACTCTAAAACAGAGAAGTTTAAAGCATTTGATGCCAATGCAATTAAAGGTACAAAAACCGAAGAAAACCTTAAAACTGCATTTGCAGGAGAGAGCCAAGCACGTATGAAATACGACTATTATGCTGGTCAGGCACGTAAAGATGGCTACGAACAAATAGCAGCTCTCTTTGAAGAAACTGCCATAAACGAACGTATGCACGCTAAGTTGTGGTTTAAATTTCTACACGATGCTGGTATTCCAGACACTGTTGCAAACCTTAAAGATGCAGCTGCTGGCGAGAATTATGAGTGGACCGATATGTACGAAAATATGGCAAAAGAAGCTATGGAAGAGGGTTTCCCAGAGCTTGCAATTAAGTTTCGCACTGTTGGTGCTATTGAAAAGAAGCACGAAGAGCGCTATCGCAAGTTGCTAAAGAATATAGAAGACAAGGTTGTTTTCTCTCGCGATGGCTCTGCAATATGGCAATGTCGCCAGTGTGGCAATATTGTTATAGGTAAAAATGCACCTGAAGAATGCCCAGTTTGTGGTCACCCACAGAGCTATTTCCAGTTGCAAGAAAACAATTTCTAAGCAATTTAGCCTTTAAAAAGGCAGTGTTGGCAGTTTAATCTCTCCATTCTTCTGCTGCCAATACGTTGCTAAGAAACATAAAAAGCGGAATGCCCAATGTGGCGTTTCGCTTTTTTATGCCATTGAAGTGCTATTCCATAAAAGCAAAAATATAGCGCATATTGCACATAAAAGCGGTGTTTATACCCTACAAATGGCAGTGAGTACATAACATTTTGCCTTTTTCCTTCGCTAAATACGTTTAAAATATGTAAGTTTGCAACAAGAAACATTTAACCTTTAAACCCAAACAAAATGATAAAAGAGTATATAAAGGAAAACCAAGACCGAATACTTGAAGAGCTATTCAGTCTGATTCGCATACCCAGTGTGAGTGCTCAACCCGATAAACACGGTGCCGATATGGTGCGTTGTGCCGAACGTTGGAAAGAATTGTTGCTAATGGCGGGTGTAGATAGGGCAGAAGTGATGCCAACAGATGGTAATCCTGTGGTGTACGGAGAGAAGATTGTAGACCCTGCAGCCCGTACAGTTCTTATCTATGGACACTACGATGTGATGCCAGCAGAACCTTTTGAACTTTGGAAAACCGAACCTTTTGAACCCGTAATTAAGGACGGACGTCTATGGGCAAGGGGGGCTGACGACGACAAAGGTCAGTCGTTTATTCAGGCAAAGGCATTCGAATATATTGTTAAGAACAACTTATTAAAGCACAATATAAAGTTTATACTCGAAGGAGAAGAGGAAATTGGCTCGCCAAGTTTAGAGGCTTTCTGTAAAAAACATAAGGAATTGCTGAAGTGCGATGTAATTTTGGTGTCGGATACTAGTATGATTGCCAAAGACATACCATCGCTAACAGTGGGTCTGCGTGGCTTAGCCTACTGGCAAATAGAGGTAACTGGACCCAACCACGACCTACATTCGGGCCACTTTGGTGGAGCTGTGGCAAATCCAATAAACGTGCTCTGCAAACTAATAACCGATGTTACAGACAAAGATGGCAAGATTCAGTTCCCCGGTTTCTACGACGATGTAGAGGAAGTATCGCCAGAAGAACGTGCAATGGTGGCACAAATACCTTTCGATGAGGCTGCTTATAAAAAGTCGTTAGACGTTGATGAGCTGTTCGGAGAGAAGGGTTACAGCACCATAGAGCACACTGGCTTCCGTCCAAGCTTTGATGTTTGTGGCATTTGGGGTGGTTATCAGGGCGAAGGAGCTAAGACTGTGATTCCTTCTAAGGCATACGCAAAGCTATCATGTAGGCTTGTTCCACACCAAGATCATGCAAAAATAGGGCAGATGGTGGTAGATTATTTCCAACGTGTAGCACCTAAAACCGTGAAAGTAAAGGTAGAATCGATGCACGGTGGGCAGGGTTATGTGTGTCCAATAGACCTTCCTGCCTACAAAGCAGCCGAGCGTGGGTTTGAAAAAGCCTTTGGTAAACGACCCATTGCAGCACGTCGTGGTGGCAGCATTCCTATTATTGCAACCTTCGAAGAGGTGCTTGGTGTGAAGACAGTTCTTATGGGTTTCGGCTTAGAATCGAACCTTATTCACTCTCCAAACGAGAATATTCAGCTCGATATGTACTGGAAATCTATCGAAGCTGTTATTAATTTCCATCTGGAATACGACAAGTTGTAAACACGAAAGTCCATAGAAAACGTTGTGTTTCTATGGACAACATTTATAGAAGCTGGCTGTTTTGCTTTATAAAACTATAACGAGAACCATTGTTCTTGGATATTTTTTAGGTGCAAAACAGCTATCTTTGCTTTCTAAAACTCCTAACTATATTAATATTTCTAACAACTTTTGTTGGCACAAATAGGGTGTCTTGCTACTCCAGAATATCTATTGTGCACCGCATAAAAGCAAAAAGGGCACACCAGAAAGCCTGGTATGCCCCAACTAATACTATGTGACTACATTAAAAAACCAACTTAATAGTCTTGTTACCCACCTTTACGATGTAAGCACCGTGCTGTGTTAAGGCTACGCGAATGTTCTTTTCGCCCTTGTTATTGTACACAAGTTGTCCGTCGAGAGTATATATTTGGACGTTTTCGCCATTGATATTGTTTACGTAAACATTGTTGCCTTCCATCTTAACCACTGCTTTAGAAAGACCAATATTGCTAATACCGTTGGCTGTGCCCACCTTCTTTAGTTCGCTAAACTTACTTTCTACGTATTGTTTTTTTACGTTTCTATCGCTGTTTGTCTTGAAAGCTGTTACACGATGACTAACATCTGACTTACCAACAAATGCAGGAATGGTAATGTCTACCTTAGGTTCTTGTAACCATCTACGGAATATGAATGGGTCGTTAAGGCTTTCTCCTGCCTGATATTTCTGTGTAATCTTCAGGTCGTCGAGGTAGAGATGCTCGTCAGCATATACAGCGTAGATACCTATTATAGACTTTTTTGAACCCTTAGTAAAGTTTATTGTGAAGTTTTTCCAGTCGCCATTAACAGCCTTTGGATAGCCTTCGGGGTATATAAGTTCTGCTTGTTCGTAGTCGCAAGTGGTTTCGTTGTAGTTGAAAAGAGCGAAAGCCGCCTGTGTATAAGCAGTGAACTCGTTGTTGTTTTCGTCTATTGCGATAGTCGAAGCTCCGGCTAATTTAACATTAACAGTGAATTTTCCACCATCTTTAGACATATCCATCTCTGGCGAAATAAGTCCTGCGTCTTGGTGGTTGTGGTAATATTGCCAGCCATCTAAGCATATATAGTCGGTGTAAGGTGCATATTGTGTACCTTTCCAACCTGCTTGTTTCAATTCTGGAATATAGTAAGAGTCGTACGAACCTGGGTTAGGATCTTCTTTAGTCCACCCTGTAAGGTTTCCATCAGCGTCTTTAACGCCTGTGAAATCTTCGTTTGTAACTACAAATTCGCCAGTTTTGTCGGCTTTACGGTCGTAGTATGCAATGTAGTTATAGCGTTCTGCCGAAGGAACAGTACTCCATTCTGCAGTGTATTTGTTCCTATCTAAGTTGGTAACATCCTTCAAAACAGGAGCCTCAAGGTTATATACGAACATCTTATCAGATGGTATTGAGGTATAATTATCCTTAGTTGCAGCCACATTATAGAAGTATGTTTGTCCAGACGTTGCACCTGTTACGTGGAACTTATTTGTGGTAACGGGCTTGTTTTCGAATAGATATTCAGCCTTGCCAGTTTCCTTATTGAGTGTGAAAACATTCACTTTGTAGCCTGTAGCACCCTCTACTGGTGTCCAATTAGCATCGAAACTGGTACCCTCATAGTTGGTATGTGGCAATGTGGTTGGTGTGCCAATGTGTTGTTTAACTGTGAAAACTTCGATGTTGTCGATATACACTGGTGCCATAACCGACACGATATTGAAGAGTGTATATTCGCCTCCGCCATAGAAGAACATAGAATATTCTTTCCATTCTGTGCTGAGTTGAGGAAGTGCAGCACTACCCATCATGCGCCAAGAGGGCGACATATTGAAGGTTTCGGCAGCCTCTACCATAACTTGTGGGTTATCTCCGGCGTTCTTAGCACGTGCTTTAAATCGAATCCAAGCTATGCCTCCGTTTGCGGCTACGTTAAGCATTGGCGTGTTAATGTGTGCCATATCGTTTGGATTAGAGTCCAAATAAACAGTTCCGCCTGCGGGATATGCGTTGCCAGAACCCCAACCTGCTTGTTTAAAATATTCGTCTTTGGTGTTAATCCAAGGGTATTCAAACTCGTCTTTAATTATGTTTGCCTCTGTGTCGGGGGTAGCTTCGCTTCCTGAAGTCATCTTTGCGAAGTCTTCAAACATTACTTGCTGTTCTTCTCCATACGGATTTGCAGCCTTATAAACTGTTGTTAGGGGTACGTTAGCCACATTTTTGTTGAGGCTAAAGGCAGCTGTTGTGATTTTAGACTGCTGCGGTAGTACGCTTCGTGTAAGCTTTTGAACCTCGTTTTGAGTGTTTTGCTGAGCAGAAACAGTGGCTGTTGCTGCCATTGTTAAGGTTGCCGCAAGGGCTAATTGTAAATAGTTTTTTCTCATAAACGTAAGAATGTAATGAATAATAGTACTTGATTTATATACTGAAGGCACATTTTAGGGTTTCCACATTGTGGCAGACGATTTGTTTTTTCGCCGTACTTTCTGTGCCTTTCTATTTTTCTAAGCTATCCACTTTTGGCATTTCCCGATGTATATTTGGTAATACATCTTGTGTTTAGGGGTGGATTCTTCTCGATTTAGGGGCAAAAACACTATAACTATTGTTGATAGAGTCTGCCTGATATCGATATATTTGGTTTTTATTTCTATATCTCTCTGTATTCGTCCGCTAATTTAGTAATATTCTTTAGAACGGCAAAAGGTAGACTGTAATATCTTTATTTTTTTTATCTTTTTCACATTTTGCGCCATATTTTCGCCTTTTATGGTGGCTGATAACCATTTTTTAAGTTTTCTGATGGTGAGTAAATTTATTGCGATAGTGTGGTGTGGTGTGTATAATAAGAGTGTGTATACATTATATATAATGTGCTGTTGTGTGTTGTTTCTGTGCTATGGTGTAATGGCATTACATTTTAGGGAAAACAAAAGTATAGTTTTTGTTTTTTGAAAGTTGTATAGTTGCAAATTGTTCGTTGGGTGTTTTCGTGGTTGAACGTAGATATTTCACGGAGTGTTCACCATATTATTTCAATCTGTTAGCAACGTTATTAGCAGACCGTTAGCAGCTGTAGGGGACCGATTTATCGCGCCCGCAAATCCGTATATATCCACAAAATGACGAACGGATATGTGTGTGCAATGAAATGAATATGCGTATTTGATAATGTGGAAATGTGTTTGCGATGAAACGAATATGTGTATTTGATGATGTGAAAATACGGATTTGACAATGTAAGGATACGGGCACGATGAATCGGTCCCTACGCCTGGCGGAGTGTTTCGTGGCTGTTTTTGGGGTGTTCGTTGCACATTCACGGAACGTTTGTAATGCGTTCGCTATCTGTACGTTACATATTCGCAAAACAAAAGTATGGTTTTTGCCGTGTAAAAGCATGGTTTTTGGCGTGCAAAAAGGGGGTTTTTGCATTGCAAAAGTATGGTTTTTGTTTTTTGAATGTTATGTTGTTGCAAATTGGTCGCACGCATTTCGTGGTTGAATGTGGATATTTTGCGGAGTGTTTGCCATATTATTCCAATTCGCCAGCCGCGTTATTAGCAGACCGTTAGCAGCCGTATGGGACCGATTTATCGCGCCCGCATATCCGTATATATCCACAAAATGGGGAACGGAAATGTGTTTGCGATGAAACGAATACACGTATTTAATAATGGGAAAATACGGATTTGGCAAAGGAAAAATACGGGCACGATGAATCGGTCCCCTACGCCTGGCGGTGTGTTCATGGGAAATTTCGTAAGGCGTATATGCGATTTATTGTGTCCCGAATGCACATAAATCTACAAAATAAATGGCGTATTCCTATTGTAAATGTCGTGATTTATAATGTTTTTAACACGGCATCAGTTGGTTTTGGTATATGTATGGACACAAAAAATCTGCCCCCACAGCTTGCGAAATGCGTGTAATGGGCTGTAAGGGGACAGGTTTTGGTGTTGCGCCAACGTTATGCGTATGAGTGCATACCCCCCAAAATGTAGTTCACTCCGAAGTATGTCATAAGAATACTAAGGAAGGCTATAAGCATAAAAAGGTGGTATATGTTTGGCTTTCGAAACTTAGGCAGACTCTGAAAGTGTAGGGGAATGGCATAAATCATAAAGGTTATGAGTGCCCATGTCTCCTTTGGATCCCACCCCCAATAGTTTCCCCAGCTGATGTTTGCCCAGATAGCACCAATGAATATGCCCAATCCGAGCGTGGTAATGGCAGGGTATAAGAAGATTTGAGAGAGGGTAGTGAGTTGCGAATTAATCTGAACGATATTGGTTTTGGTGCTTCGTTGCGTACAGAAATATGCCACTGCACAAACAAAAGTGAGCGAAAGTAGTGCATACGATACCATAATGATGCTGACATGTATGCTTAACAGCGGACTGTTTAGTACGGGCATACGAGGCGTTATGGTGGGGTCCATTTCGCCCAAATGGCTAACCAACAGCATAAAACCACTGGCAAGCAGTCCGAAAGTGGTCATAATTTGGAGTTTGCGTGTGGTTGCTATCGACACAATCATAATGAGCCACGACAGAAGAAGCATAGTTTCGTAGCCATTGGCAATGGGTATTGTTCCGTTTATTATCCACCGCAGTGCCAGTGTAAAGGTGAGAACGCACCACGACACTGCCATAAACCACGTGAAAAGAGCATAGCGACGTGGACGAGTAAGGAAGAAAACGGAGAGCAAACCAAGTGTAAGGTTCACTATGAAGAGTACTGTAGCAAACGGAAAACTGTTGTAAATGTGTTCGGCACTTATAGCTATGCCAGCTGGTATGGTGGTACTGCCATAGCGATATTGATATTTTTGTAATTTAGAAATCAGTTCGTTGAGCGTGCTAACCTTGTTTTGCACAGCCAGTTGCCCAGCTAACGAAAGAATAGAACGTATGTATTGTTGTTGTGCTGCAGGCATAGAATGTGGCAGTTTGCCAGTAGGTGCAAACCAGTTTACACTTCCATTGGGCGCCGTATAGGGAAATATTTTTAGCGTTTCGCCCTGTATCAAGTTCATCAGAAGCATAAGTTTGTCGTCGGTATCAAGTATTTCCTTGCCTATTCCATCTTGTGCGCCCTGTGCATCTTGTAGATATGGACCTAAGATATAGCCCTGACTGTTAAACAAACTACTGGGTGCGATGTATTCGTTCAGGTGCATTTTGGTTCGCATTTCGCTACCCTTTATTTGTAAAATGGGTTCGCCCATCCATTCTTTTTGCCAGAACAAGAAACCAGTAAGTATCTGACAGGGTGTAAAACCCTTATAACTGGCTTTGCCATAAAGCTTTTTAGTGAAGTCGATGGCATAAGTTTCTATTGGGCAGATGCGTCCGTTGTATACTATTAATAGTTTTCCAAACTGGTTGGCAGTAGTTTTTGGCAATGTGGTTTGGGCATTTGCTGCTGCACTGAATAGCAAAAGCAATATAGAAACGGTTCCTTTTGCAACGTTGTTGCGGAGCAAACGGCGGAAGTTTCCTTTGGGTTCAACAAGCATTGCTACCAATGCAAAGAACAGAAGAGCATAGCCTGTGTAGGTAACGGGAATGCCGTAGGGGTCTGAATTTACGGAAAGATAAGACCCTTTCATATCTTCGTCGAAACTGCTTTGGTAGAGACGGATACCCGCCCCCGTGTATATGTTGTTCATAGATATATTCTGTTGCGACCTTTTATTGTCCTTAACAATGGTTACATTCGATGCGTAGTCCATAGCAGCCATATTTCCTGCATGGTAAGAAACGCTGAATTTGTTGAGCAAAATGGTAAAAGGTAGTTTTTCGTTTTCACCATTTTTGTTAATATAAATGGTAGTTGCTTTGCCTTGTCGGAGGTGTATAATGCCTTGTTTTGCGGTGTGATGGGTGAGCAATGCCCCTGCAAGAATAACAACAAACGATAGGTGTAAGAGCACAATAATGGGGCGACGACCCTTTTGTTTTATGAAGTAGACAATGCCAAGAGCTGTGCCTATAGCCCATAAAAGACTGAACCACCATGCTCCGAAGATGTTATCTGAAACGTAATCTAAACCAGTATACTTTCCAATAATGGTTGCAACCGCCATTACAACTATAATAGCTACGTATACTTTTTGTAGTGTTTTCTTTACTTGCATGTGCGAAATAATAATTCAAATCTGCCATTAGACAGCCTGTTTACCTCTTTTTGTATATGTAAAATAGCATTCAACATTCTATATTTTATTTATTTTTGGCTTGTGTTTTTACTATTCCCGATGCCGTTTTTTACTGTTCTGCGCCAGTAACCTTTAGCCGAACCTATAGTAAAATAAGATGTATGCAAATACTAAAATCCGATTGGAGAAAAAGAAGAAGATGGATATCGTTTTTGCGGATAGCATCTTCTTCTTAATAAGTATGATAGAATTTAATGTTCGTTAGATAGAACGTATAAACTTAACTACAGCATCGCGGTCTGCCTTTGGCAAGTTATAGAACTTGAAAGCCGCATTGTATGCCTGACTATTTTTGCTGTATGCGTGCCACATAATAGCCTCTATCTCGTTTCTAGCACGTGCATCGTGTAGTCGGTCTTCGACTCCAGAGTTAAGAAGAGCTAACTCGCCAGTAAACAGTTCCTTACCACGCTGAACAGCCTTATCGTTGAGGTTTCGAGCACGTGGAACGGCAAGACCTCTGTGCCAAACCATAAATGAATGGTAGGCATCGTCGCTCATTTCAGGCTTGAAATTGAAGTAAGGATTGTTGTAAAGGTTTACATTATCGTTAGGAGAGAGCAGGTAAGCAAGTGCTTTTTTGATACCTTCGCGTGTACCATCGTTGTAGTAAGGGTGCACGTATGATGATGGGTTGGCACCATTTTTCTGTATGTAATCTATTACGTTGTTGTTCTCTGACATAGCTTTTGCCCATGGTTCGGTAGAGCAAATGTGCTTAATATCAGAGCGAAGTACGTTTAATTCGTCCCATAAAGCAACGTCGTTTTCCAAACAACCATCGAGCAAGTCGTAGTTGAAGCGTTTCACAAACTTGTTTCCGAAAGCGTCTTCTGCCCATGCGTTAGGCTTCAAAGTCTTGGTAGTGTTGTCGAAAAACTCAGGATTAAGCTCAACAAATCTACCTTCTTGCTTGTATTGTGCCTCTAAATCTTCGTTTGAAATGGCATCAATTAAGCCCAAACCTTGGAAGTTGCACGATGCAATAAGGCGTACTTCGTAGCCACTTGGCTTAGGATCGGTGTTGAAAGCAGTCTGTGGAATGCTAACAGAAGGGTAGCGTAGGCTGAACTTTTCGCCATCGGGGAACTGCATTGGTAGTCCGCTTGGCATAGAAGAAACGTTGTGCCAGGTGATATTAATCTGTTTTGGATCTACAGGAGGTAGGAAAGGCTCCACTGCTTGTAGCATTGTAAAGGTAGTTAATTGGTCTACTGGCGTACCATTATTGCTACCGGGTGCATCAGGATAGTACACCGAAACAATGTAGCCATTACCCATTACAGGATCCATATTATCACGACTGTGTCCGTGTGCATAGCCTCCAGCGTGGCAATATTCGCATGAACGGCGTGAAGCAATAGGTCCCCAACCATTGTAAGGAGGTGTGCTCAGCGTGTATTTGGCACTTGCCATCATATCGCCTTGGTTAAAACGATTGAGCAATCCTTGCTGTTCTATAGCAGGAGTGTTATCTTCGTAACAGCCTGTATTTACGTTTTCGGTAGTTCCAAGTTGCCCCCCCGGATACCATTCGTCCGCTTTAAAGTTGCCGACAGCTTGTCCAATATATTTTGTTTCGGGCTCTTGTGGCTGGTCGGGACCAGGCGGCGTAACGTCGTCCGAGCAGGCAACAAGTGAACAAAGAGCTGTTGCGGCAAACAGATAGCTAAAAAAAGTGTTGTGTTTCATAATGCTTTATTAAATTAATATATGTTCGAAAACGTAGCCTTACCGTATAGCAAAGCTACGTCTCTAATATCTTTAGTAGTTAGATTAAACCTCGAGGCTTATTTATCAACCTGTTGGTTAATCCATGCTCCTGCCTTTCCAAGTTCATCATTGAGTGCTTGTACCTTATCAATACAGTTCTTAACCTGAGCTGCACCAGGGTTATCTATGAATGCAACACCACTCTTCTTTGCAGTTTCCAAAGCACCAATAGCTTCGTTAAGTGCATTGTTCAAGTCGTTGTATCCAGCGTAATTGTACTTCTTTAGGAAGTTCATGATAGAGTTATCTACAGGAGTTGAGATATTCTCTGTACCACGAACACCATACAAAGAGTTCTTAATAGAGTAGATATTGTCCTGATAATCTTGGAAAGAACGCTTGCTATAAGGAGACTCAATATAGTTTGCTGCATCTTCAGATGTACCAGTTCCAGTTGCAACACGGTATGCCTGACCAAGTTTTTGTTCGGCTACTTCGTTGCAAATGTTGCCACAACCGCCATCGAATATGTTCTGTAATGCTTCGTGCCATGTTGGGAACCAGCCTTGTTCTGTAGTAGCATAGCGCAAGAAATCGCGGTATGGTATGTTCTTAGCAGATAGTCCGTGGTAACGTGTTCCATTGATAACCCACATTGCATTTGCCAATTGCTCTTGATGAGAAGTAGGTATTGAAAGTCCTAACCAGCCGTATTCCAATAGATAAGTCATATTGCGAAGGTCGCCAGCAACGGCAACTGCGAAGGCAGCTTCGTCTACAGTCTTAACAGAAGTAAGGCCTGCTTCGGTTTCTTTTTCTGCGTTAAAGGCAGCAACTGTACGGTTTTGACCATTGCGGAAGAGCACGAATTCCAATCCGTGGAAGCCAAGTACTGAGTCGAAGCTACTGTTATTTTCGTACACATACTTAGCTGGATTCTCGCCAGTAATACCTGCAATAACATCAGCATTGTTCAAAGCTTGTGTCAATTGGCTATGGTCGAGAGGCCAAGAGTCGATATGTGGGTCGATTTGGTTATCGGTAGCGGCACCATAAAGGAATGCTTCGCTCTGTTCCCAATCGCGTCTTGCATCTTTGAAAGCTGCGCAAGCTGCGTCTATATCGTTCTGTGTTAGTGTTCCAGCCTTACGTTTTTGGTAAAGGTTTTGGCATGTTTTGTAGAGAACATCTGCCTTGTTAGCCAAATCTTGATATGTTGGTTTAATAACTGCATCGAGATAGTTAGAAATAATCTTACCCATTTCTGTTTTCTGTGCATTTGCTTTACTAGCACTTTCTGCCTGTTCGAGAGTTGTTTGTTGTTCCTCTGTTACGAGCGGACTTGGTGTTACATCGTCGCTACTGCTACATGAAACGAAACCTGTTGAGAGGGTTCCTGCAAGCAGAAGCATTGCTAATTTTGTTACCTTTTTCATTGTTGTCTGAATTAAAAACTTAATGTTTATGATTTTATTTGATGAAATAAAATATCTTTTAGTTAGTCAGTTGCATTCTTTGTGGGTTGCAAACGTGGTGTGTTTCTCCTTATAGGAAGAAGCCTTCGTATGCAACTCCAATGTTGATAGCTGGTTCGTCGTTGTATCCTTTCTTGAGGTTTCGATAGTTATATTCTGCCTTTATGGCTATCTGTGGTATTGGATAGTAGTTTACACCAGCAGCAAAAATGGTTTTGTTAGTCCACTTTTTGGTTGTGCCATGTATGTAAGAGTCGTAGTGTTCAATGTGTCCGAAGAGATAAAGACGTTGGTTGTCGGCACGCAACTTACTAAATTGTGAGAAGATATCGTAACCAAACTCGAACATCATAGCCATTGCGTGGCTGCCAAAATACTTTCCGTTTCCTGTTTCGTATGGCTTAACGTATTGTGTGTTAGGGTATGCCAAGTTAGAAATTTCCTTTGCATTGCTAACGTAACCATAGTCTATATTTCCTCGTGCTATCCAATTGTAGCGATTGTATGTAAAGTCTAAGCTACCAAGATAGATGTTTCCTTTTATCTTTTTCTTTGCTCCGCGTTCGCTATCGTGTGGCACATTGTTGTGCATAGACTGTCCTGTGTATGCACTAACGCCTATGCGTAAGCCTGGAACAGAATAGTTGTCGATGCGTACGAGTGCTCCATACTTGTTAGCAACCTCGAATTCGAATGGATTTGATGTACCTTTCTGAATCCAATTGGCACGGCTGAAGTGGTAAGCATCTAAGCCTGCGATGAATTGTGCCTCGTATTTGAAGTCGCCTTTACGTCCCCAAAACGATACACCAGTCTGGTGCCATGTGCTTGGAAGTATGGTATTTTCGCCTTCTGGGCGATATACGGTGAAGAAGTTCAGCGGTTCGTGGTGTGCGTTTACTAATCCGAAAGGCACTACAATGTGTCCTGCTCTGATGTTAAATGCACTTCCAAACGATTTCTGAAGCCAGAATTGTTCTAGTTCAACCTCGCCTCCTTTTTCGGTTTCGTTCTCGAATTCAATGGCTTCATCTGCCTCGTATTCTATTGAAGAGCCAGATCCACCATGTTCAAATTCTATTTCTGAGCCCATACTCCAACCCTTTCCGAAGTTGTATCCTAAATAGATTACTGCATGGGGGATATCAAATCTGCCATGACTGGGGTCGTTTTTATAAAGTCGTGGTGTAGTGTAGCGGTTTCCGTTGTCGCTATAAAAATTGCGCGAAAAGGCTGCTTCGCCATATCCTCCTAAGCTAAGTCTGTTTCCTTTTACATGGTTCATCACCGAATCTACCGCATTTATTTGTGCCTTTGCTGTTGTTGTTAATCCACACAACAAAGCTCCTGCAAATAATGTTGTGATTATCCTGCTCATAAAATCTACCTTTTTTTTTGTATATACTTATAATAATTGATTGCAAAAGTAGTTCTTTTTCTCTTTTGGTGCAATACCTAAATGTTATGTATTTTTAGGTAAAAATGGTTTACTTTAGTACAAAAATACCTACATTAGGGTATATGTTCTATTTGTTTTAGTGTTTAAAATGCCCTTGTATGGCTATTTTACTTTATAAACATCATCTTAAATGGGGGGCGGATGCTATGTTTCTATTTAACGAAATGGGGGCAAAGTTGATGCTATTACAATGAATTGTGATACAATTTAAGGGGTCTACTCTCTGGTTAGAAGTGTGATATATATATAATAAGGTGTAATCTGCAATGCAAAAGTATGGTTTTTGTTTTTTGAATGTTATGTTGTTGCAAATCGTTTGCAACGCATTTCGTGGGTGAACGTGGATATTTCACAGAATGTTTGTAACTTGTTCTTTATCTGTATGTTACATAATCGTCATACAAAAGTATGGTTTTTGCCGTGTAAAAGTATGGTTTTTGGCGTGCAAAAAGGGGGTTTTTACAACGCAAAAAGGGGGTTTTTGAAAGAGCATATAGGTATATTGGGTGTGTGAAATGTTCTAACGAGCTATGTGATAGATTGCTATGTACAACCCTTGACGGTGTTTTTGTTTGTAGAAAGGGTAGGAACAAATGGATACGGAGAGCCTAAAACGACTGTTAATTATATAAAAAGGTAGGCAGAAAATGAAGGGTGTATAAAGTTATTTTTATAACTTTGTTTCCAACAGTCATTGTTGTTTGCTAACTTCTTTACTCGTTCGCAACAGCCGAATCAAGCATATTGTGGACAAGGAATCCCCGAAAGAATAAAATCGAAACGCATAACCAATGAATATAAAACAGCAAGGAAACGGGCAGCAGACAACCTGATGATATAAGCAAATGCAACTATGGAAAGATTCAGAAGCCTAATTTTGTGCATCATACTGGTAGCCTTCGCTACGGCAAACTATGCACAACCTATTAGAAAAAGACAATCAACAGTGCGCAAAACTGTAACGCACAAAAATTATTATGCACTGGCAATAAAGGCAATAAAGGCAAATAATCTTGCCGAACTAGATGCCAACATTAAGCACATTGGCAACATCGACTCGCTGATAGCTGCAGACAATTATCACGCTTATACGCTTTTGGGGTATGCATTACTGTATAAAAACAAGACTGCTACACAGAAACTTATTGAAAGAAAGGCTGATATTGGCTGTGTTTGCTCTGACGATGTGTTTATGTACGATGCTCTTTATATGGCTATAAACAATGCCGATATGAATCTTGTAAAGCAGTTGTTGGCGTTAGGAACCAATCCTAACCAGCCTTATAACGAAGATGGGCTGTGCCCATTGATGATGTGTTGCGACCTGAACAACGTTCCAATGGCATCTCTTTTATTAGAAAATGGTGCAAAAGCCGATGGCGTAGGCAATCTCGGAGGCGATAATGTGAGTTTTCCTTTAATGGTTGCGGTAGAGAAGAAGAATACAAACATGGTGCAATTGCTGCTGAAACACGGGGCAAAGCGAAATGTAAAGAACAATACAGGGCAAACTCCCATCTCTATTGCACGTAGCCAAAAGTTGGCAAAAATTGTAAAAATGTTGGAGAAAAGGTAACGCACCGCCACAGCAAATATGCCTAACATCAACATAATAGAACAACTAAAACAGCATAACAGTATGACGAAAAGAATATTTTATATATTGGTTGGTCTCCTTTTCTTTGTAGGTTGTCGCCAAACTAGCGCAAACTTAGCATCAACAAAAGCAGTGCAACGCAATGACAAAGCGAAAAGTCTGTTGCAGGAGAAAAGCGATACAAAAGAGCAGAGAAATAACAATGCCACCACAAACTGGGACGCTATCCATGCAAAATATGCAGCTATGAAGTATAAAACGGAGGATAGCTGGGAACTTGTGTGGTATAAAGACTACACAGGAAACTCGGATAGCAGTCCCATTGATGAGCTGAAAAGTATGAAAATAAAGCTTTTCGGCGACTCAATACTTTACTTAAACGGCAAGAAACTGAAGGTTTGTCGCACCGTACGCGACCCTTTTATGTATCAACGCGATGCCCTTTACTATCCTTCTCTCACAAAATACTTTGCCAATTTAGGCATCAACATTACCAAATCTGTCCCCGTTCTGCTTCTGCAATCCACTATGAAAGACGTTTACAGCGATATGCTGGAATACATTTACACGGGCAAATATCTTGCATTATACTGCAAAGGATATGTCGGAGTATACAAGTACATCAGGCGAAAAGACCAAGGGCTGCCTTCCCCAACAGCGCATTTAGTGTATACAGATGCCGATTTATATAAAGATATTGATAAGGAAATGAGCAGCAAACACGCCCAACAATACAACATACGTGCATATAAAAGAAAACTTAAGGTGGTTGCTGGAGACCGCATAGAGGAGATACAAAACGGCAAGGGGTTCGATTTTGTGAAACTACCCAGCTATAAAGGCTTCCCCATCTTGGTCTGTTTTAACTACAACGCGGACGATGAGTTTCTTATATTCACCTATCGTAACAACTCTATAAGTATTGATAACTGTATCAACGTCTTAGCCTTCAGCTCTTACAACAACGAAAAAGAAAGTTTTGCAATATACTCTGACGGAACTATATACGTAAAAACTGTAGATGGAAAGAAAGCCCATATAACCGTTTATCGCATTAATGATGAAGGCGATTTCTATGAATTGAATTAAAAACCTCATGGAAAATGTAGACGGAAGTGTTACGATAATAGTGTATCGGATACTGTATTTTAAATATATATAGCAGACTAAATAGATCAACCCATTGGCTTTCTCGCTTTTGTGTTGTGTATATGCCTATTATGTATAATGTGTAATGCTTCTTTTGAACCTACCTTTTATATTGTGGGCGATTGTTTTTTGTTTTTTTTAGGACGCAGAAATAAGCACCTGTGGAATAGTTAGCGAACAATTGCTTTTATGTATTTTTTGGTGCTTTGAGATATTAAGGTGTTATAGTTTGTTGTGTTTTAGCGCAATTAAGTAAAGTAATATGCAAAAATAGTTTGCAATATGAAATTAAAATATTATATTTGCACACATAAAAGCATATAAAACAACAATCTAATAAAACAAACAAAACGCCCTATACCTCTGCTACGGTGTTGCTCTAAACGAGATTTTACAGAGAGGTTTAATGCTTATGAAAAAATATTTTATACCCAATGTATGTAAAGTTGCTATGTTATTGCCACTAATATTTATGTTTTTGTTTCCTGTTTATAGTAAGGCACAAGTGCAATACGACCTTTCTGTTGGTGGCGAGAAGGTTTGTTCTGCAAATTATAACGACCTGACTGTGGTGAAAGGAGTAAGTGGGACGGTTAAATATGACCCTGATACAAAAACACTAACCTTGCAAGATGCAACAATAGACACACCAAATAAAAATCCGATAGAATCGCAAATAGAAGGTTTAACAATAAAAGTTGTTGGTGTAAATAAAGTTACTTCTAGTGGATTTCCATCTATGTTATTTCATAAACCAGCAACTATAGTAGGTGATGGAACACTCGATGTAGGCGGTGATGGTTGGGTTGGTATCTTCGTTCTTAGTACTACACTCACCATAGATAATTGTACACTAAATGTGAAAGGTGCACAATATGGTATAAATGGATTAGGAGGAAAAGACGATAAGATTGTTATTAGGAATGCAACTGTTAGTGCTGAAGGAAAAAAGAATGGTTCTGTTCGTGATATTGCCGATCTTACGCTGATTGGTTGTAAGATTTCTGAACCAGAAGGAGCTGAATTTGATTCGATGTTACACGCAATAATATTAAACGATAAAATCTTAAAAGAGAAAGTTATTATTGCGAAAGACCCTACAATGGTAGATATGCCGAATGCAGAAAAGGTGTCTCGCTCAAAAGTTTATACGCTCAATGGTATATGCGTGCAGGGTGAATTGGAAAATCAACCCACGGGTGTGTATATAGTGAATGGTAAGAAAATAGTGAAGAAATAACTATCTACACATTGTTTTAGTCCGATTTAACGTATCTTTGCGAAGCAAGACAGCTACGAATATTTCCATATTACAGATAAGATGCGATTTAAGAACAAGCAAGATAAGTCTACCATTGTTTACAACGAACATATTGTGCTTACTAACATTCCAGAAAAGGCATATCGCTATATTGTGAATGGCAAGTCGGCAATTGAATGGATTATGGACCGCTATCAAGTAAAAACAGATAAGAAGTCGCTTATTAAGAACGATTGTAACGATTGGGCACGTGAACACAACCAACCACGTTATATTTTTGATTTGTTGCAGTCGGTTATCAATCTTTCTATCCAGACAGTTGATATTGTAGAGAGTTTACCTAAACTTAAATTTGATAATTAATAACTTATGAACAAAAAAGTTTCTTTATTGGTATGTTGTCGGGTGTTGTTCTGACAATAGTAGCACTATTTGTTATTGGCTTTGTAAGACAAAAGAACAACGAAGACGATGCTATACAGTATCTTGAAAAGCCTGTGAGCTATGAGAACAAAAAGATAACATCGTTTAAGGTGTTTCAGGTGATTGGTGAAGATGCTGCTTTAGCAAAAGAAATATCTGACAAGGAATTAGATATGTATCTTGGCAATACGGTTGTGCTGATTGGTAAAGACTTTTATAGTGATCAGGTTATCACAATAAAGAATCCTAAACGAATAGGAACATATAGCTATACCAACAATGGTGGTATGCCAAAGACAGTGCCTATTATTGAAGGAGAAATAACTTCTAACTAACATTCAATAAGAATTTTGACGTGTGGTGCTTTGGCGGCTATCACCATACTATAACATCGTCGGTGTTAGAAAGCACTGGTTGGGCATTCTTAGTGTTGATAAGCAGTAGGGTGTAGATGTATTCGTATTGACGAGAATTGTATTGCAACGAAAATTGAACTGTGCCACCATTGGCAGAGAATGTTGTTACAAAAGGGTCGGTTGCCAGTTGCTGTTGCGCATCGTGTGGTAAGAGGTGTGTTTCGTAGTAGTTTTCGAAGATGGGATTGCCGTAACGGGTGCGATAAATATTGGTTAATATTCGGTAGCTTCGTAGTGGATTGTTTACGTTGGTGAAGAAAATGCGCACCGTGTCTACTTGTTCGTTGGTGTTTTTTTCTATTTCAACGATGCAAGGAATGCTTTCGAAACGTCCGCTAAGAATAGTGTTGGTTTTGTTGATGGGCTGTCGGGGTGGGGCAGTTTCTGTTTTAAAACCTTTTGCCATTAGCGAATCGGCAAAGGCTGTAGCTGTATTGTTGAGCGAAATTCCGCAGAATGTAAGGTGTTGATGCTCAACAATTGTGGTGTTTTGCGCTTTTAAAAATGTGCAAAACAATAGTAGAAATGAACCGAAAAGAACTCTCATATAAGAATAACGTGTTTGTTTGCAGAATATTTTGTTTGTTTGTGGTTGGTTTGGCTTTTCTACCAAACTAAGCTCTCATTGTTGGTGTGGTATAGTGCTATAAAGGCTACTGTTTGTGTTGTGATGTGTGAAACGCTATTGACAGATATCTAAGACGAACGTGACAGATATCTGAGACGAGCGTGACAGATATCTGAAACCGAAGAGCCTTAATGTTTGCGATATGCTGTTTTGTTTATGCGTAAGAAGTAGGTGCTATTTGTAAGTTCTCTGCCTGTTTTCTGTTGAAATAAAAAAGTGCCTAAAGGAACTATGCCTTTAGACACTTTTATTATTTAAAGCAATATTCTAATTCTGCTTAAATGGCTGCTGCAATCCATTCGTAAACGTAGCTGCAAACACCAAACAGTATGATGCCAGTGGTGCAAACAGCAAGAGCAAACTTTGTGTTGCAATCGCTCTTGAAAGTTGGCATAGGAGCATCGCTGTGGTTTATATACATTGCCTTAACTATTTTTAGATAGTAGTAGAGCGAAACCACAGTGTTTATGAGTGCAACAAACAGTATTACGTAAGTCCACGCTCCCTCGCTTGTAGCTATGTCGGCACCTTTTACGCCCGACATAAACACAAAGAATTTAGAGAACATTCCTGCAAATGGTGGTATACCACCCAGCGAGAACATTGCAATAGTCATAAGGAAGCTAAGGCGTGGATTGGTTTT
>QWCF01000327.1_pt1 | contig 20267 bp, 19 predicted proteins | sample 1972521 | NCBI WGS metagenome assembly QWCF01 (sample SAMN09866715, study PRJNA288562) | Human oral metagenome isolate term4_saliva, whole genome shotgun sequencing...
GAGCGACGACTTCTATTCGGTAAAACGATGAAATTCCAAACTGAGGCAGGGCTATCGGCGCTGCCTCTGCCATAATAAAGATGTTGCAATTTGTTGCGACGCATCACCAAACAAACCAGAAATGAGATCCGTGATGAGTCAAGACACCACTAAAAAGAGTGGTACAAAAAGAAAAACAACGCCCACCAAGCGTTCCGTTGAGCCTCTTAAAGAGACTACCGCGGAGCATGCCGCTGGTGCTCTCAAAATATTTTCAACTAAAAAAGCCGAGAAACCCCAGGTAACTGAGAAATCTCAATCTGACTCAAAAGCTGTTGAGGTTAAAAAGCCTGCGGTGACTCAAAAGGACGCTTCTTCCCAGGAGAGTTCCAAGGACATTAAGTCTAAAAGAACTGTTCAAGTTAAGAGGATTGATAGGACTCAGAAGCCCGAGCGTGACCAGAAGTCCGAGCGCAGGCAGAAGGCTGAAAGAACTAATAAACCGCAGTTCAGCGTAGCTTCTCTGGTAGAGCTTAAAGACAACGCACTTGACTTCGCGCGTAACCACACCAAGCTTGTCATTTTTCTCGGCGTTGTAATCTTTTTGCTTGTGGGCTTGTATCCGCCAATTCGTGGCTACTACCACGCTGTTCGCGAGCATGACGAGTTGCTGCTAAATCAGCAGAAGCTTGAAGAAGATCAAAAACGACTTGAGTCCGAGGTTCAGGGTCTGCAGACAAAAGAGGGCATCATAGACGAGGCTCATAAGCAGGGCTTGGTTTCTGGCGACGAGGAATCTGCACGGGTAGAGGGCCTTGATAAAAAGAAGGACGAGAATACCGTTCAGCAGAAAAACTCTGGGGAGGGCGGCTCTTCTGAGGGGTCCGGCGCCGATAATTCAAAGTCTGATAGTGGGAACTCACACTAATGCTTCTAGCTGCAATTGATATTGGAACCGTAACTGCTCGACTTGCGCTTGCGCAGGTAGAGGACGGTCGCGTCATTCGCATGGCCAAATACACCGAGATTGTCAATTTGGGCGAGGGTGTTGATAAGACAAAGCGCCTGTTACCTGAGGCAATTCATCGTTGCGTTGGTTGCGTTTCTTCCTATGTTGATCACGCGAGAAAAGAGGGCGCTGAGGCGGTTGTGTGCACGCTCACAAGCGCTGCTCGCGATGCAGAAAATGCTCCTGACCTGGGAATGGGTCTAGCTTCGCTGGGACTTGAGCCCATGATTATTCCAGGTGAAATTGAAGGCGCGCTCACTTTTCTGGGTGTCTCTCACGATTTTGAGAATCATCGCATTCTTGTTGCCGACAGCGGCGGTGGTTCAACTGAGCTGGTCGTTGGTACGCTGATAGGTCAGCCTGCGGCCCAAGGCGCAGGCCAGCAGCTTGACATCAACTTCGTTGAGTCCGTTGACCTTGGTTGCAGGCGCCTGACTGAGCGTTTTAATCTGTCGGCAGATCACCCTTCAGCTGAGGACATCGAGGGAGCTCACCAAATGGCAGCTCAGATGATGTCTGAAGCTATCGGCCGAGCTCAGCAGCTATGTGCAGCGCCAGAACTTCTGGTTGGCGTTGGCGGAACCGCAACCAGCCTCATCGCCATCAGGGACCGCCTCGACCCGTACGATCCATCAAAGGTGCACCTCAATCACATTTCGATTGATGAGGTGACGCAGATAGAGGAGCTTCTCGCCAGCAAAACGCTAAAGGAGCGAGAAGACATAACGGGATTGCAAGCAAAACGCGCGCTTGTCATGCTCGCGGGTACTATTTTGCTTGCAGAATTGATGAAGAATTCGGGCTTTAAACACCTGGTAGTAAGTGAGAGTGACCTGCTCTTTGGCCTGGTGGTAACTGCAGCTGCCGTTCACCAGGGAAAGCAGTCGCCTGTGATTTGGCAGCCAATTTTGCGCCCTCTGAATTAAAAGTAGTGGCATAATAGCTAGACATATCCGGGGGCGTGGCGGAATTGGCAGACGCAGGGGACTTAAAATCCCTCGACTTCGGTCTTGCGGGTTCGAGTCCCGCCGCCCCTACCACTTTTGTTGCAGAATAAATAGCATTTTAGCTGTGCATTTCTAGAAAATATTTAAGTATTAGGTATTTTTGAGCGTGAAGAGTGTATAGCTCTTTACCTGGTAAAACTTACCTCATCATTTAGCTTAGGGGTGCGGACAAATAGTTGGACCGAATCGGTCCGGTTAGGAGTCCGTATGTTCACCGAAGAAGAGAAGGAGAAGGCCGCGTACATATCGGAGGCTGTTGCATCACGGGTAACGATCCGGAATGGCATTGCAACGATTGCGAAGAGGAGTTTTAGTTACTGGGACAATTTGTCCCAGTAGGGCCGCAATTAGGAACTGTTGGGCGTTTTGTCTTTAGCCGGTTCCGGATATGTAGAATAATGAAAACCAACCAACGTTCAGCAGAGACGATAGGGAGGAAATATGGGTATCAAAGAAGTCAAGAAGAACCCGATAAACATGATGGTCGCTGATGCGGACGACCAAACCCTCGAGGCTGTCATCCAGCTTCGCAAGAAGGTCGGCAGCCAGGAGGAGCGCCTCGGATTCGTTAAGGGCCTCTACTACATCTCACTAGTCGATGCCGACTACACCGGGGACGAGAAGGCGCTCGTTGAAGGCACGGCATGTGCGCTCGGAATCAACGAGTCCACCCTTACCTATATGGAGCATGAGATTAACGATGATCCCGATGCCTCCATCGACTCCTTTGCCACCGCCGGATCAAGGGAGTACCGTCAGCAGCTCTTTGAGGAGATGGCTGCGCTTACCTACCTAAAGGGATATCAGCTCGCCGAGGAGGACAGGGCGATGATGAAGGTCGCTAAGGCGATGGGCATCAAGGAGGACAAGGCCGAGAAGACCATGTACGAGCTCTACATGGCGATGCAGGGATTCGACGTCTCCAAGAAAGCGACGATTGCGAAGGCCGCCATGGGAGTCGGGGCGATTGCGGCAGGCGTTGCGATTTGCGCCGTCACCGCTGGAGTGGCTGCTCCCGCAATCGGCGCGGCGATCGGCGGCATGCAAGGCTTGACAGGAATTGCCGCGGTAAACGCAGGCTTGGCCGCGCTTGGCGGCGGAGCTATTGCAGCAGGAGGAGGTGGCGTGGCCGCTGGAACGGCTGCGATCATCACCGCGGGTGCAGTTGCAGGCGGTAGCGCCGCAGCTGTCGGAATCAGCGTCAAGGAGAATATCACCGCCGCCCATGACAAGAAGAAGCTCCAGGCTGCCATCAAACAGCAGCAGAAGGACAATATGACCAAGCAGGAGATCACTGAGAACCTCATCAAGGCAATCGAGCTCGAAAAGGACCGTCTCAAGCAGCTGGAGGAGCTGCATGTGAGCAGGCGTGACATCGCCAGCATCGAGCTCCAGATTGCGAACCTGCTTGCACAGAAGGCGGAGATAGCCGCCAGCATGGAGAGCTAAGATGCCATCAGGACCAAGGCGCGATCCGTATCTCGACAGGTTGCGCGCTATCCAGGCCGAAACAGCAGGCATCGACGCGTGCCTGGATGCTCTTGAATCCGGATACACCCTCGATGCCGAGAGGGTCGATTCGATCGTAAGATCCCAGATGCTTGCAAGGCCGGTGAGATACGAGGACTTCCTCTCGGAAGGGAAACTAGAGGAAATCGCCCTCGAGTACTCCCAGGCGCTGAACAAAGGGGTCGACTGCGACGCCCTCGATTATGCGTTGTCGGCGGCTTGCGGACTCGTCAGCGGAATAGTGGACGTTATCTTCGTCGGGACGCCTGGCGAAGGCTTGGCAGGCAAAGCCTCTGACAACCTTTTTGACGCAGTTGTAGTGCGCTTCGCGAAGACCCTCAAGGACGACAATGGCAATCCGCTTTGGAATCCGAAGCCCGGGAACGAGAACAATGTCGCGTCGGCCATAGGAAGGTTGGAGCAGGTGTGCAAAGTCGGATACGACCAGGCGAAGTCGGCCGACACAGCAGGCGTCATTAAAAACATGCTCCCAAAGAACCACCATGCGAAATCGGCATCGCACTACCCCGATTTCATAGGCCTCATCGCCTCCATCTGCAACCAGTTCACTGACACTTCGACGTTCTTCGATAGCAATAACGGTCAGATCGCCATCGTTCCTGGAACAGGAAACGGAGTCGAGCTGATTGGCAAGACCCTAACGGCCAAGGTCTTTGCGGGGACGATTAATTGGTTCGGGCACTGCATGTCCGATGTGGCTGGCAGCAGTGGCGCCAGCGGACGCGGAACAGGGCTTCCTCTGCCTTTCTGGGAGTTCTTCGAGCTTTGCAACTTCGGGAAGTTCCCGAACGAGAAGGGCCAATGGCAGTCATTCGCGACCGTCATGACCCAGGTCTACGAGCAGGGTTACGATCTGAGGCACGGAGTTTCGACGACCTTCCCCGTGCTGATAAACGAGCTGCTCGTAAGGGCTGTATACACTATCAAGCGCCACTTCGGCGCAGGCGTTCCGTGGGCAGAATGCCTTCCTGTCGGAAAATGCCCTGAGCTCCAGAGAATGCTTACGGTTGGAGTCGGCTCTATGTGCCTGATCGATCTGGGTCATGCCGCGGCAACGTCCTGGGGCAACTGGGTAAAGTTCTTCGGGGAACTGAATATCACTGCTTGGACGCGATTCGGATTGCAAGGAGCAAGAGAGCTCCAAGCCGTCGCAGAGAGAGACACCAGAAACCTGCTCGAGCTAAACGACGACATTTCCTCGGAATGGAATCGGCTGTTAGAACGCAGTCAATCACTCCTTGAGTAAGAGCGCACTGGGACAAATTGTCCCAGTGCTGACAAAGTGGAGTGCGGTCAAAATTTAAAGCTTTTATTTTTCTAACAATGGGGTAAGTTCTTGCTCAGCTTTTTTAGTGGGACCATCCCAAGTGAAATACTCTGGGTAGAACTTATATAGTTCTCTACGGCGGATTATTGCAACCTGTTCATTACTCGGAAGGCTCATGTAGATAGCCATATTTTTCTTTACATCAAGCTTTTTCCCATACTTTTTAAGTAACTTTACGTGTTCACGTGCATAAGAATTGCTTCCTCGCATTAAGGCATCAAAAGAAATATCTAACGAGTCACAAAGAGCATCATAATCAATTACCATGAGAGGCCTCTTTTACTACAGCAATAGTGATTTGCTATTCAATCTGAACAAGTATCTTCAGCAAAGCAACTTTATTTTATTCTGCAATAGAGATCGTTAAAAGTTATTTCCATATCTATTCTGTTCTCCTTTAGAAACTTGTATACTACTTGTCTTGTATCTAACGTATGCACGACTAATTTTTTATTTGCTTCGGAGGACCTATGTCATTTGAGACAGGTGTTTTTCCGGTTTTAGTTTTCGAAGACGCAGCAGCAGAGCCGATATCTCCGCAGGTCAGGGGAGGACTCAACGTGTCGTCTGCTACACCTCTTCACGTTCAGCTGTCTGATTTGATGCGCGTCAAAATTCTGTCAGAAGACTGGAAGGCGGGAACGTACATTCCGTCTGAGGCCGAATTTATGGCGCAGTATGGCGTCAGCCGAGGAACCATCAGAAAAGCTATTCAATCCCTGGTCAAAGAGGGTTTGCTACTTACTCAAAAGGGTCGAGCAACACAGGTAATCTCTAACACCGTTCGTCATGCGGCAGGAAATACCGTGCTTTCATTTGCAGCCGCGCTCAGAGATGGTGGCTTTGAGTATCGAACCGAAGTCCTATTTAAGCAGGTAGTTCCTGCAGATCAAGCTGTTGCCGAGCACCTGGAGATTCCCATTGGCTCTGATGTACTCTTTTTGCGTCGTGTCAGGAGCGTCTCGGATAGACCTGTGGTGTGCCAGGAATCATGGTCTAACCTGCTTGTTTGTCCGCAGCTTGAGAAGGCGGACTTTGAGAATGAGTCGCTCTTTGATGCGGTTGAAAGAACATCTCAAAAAGAAATTGCACGCTCTCGCATGCGCTATCAGTCGCAAATTGCAGGTAAAGACCATGCCGACTACCTGCAGTGTTCTCCAAATGAGGCTTTGCTTGTACTTGAGCAGGTAATTGAGCTGTCCGACGGTAATTGCATTGAGTGGAGCCAGACTTGGCTTGCCCCGCACCAAAGCGTTGTTGGTGTATCTGAGCAGGTAGATGACTCTATTGGACCCCTGGACATCTCTTCTGTTCGTCAGTCAGAGCACGTGGGCACATCGCTGACCTCTGCAGAAATAGATCCTGATCAGCGCAAACAGCTTGAGCTTGATTTGTGCCACGAGGCGCTGGTAGTGCGTCGAGGCATTATCGAGTTGGCTCATCGTTACAGGTCAACGCCATTTCACATCGGCGGCGCGTGTTCTGTAGCAGACATAGTCTCCGTGCTTTTGAGCAAGGTTATGCAGGTAGGCCACAGGGATTGCGAGTGGGAACTCAGAGACCGCTTGATTCTCTCTAAGGCTCACACATCGCTGGCTTTGTTCCCAGCTCTTCTACGTGCAGAAATGATCTCTCAAGAGGATATTGACCGCGGGGTCTTTGGACCCGATGCCGTCCTCTTTAAGCATCCACTGCGAGACCCTCAGCGTGGCTTTGAAATTTCTGGTGGCAGCCTTGGCATGGGCTTGGGCTATGCCGCTGGCCTGGGGTTAAGCCTTCGTAGAAAAGATCTTCCTTCTCGCGTTTTTTGTATTTTGGGTGACGGCGAGTGTGACGAGGGTTCCATTTGGGAGAGCGCGGCGTTTATCGGCCACAACCAGCTCTCCAACGTCACGGTCATTGTCGACCAGAACCGCATGCAACTGGACGGCCCTTGCGCATCCATTTTGGACACCGGTTCAATTGCAAGAAAGTTTGATGCGTTTGGTTTTGAGTCTGTCGAGGTAGACGGACATGATGTGCTTGCGCTGTACGACGCATTAAAGCAGCAAACTTCCAGGCCTCGTGCGATTATCGCGCATACCATCAAGGGCAAGGGACTTTCATTTGCCGAGAATAACGTTTCGTTCCACGACGCGTGCGTGACGGACGACCTCTATGAACAGGCATTGCTTGATCTGAAAGTCGCAGAGGAGGCATGCTCATGTTAGATACATCTTTGCAGCCATCGTGCATTTCGGCTGAAGAGTCGCAGATGCTTGCGGGTATGAATACAAAGGAAGTGTTCGGCTGGGTTATGGGTAAGCTTGCCGAGGATGACGAGCTGCTGACTGTTGCCGTTGCCGACTATGGTCGTCGTTTGAACCTAGATCGCTTTCGAGAGCTTCGACCAGACGGCTACATCCAGTGTGGAATTGCAGAGCAGAACCTTATTGAAGTGGCGTCTGCCTGTGCAAATGAAGGTTTCCACGTTTTTGCGCCGTGCTATGCCACGTTTGTGACCTCACGAACGCTCGACCAGATTCGAGTCAACCTTGGCATGATGAAGTCGCCCGTGGTGCTTGTAGGTGTTGCTGCTGGCTGCGAATCCGCAGCTACAGGCCCATCTCACATGGCTGTGGAGGACATTGCGATTACCAGGACCATCCCGGGGCTTTCCGTGCTCAATCCGATCGATAATGCCCAGCTTGCGGCCACGCTCATGGACCTCGCAAAGCATCCCCGACCAGCTTACGTGCGTATGACCTCGTGTGATGGCGTCAATCTGCATCCAGATGGTTACGTTTTTGATGCGTCCGGTGTCGAGAAACTCTTTGAGTCGGCTTGCGCGGTGGGTGCGGCGGGGACATTTGAAGTCGCAGACGGCGCAGCGACGCCCGAAGCAGCGGCTGCTGAAGCCTCAACTGAAGTCACGACCGTCACTCAGCCGAGGCGTGTGACCGTTCTTACAACAGGTGCGATAACCAGCCGAGTTGTTGAGGCAGCTCAGAGAGCTGCAGGGCAGATTACCTCAGTGCAGGTGGCTGCTGAGCAAGCCGCTGCCGCGCAGACAAACATCGAGGTTTACGGTGTGTCGAATATCAGGCCACTTGACGCTTCTCTGACGCAAATCTGTCAGAACTCTGACGTGATTATTACGGTTGAAGAGCACAGCATTTTGGGTGGATTTGGCAGCGCCGTTCTCGAGCAGCTTAGCGCATCAGGCACATGTCCGCAGGTAATACGTTTAGGCATGCCCGATACGTATTTGGAGGCAGATGTTCACCACAACATTCTTGCGCGTGCTGGACTATCGGTTGAGAGTCTACAAGAGGTCCTTCTCGCCAACTGTTAAATCAACTGATCAAATCCGGGAAGTCTTTTGTATACTCGCTTGATGATTTAACATTCCAAGAACGGACGAATAACTTTTGAGAGCTCGACAATTTTCATATTGAAAGTCTTTATTTAATTAGCCCTCATGAAGATAGTGAGTTAGTTGGAACTGTCCCTTGCCCATTGAGATGATGAACAAGGGATCGTCCCCATGTTCTTGATTGATTATTTTTTCAACTTCTTGATTTGTAGTAATGTGGCCGATTCCATTATTCCAGGTGACATGCCAGTCACAGTAAAGGACTGATTTTTCAGGTTCTTGCGGAGGTGTATAAATCCCACCAATTTTTTCTCCCTCGCAAATGAGTGATGGCATTGAATAGAACCACACATCATCTGAATATTCATTAGCAAAAGTCATACATGCAATTTGAGTCTCAGGATTAGGGGTGTCACATTGAACCCATTTAATACTTGGAGGGTTAAAGCTCCCAGTAAAAAGAATATATATAATCGATGCAGACATAGGTATTATCGCAATGGTTTGTAAAACGGTGTGTACAAGTTTTCTACTATAGTTTAAAGACTCAAAAAAGCTGCGAGACGACACGATTAAAAAAATGACTATAGCCGCTAAAATAAAGCATACCATCCAGTGTCTAAAAAACAGTACTCCTAAAAAACACACTGGAGTGGGATATGTTATGAACGAAATGAATTCATTTGCATAGAACAGCAGAAAGAGAGTTGCTAAATAAATGGCCGCTCTTAGTAAATGAACAAGGCGATTAGTCTTTGAAAGCATCTCATTACCTCATTCTGCAAGTTTGAGAAATAACATCAACTCATGATTTCATAGACGGATAAGATTTGTATGTATGGGATAAAAATTTTTTCTTGTTAGGGTTTCAACGGCATTTGAGTTTGTAGTTGTAATGTCGTATTGGTTATTTTCATGAACTAGTAGCCACTCAATATCTTTAGTTGGTACTGAGTCGCTATATAACCTAATAGTTGCTATACTTTCTCCCAAGCCGAATGGAAAACGTAAAACATAAAAGTGGAGAGTTTCTTCTCCTCCAAAATCAAAATCCTCAAGTAAAACAACTCTGGATAATGAAATTTCTCCAGTATTTACTACAGGTTTATAATCATTTTGACAGGAAAAGATGCAAGGAATGAATAAAAATAATGCTGCACAAAAAGCAACAGAGGTATTATAAACAGCAAATAGGTAAGTTGCTTTTTTAAAAAAAGTAACCATAGATTTTATTTTAGACAACAGTATTAGTGAAGTTATTAGAATGAAAATAGACATAAGAAATAATGCCTGCGGTATTGTTAACAAAGTGCCAAGAAAGCTCACTGGAGTAATATAATCAAGTGAGAAGAAAGAGAAATTTGAGAAGAAGAAATAAACCACTGACAGGACGCAAATAACAAAATATACGAAGCAAATTACCGTGATAAAAAACCCTTTTGACCTGTCCATCGCGATATCCTTTTCTGTAGGCAGATAAAGACATTTCAGTAGAACGGTGATAACGAAAAAACTTCTTATTGTGGGAGTCGTTATACTTTCGGCGCTTTTTGATCTTCTCGCAAAAATCGGCCCTATTTCTATGGTTCAAATTACAATGACATTCTATATTGTTGAAGAAAGTATGTCTGCAATAAAAGCTTTAAAGAAGCTTGGCATAAAAACACCTGCTAGATTAGTTAAACTAATAAAAGAAAAGCTTAATGACAAATAGCGTATGGTGCCCCCAACGGGAATCGAACCCGTATTGCCGCCTTGAAAGGGCGATGTCCTAACCGTTAGACGATGGGGACGCGAAGAAAAAGTATAGCAAAGATGCTGCAGATTTCTAGGGCTAAACGAAGCGATTTTGAGCTTTCATCTATTCTTCGTTTTCCCACCAGTCCAGCCCGGCCTTAAACGCGTAGTCGCGAGCGCTCTGAGTTACGCCGGGCACCGACTCAGCCCACGAAATAAATTCCGGCACGTCGGCGATAATCGCCTCGGCCTCGTGAACTGCGATAACGTTCTCGGCAAACGTGTCAGGTGTGAAATTGATCCTGCACGGAATGTAGAGATCAACAAAAGATGGCCTGAGCAGCGCATATGCCGCTCCCTCGCCGAGGTTGACAAATCCTTTGAGCGCGCGCTTTGCCGCGGGCATGCGATTTAACTTAAAGAACAACAGCGTAAACGCCAGGCGCATCCAGGCATTTGACTGATACCCGCAACTCTCGTCAAGCTTGTGGAGCCCCTCCTCGTCTTCCAGGCGAGTAAGAACATATGCCAAGGTAAAACGTGCACCTAGCAAATCTGTTGGCGAGAAAAACAGGAGATCTTCACAGGCTTTTTTGGAGAGCTTGAAGCAAGCGCAATCGGTTGCGACCTGGGCAATCTGTGCGTAGAGGCGCAAGAGAGGGCGGGCTTCAGCGCAACTCCAAGCGTCGCCGTGAGCTTGCTTTGCTTGCTCTAGTTTTGGCCTAAATATGGGGTCAAATTCTTTTTGCAGGTCTAGCAGGTCGTTGAGGATCGCTGCAGGATGATTGTTGGAGATCTGCGCAAGAATTCGCTGAGCTTCAAGGTTAATGCTTGTGTTAGCAAGAGCTGGGTTTTCAGTAATATTTGTCATTTGATTATGCAAGAAGTTAAGCAGATCCATCCGACTTGCAAAGAAGTCAGCATCGGAATCAATTTCTTTTGTAATTCCAGCCTGATACTTGCCAATGACATTGACGTATTGAGCAAAAGCCTTTTCTTCTTCATCGGCAATGAAGTTTTCAGGCGAAGCTTCTACCGCAAGTTTTAACTCATAGAGAGCAGCTTCAGATACGATGTTCTTTTCTTGTGCGCACTTAGCTACCAGGCGGTCTACCTGCTCGCTGGCCATGTCGTTAGCGGAATGCTTAATCACTCTGCATCACCACCCGAGTGTGGATTATTTGGCCCGTCGATATGCGGCCCGCTTGGTCGCGGGCCAGCGGGACCTCCGGGGAAGTCGGGGCCGACCGGGCCGCCGGGGAAGCCGGGGCCAACCGGGCCGTCGGGCTTGCTGCCGCCGGATTCCCCAGGGAACGAATCGGCTGAAGCAAACAAGGCGTTTGCCTGCATCTGCAGTTCTTTTTCTGCAAGTTCAACGGTCTTTGGGTCTCTCGCCCTAACTTGATCTGCAAGCCAACGACCAAGAACACCGCGTCCTATCAGGTCATTTCCTTCTTGCAGCAGTACCGTTGCCTCTGCAATGGCAATGATGAGCTCGTCCTCAGAATAGGGGAGCACGTTAAGGCGCGAGAACTCTCCCTCGGGCAAATCCTTCTGCACGAAGCAACAAAGCGTTGCCTCCGGATAGCGCTCAATCAGCAGGTCAAGATAGTGCTCCGCCTCAACCAGCTCACGCTTCTTGAAGTGTATGGCCAAACGAGCCAGCAAAATCCACGGGTCATCTGCCCCACGAGGCGGATCAAGCTTGCGGTACTGGTCCATGAGGTTGTCGAGGGCGTCCTCGTCCTCGAGTTTTGCGTATGCGAGCGCAAGCGTAAAACGAGCATCGGCCGCGTCGGCAGCGTCAAGCTCTAGGAGTTTCTCGCCATATGCGATGGCGTCTTTGTTGCGGCCGCAGATAAGTGCGCGAGAAGAAAGCGTGGCTAACCAGCGCTTATAGGGGTTGATGGCCAGGCGCTGGGCAAGTTCTGCCTGCTCGGCGGGAAGCCCCTGCGAGGACTCTTGCGCCTTCTGGTAGCACGCGGCTTCAACCTGGGGGAGTTTCTCCACAAGGAACTGGTAGTAGGCGTCAAAAAGCCTGCTATTTGAGGCGTGGAGCATTCGCTGGGCATCAAAACAATTGGGGTCCAGCTGAATTGCCTGGTTAAGGAGGCGTTTTCCCTGGTCGATAAGGGCCTGCGCCTGAGATTCTTCGACAAACGGCAGGCGATAATCAACAATCTCGGCCGCTTGCGCAACTAGATTGAACGCGCGGTCTTCGTCGGTTTGAGGGAGGGAATTGCGGTCGTTGGAGAATCGCCAGTTGAAGTCCTTCATCAGCGTAGCAATGCTGTCCTCGTCGCTGACTTGCGTGCGAGCAAAGCGGAGGATAAGCCGCTGGTAGTCCTCTTTTACCGGGTCAAACGCCACAGGATTCCTTTCTCTCTTACGTAATGATATCGCAGGTTATTGAGGTGTGCGGCGCAACTCCGCGAGCGTCGTAAGAAGATTGCGAACGGCAGACGGAAACGTTTGGAGTGGACGGGTTTCTCGCCAGATGGGCGTCAGGTTCCTGTCAAAGGAGTGTATATATTCTGAACGATATTGCATAAAATGACACTTTCATTTTGGTCAGGTGTCCAAAATGAGCTAGAATAGAAATGTTGAGAAGAAGTAATTGCGAAGAATGGCTTCGCTAGCCGCTTAGGGAAGCGGCACATAGTTAAGGAGAGGTTTTATGGGACGTTTTACAAATCCACGCGATCTGTATTTTGGCGAGGGCGCTCGTCACGAGGTTAAGAACCTCAAGGGTAAGAGGGCAGTTATCGTTTCCGGCGGCAGCTCCATGCGTCGTGGCGGCTTCCTTGATGACATCGAGAATGACCTCAAGTCCGCAGGTTTTGAGGTTGCTCACATTGAGGGTGTCGAGTCCGATCCTTCCGTCGAGACTGTTATGAGCGGTGCTGCTAAGATGAGCGAGTTCCAGCCAGACTGGATCATTGCTATCGGCGGCGGCTCCCCAATCGACGCAGCTAAGGCTATGTGGATCAAGTACGAGTACCCAGAGACCACTTTTGAGGACATGTGCAAGGTCTTTGGTCTTCCTGAGCTCCGCACCAAGGCTCACTTCTGCGCAATTTCTTCTACTTCCGGTACCGCAACTGAGGTAACCGCATTCTCCATCATTACCGATTACCAGAAGGGTGTTAAGTACCCACTGGCTGACTTCCAGATTACCCCTGACGTCGCAATTGTTGACCCTGAGCTCACTTACGGCATGCCTGTTAAGCTTGTTGCTCACACTGGTATGGACGCACTGACCCACGCTATCGAGGCATACGTTTCTACCGTTGCTTCCATGTACACCGACGGCGACGCTCTGCACGCAATCCGCGAGATTGTCGAGTGGCTGCCAAAGTCCTACGCAGGCGACAAAGAGGGACGTCAGCACATGCATGACGCACAGTGCCTCGCTGGTATCGCATTCTCCTCTGGCCTTCTGGGCATCGTTCACTCCATGGCTCACAAGACCGGCGCTGCATTCTCCGGTGGACACATCATCCATGGTTGTGCAAACGCTATGTACCTGGGCAAAGTTATCCAGTTCAACGCTCGCGACGAGCGCGCAAAGACTCGCTATGCATTCATTGCTAAGGAGATCCTGCACCTCGAGGGCAACACTGAGGACGAGCTGGTAGAGGCACTTGTTCAGAAGATTCGCGACATCAACGACGCTCTTAACATCCCACAGGGCATCAAGAACTACGGTGAGGGTGGAACCAAGTCCGAGACCTCCATCATCGATGAGAAGGAGTTCTTCGAGAAGGCTCCAGAGGTTGCTCGCCTTGCTATCGAGGACGCTTGCACCCTCTCCAACCCACGCAAGCCTACCCAGGAGGAGATGGAGCAGCTGCTTAAGTGCGTTTACTTCGATCTTCCTGTCGAGTTCTAAGATCTAGCTTAGACACTTAGCTTCGCTAAAAGCCTGGTAGCGTTCCGCTACCAGGCTTTTTTGTGCGCCCAGCGCGGGCGGACGGCAGGCTTGCAGGTGGGCAAGTGCGGGCGGGCACGACAACGTGCTGGTAACGTGTGCAGGCGTGCGCGGATGGGCATTTCGGTGTCAAAAGTTCCTCGAGTCACCTCCAAGTGGTAAAAAAGTCGTTTAGTTGGAAATTTCATTTTTCTGCATACAACGTTTGCCCAGATAAAAGTTTTTGAGGCGGTAAAAAATCGTCTTAGTTGGAAATAAAACGTCTATTTTTCAATTTTCATTTCCAACTAAACGGGTTTTTTACCTTTTTCGGCACATAATTTTGAGCTCAAAAATTACGTATTCATGGAAATGAATTTAATTGCAGAATTATTCAGAATTTTGAAACCAAGCCAGAGAAGTTACATGATGAACTCCCGCAGGGTGCCAAACGACAAATCTTGCACAGATTTCCTGTGTGATTTCAAATCGGTCAGATTACTTGCGCCATTTCCGGGTATGGAATTCATACTTTTTCGCGAAGGAGTGCTATGGATTACTGTCTTTCGTACTTTTCAGCGTTTAATTTATTAATGAGTTCCTCTAGGCCATTTGATTCATCGTCGGCAGCAAATGCTATAGTCAGAGCGCCACTTGTTCCCGAGTCTACACCTGGAGCGGCCATGGAACGAGAGCTTGCCGTCTACTATGGGCTTCTGCCGGAGATACAAGGCGTGCGACCCCATCGGGAGTCTAATAGTAAGGTTGACCTGCTAATTCGTGATGTGAATTCTGCGTCTACAAGAGCAAATGTTGCACTTCACATCTGTAATTCAAAAGTTTTGCCATCAATGCTCCTGCTAATAGATACTGACTTAAAAGGATTTGTGACATCTCCAGAATTCACTTACTTGCAAGTCGCTTCAAAACTCGATTTCATCGGAACAATTCTTGCAGGCAGCGCGCTATGCTCTGATTATTTTTTGAACCAAAATGGACACGGTGGAGTTTCGCAACGCCAAAATGGCCCTCTGACAAATCGCGCTGCAATTGCAAAGTTTCTTGCCACACAAGGAAGAAAGCGTGGCATCATTCCAGCTAAACGAGCGCTTCAACACATCGTAGAGAAAGCTCGGTCGCCCCGAGAGGCCTCGCTTGCGCTGCTATTGTGCCTCCCGTATAATCTCGGTGGCTTTAATCTAGGAACTGTCGAGCTCAACAAGCCTATTGAGCTGGAAAATCGATATGGCGAGAAAATCACTCGAATTCCAGACCTAACCATTCAGCTCAAGGACAAGAGGCAGAAGCGGGCTATGGTACTGCTAGACTACAATCCGGCAACTACACACTCTGGCGGCCAAAAAATCACGCGAGACCTGGACAGGGAAAACGAGCTGGTAACAGGCGTTCAGTGTCCGCATTTTTCGGTATCTGGCGAGATGCTTAAAAGCTTTGAAAGCGTTCAGGGCTTGGTCCGCCAGATTCGCGAGTCTACCGGAATAACAGCACGTGACACGACTATGTCAGATCTCGAAGAACGACAGCGGGAGCTCTGGGCACGGCTATTCAAATCCAGGTAGCAAAACCAGCTGCCACGTCTTTTCTGCGCCGCTTGCCGTACAATAGAGAAGCATAAACCGCTCATAATCGCACAGCCAGAAGGAGAAAATCGTGGAAGTTAACGGCCTTATCGACCATACAAATTTGAAGCAGAACGCAACCGCTGAAGACATCAAGAAACTTTGCGCCGAGGCAAAGCAGTACAAGTTTGCAACTGTCGCCATCAATTCTTGCTGGGTTTCTCTGGCTCATGCCGAGCTCGAGGACTCAGGAGTTGGTATCACTTCCTGCATCGGTTTCCCTCTGGGCGCCGCTTCAACTGCAGCTAAGGTCGCCGAGGCCAAGCAGAGCGTCGCCGACGGCACAACCGAGATTGATATGGTCATCAACGGTGGCCACCTGGTCGCGGGTGACGACGACTACGTTATCGCTGATATCAAGGCTGTCGTTGAGGCCGCTGGCACCGTGCCCGTTAAGGTAATCCTGGAGTGCTGCCTGCTTGATGACGAGCAGATCGTTCGTGCTTGCAAGGATTGCATGGCTGCTGGAGCCGCGTTCGTCAAGACAAGCACCGGCTTCAGCACCGGCGGCGCAACTGTTCATGATGTCGCTCTGATGAAGCAGACTGTCGGTGACACTTGTAAGGTTAAGGCTGCTGGCGGCATCCACAATAAGGCTGACGCTGAGGCAATGGTTGCGGCTGGCGCTGATCGTCTGGGCTGCTCCAGTGGAATCGCTATCGTCACCGAGTAGCTCGCTGATCAGGAGTTTACCGGACCGACACTTCACTGATAGGTAAATGAAAACGACCCCGTAGCATGTGCTGCGAGGTCGTTCTTTGTTATGGAATAGTGGGGTGGCGAGAAACCCGCCGGAGCGTCGAGAAAACCGTGCGAGCTGCGGCTTGCACCACCCGGATGCCATGCGCTGCTGGTATCGCGGTTCACGCCGCGTCTGCCGCGGCTTGTATCGCGCACCGCGCACCCGTCGCGCCAACTAGCTGACGACAACCTCGCCAAAGCCCAGACTGCGGGCTTGCAGCTCAATCGCTTGCATACGCTCGTCGCTTGGAGAAGGGGAGTTCTCCATCGGTCCGCGCACGCCAAAACGCCTGAACTTCATGAGACGAATGCGTGTCTGACCGACCTTCTCGCCAAGGGTAGCGGCAATGCCGTCAACTGCGGCTTCTGCGTCATTCCAACCTTCGGTTACGATAACGCGAACCTCTTCCAGCTTGTTTTGCTCGGCCAAAAACGCAAGGTTTTTGCGGACCGTGACTCCATTTTCGCCGGTCAGATGCTCAAACCACTGATCGTCCCAAGCCTTAACGTCAAGCATGACGCCGCTTGAGAGGGCCAGCAGGTCGCGGTATTCGGTGAAGTCGATGGTTCCGTTTGAGTCGATGAGGCAGTTCAGACCAGCGGCATTGCAGTAGGTGAAGAGCTCGTAGAGGAAGTCGGGACGGAGCATGCATTCGCCGCCTGAGGTGGTGATTCCGCGGATGAACGGCATGTTGGAAATGCAGCGGTCAGCCACCTCTCGGGCGCTGAGCAGCTCAATCTTTGGCGTGGATTTATGCTGGCAAACCTTGATGCAGTTGTCGCAGTTGATGCAGATGGAGTTGTCCCACACAACTTTTCCGTCAGCCACAGACAGGGCGTGAGCTGGGCATGGTTTGACGCACGCCTGGCAGGAGATGCACTCTACCTGGGTCTCGGGGTTGTGGCAGTAGGCGCAACGAATGTTGCAGCCCTGCAGGAAGACAGCGGTTCGGCTTCCTGGGCCATCTACCAGCGAGAAGGGAATGATCTTGTTGACAGGAGCAACACACCCGGCTGGATGTGTTGCTCCCAAAGTTGTTTCTGTTGCAGTGAAGGTCACGATTGCGCAGCTCTTCTCGCTAGTCGCTCATGCGAACCTTGCGGTCGGCAAGGTGGTTGGCGGTGAAGTTGCCCAGGCCATCATGAGCGGTGTCCTGAAGAACAACGTCGCCAGACTGGAATTTCTTCATCTCAGAGCGCTTAGCCAGGAAGCCGGTGATGCGGACCAGGTCACCCTCGGAGCTGTAGAACGAGAGGTACTTGTCGTCGATGGAGAATGCGGCCTTGACCACGTCAACGACAGCGTCAGGGTTGCGCTCAGCAGTTGGCTCAGCTGGGAAGATGTCGGAGACGCCACTGTTGAAGAAGCGGTGCATGCGAGCACTGTGGCGAATGTGGTCGTAGAGATTTGCAGGCTCGTCGCCAACCTTGATGCGGACACCTGGGGTAACGCCCTGCTGGTCGGAGAAGCCAGCCTGTGCGTGCAGGGTGAAGCGACCGCCAAAGACCTCGGAGTAGACGGCGTCAAAGCTGTTGACCTGGTCGGCAATCTTGACCATGATCTGATCAGCCAGCTCGTTGGCCTCGTCATCCTTGCCGTAGGTGCGGCTGCTATCGAGGTGCAGCAGCTCAGCGACGCACTCGCTCATGCCGGCAACGCCAAACATGCCGCAGAAGCGCTCGCGAGAAATGAGGCCCTCCTGAGCCAGGAAGCTGGTCTCAAAGAAGTTGGAATCCTCAACAATGAAGCGGACGCGCTCGTTCATGAAGTTCAGAACCTCGCCAGTTGCAGTTGGCAGCAGGTTGTTCATGAAGTCGTCAACGTTGGTTGCAAGCTTTGCCAGGCCAGGGAGAAGCACGCGGCTCAAAGTGTAAGCGCCGCCGCCCATAGGAAGGACGTTATAGCAGCTTACGACGGTGTACTCGCCAGGGTAGGTCTCTTTGTGGATGCGGTGGTTAGCAAAAGCAGGGTTGGAGCAGACCATGGTGGTCTTGACTGCCAGGCGCATGAACTCGTCAGATGTGATCTCTGGATCGTATTTGAGGGTGAAGTTTGGAACTGCGTTCATGAGCTCACGGTCAACCTCAAGCAGCAGTCTACCTGCGCGAGTGTCCTCTGGACCAATGTTTGCGTGGCAGTAACCACTAGCAACGGTGCGGTCAATGTGGTTCAGGAAGCGGCGCAGACGAGGCTTAATCTCTGCGTCGGTCATGCCCTCTAGGAACGGATCGATAATCTTGTCCAACTGACCAACATAGACAGGGCGGCTGGTGACGGAAGGAACGTTGTCGTAGAGAGCGGCTAGGCCCCAGAGCAGGTCATCAAGGGTCTCTGGCTTGTCAAAGCGCAAAAACTCGGAACCGTTCTGAGCAAATACCTGGTAGTCAGGGCAGATGTAGCGAGGACGGTAAGGAGCGTTGCCCTCACACATGTCATCAAGAGCGTGAGCTGCAAAAAGACGATCAAACTCAGCAGTTGTCTTGATAGGGTGCTCGGAGTTCTCGGCAGCCTGAGCCAGGTGCAGAACCTTCTGCTTGTACGAGAGGTTGTCGGAAGTAATGATGTCCATGAACTCGCTCATTAGTGCTCCTTACGTTTATCCTGCAAAAACAGGTTTGTGATTGCGACGGGTACGTCGGTCGTTCCAAATTATGGTGCACCGCATTGCGCAGCGCGCTGCCTGGGGCGAGAAGAACGGTCTTGCCCAAGCGTTGTGCCAGGTACAGAGGCTAGTCCAGAAGGTGGGATTCACCCTCGTGTTTCATTGCGTCGTCGAGGCGCTGGAACTGCCTCTCGGTAATGACAATCTTGCCGTGCTGAACAGAAACCATGCCCCTCTCCTTAAGCTCGTCGATGCCGCGGGCAACAGTTTTTGTGCTGGTACCAATCTTGTCTGCCAGCTCTTGCCTGGTCAGACGCACCGTAAACGGCCACTCAACAACGCCGCGGTGAATCTGATCGCGCGTCAGCTCGCTCAGCATGTACATCAGGCGCTTGGTGCCGCTCCAGGTCAGCAGGCTGCGCTCGTAGCCGGACTGACGTGTCAGATTCTTGATAATCCAGCGTGAGCGGGTGAGAAGTGCTTCAGGGTCCGAACGAATCCACTGCAGGTAGTCCTCGCGTGGAACCGAAATAAACTCGCAGCCGGAAGTTGCGGTGAGCGATCCCAGGTAAAACGGGCTCTCGCTGATAACTTCCATCTCACCAAAAGCAACAGGGGCGCGATACTCGTCAATAACATACGTGCTACCTGCGGAATTATGCGACGTAGTGCGCACGGTACCGCGGCACAGAATGTACACGTTATCAACGCGGTCCAGCATGTGGACAAGGGTCTGTCCGGAATTAAGACGAATCTGCCTACAATGAGAAAGACGATTAGCGGGAACGCGAGAAGCCCATTTGATGATCTTCTTGCGAACGTCGGAGTCAAGACTGTCAAGGTAGGTTAGAACGTTCACACGAGACCTCGCTGTTCTTGCTTCGTATGTCCTCATTACAGGACAGTTTTGGCTTAAGTTTGAGTAATTGTACCTGCTCCCTGAAATAAAAATAAGGACTTTTGTCCACTTTTTGAGACAATTTTCTTGAACGGTATCGGGCTGCGATTGGGCTGCGATTGGGTTGCGGTCAACCAGTGGCCAACCAGCGGTCAGCCCACGGTCAAGCTGCCGCAAGACATAAAAAGCCCCCACATCAAATGAACTGCCCCCCATTTCTTGGACACGAGAAATGGGAGGCAGTTCAAAACACACCTAAGTCGGATAATCTGTTAAAAAGACGTATACATGACGCTGAAATTACCACAATCATGCAGATTATCGTCATTAGGTGTGTAAAATGCCCACATTTGAGCAGAATATCCGACTTAGATGTGTTCCGTAGATACAAAATTTATCGATAGTTAAATTTCTTATATGACGCTATTCATTTTCTAGCATATTAGGTTAAGTTTATGCATAGATATGCATATCAGGTAGTGCGACCGCCTAGCTGCCTGGCTATCTTGATTAGAAACATGTCGATTCTTC
>QWCF01000312.1_pt1 | contig 20212 bp, 24 predicted proteins | sample 1972521 | NCBI WGS metagenome assembly QWCF01 (sample SAMN09866715, study PRJNA288562) | Human oral metagenome isolate term4_saliva, whole genome shotgun sequencing...
TTTTTTCAGCAATCTTTTCTGGCATAAACTCTAGATTTTCATCATCAAGCATTGCCAAGAAAATTTGATGACCGCCGTTAGAGCTTACTTTTTTATCGTGGACTAAATGAGCCAAAAGAGTTAATCGGCGAGGGCCAACATAACCTTTATAAACTTTATCCATATCGAGTTCTTCGCTTGGTGTTGAAGCAAACCAATTAAAGATTCGCTTCATATTTTCTTTATGTTCTTCAAGTGTGTATTCTGGTAAGAACTCTCTAATAGTCTCTAACGCATTCTCCTGTCCATTCTCCCAAGGTCCATCACCCCAAGTTGCTAGTAAGAGTTCAGCGATTCGATAATCACTCAAAGCATATTCGATCACAGAGCTATCAAGCCCAAAAATACTAAATTTATCTCGGAAATAGTCTGGCATGACTGGAAATCGTGCTTGCATTTTCAAAATTTCTTCATCACTCAAGATAATCGGTGGAATATCTGGATCCGGCATATAGCGATAATCTTGGGCTTCCTCTTTACTGCGCTGAGAGAATGTTTTTTGTTCATCATCAAGCCAACCGCGCGTTTCCTGCTTAATTTTTTCGCCCTTTTCTAGTAATTTAACTTGGCGTTCAAATTCATACTGAGCCGCACGCTCCACGCTTCGAAAACTATTTAAGTTTTTAATTTCAGTTCGCGTTCCGAGTTTCTCTTCACCAAATTTTCGTGCCGAGATATTCACATCAAAACGCATATTTCCTTGATACAGATCACCATTTGTCACATCCGCAAAAACCATTCGCTTATGAAGCTCTTCAGCATATGCTCGTGCTTCCTCGGCCGAATGAATGTCCGGCATAGAAACGATCTCGATTAGAGGTGTTCCAGCTCGATTTAAGTCAACCAGCGAATGATCATTAAAGTGAGTTAGTTTTCCAGCATCTTCTTCAAGATGTGCATGTTCAATCCTCACCTTTACTTCACTACCACTAGGGAGTGGTGCAATAATCTCACCAGCACCAATAATTGGCTGATAAAGTTGTGAGGTTTGATAACCTTTTGGTAGATCTGGATAAAAATAATGCTTTCGATCAAAACGACTCACGTTTGCAATTTTAGCATTCAAAGCTTTTCCTGCTCGAACCGCTAAACGCACAGCCTCTTTATTTAAAACTGGCAACATTCCAGGTAAGCCAAAATCAATCGGCGAAGTTGCTTCATTTGGTGATTTTTCTCGTGAATCGTTATCACTTCCACTAAAAAGCTTGGTTTTAGTTTTTAGCTGAACATGACACTCAATCCCAATTGTCATTTCATATTTTTTAAAAATATCTTCCATTAAATTGCTCCTAAATCTTTCAAAGCTTGTTTAAAACTATTCATCGCTCGGCGAGTTTGGTCGAAATTAATTTGTGCGTCATTCTCATGAGCGACTACATTTCGAAGTTTGTGGGCATGCCAAATTGAATTCGGGCTTGAAAATTTATATTTCGAATTTTTCAGCCGCTCGCCCATCGTTTGACCAGAAATTTGAAGCTCCCGCATCGCCGTATCAACAAGTTTATCGGCATTAATTAAAGCCAAGTGCCAAGTTGCAGGTTCATCTTTTTTAATCGAATTTTCTATTTTTAGCCAATCACCCTGAAACTTTAATTTATCAAGTTGTATTTTTTCAGTTTTTGTAATTCCGATAAAGAAAAACAAAAGACCAGCGCAAATCAAAATAGAAACCGAAAGAATGACTAGATCCATTAGTTTTTCTCCAATTCATCAGCCAAAGCTAGAATTTCTGCATCAGATTTCATCTTTCCGATAATTTGAATACCGACAGGTAGGCCGTTTTCAGTTTTACCAGCTGGAACAGAAACCGCAGGAAGCCCAGCAAGTGAAGCTGGTACGCTCAAGATATCAGCTAGATACATTTTTACTGGGTCGTGAGCATTTTCACCAATTTTAAATGCAGGAGTTGGCGCAACAGGGCCAACCAAAAAATCAACTTCTTCGAAAAGCTTATTAAATTCGTCGATCAAAAGAGTGCGAGCTTTTTGTGCTTTCAAATAATAAGCATCATAAAATCCACTTGATAGAACATACGAACCGATCATGATTCGGCGTTTATTTTCAGCTTCAAAACCTTCATCGCGAGACTTACCAAAAACCTCACCCAAGTCTTGAGCAGATTTCGAACGTAAGCCATAGCGAATTCCATCATATCGCGCTAAGTTTGAAGAGACCTCAGCCGGAACAATAATATAATAGATAGCGAGCGAATATTTACTCATCGGTAGAGAAACCTCCACAATCTCGTGCCCAGCTTTTCGCATTTTCTCAATATAATCTTCAGTTATTTTTCGAACTTCCGGGTCAACACCTTCATCAAGAAATTCTTTAACTACTCCAATTTTTGCTTTTTTCGGAGATTGTTCTTCTTGCCAAAAATCGGGCAAAGTCATTGCATCACGCGCGTCAAGACCAGCCATAATGCGCATCACGAGGTCACTTTCTTTAGCGGTTTTTGCGAAAACACCAACTGTATCAGTTGAAGAAGCCATTGCTACTACACCAAATCGTGAAACCGTACCATAAGTTGGCTTTATACCATAGACACCGTTAAAACTTGCCGGCTGGCGAATTGAACCGCCAGTATCGGTTCCAAGTGTAAAAGGCACGATGTCAAGCGCAGTAATTACCGCCGAACCACCAGATGAGCCACCCGCAACCCGCGTTTCATCAACTGAGTTTTTAGTTACACCGAAAGCTGAGTTCTCGGTTGAGCCGCCATGAGCAAAAGCGTCCAAGTTTGATTTTCCAATACAAATTGCACCAGCTTTTTCAAGTTTTTCAACCGCAGTCGCTTGAATCGGCGTTTCGAAATCTTTCAACATTTTGCTTGAAGCTGTTGAAGGCGAACCAAATACTAAAAAATTGTCCTTTGCCACAAAAAGAACACCTGCAAGCTCACCAACTTCTTCACCTTTTGAAATCTTATCATCAATTTCTTGCGCTCGTGCTAAAGCTCGCTCTTCGGTCAAGCTCGTAAAAGCATTGAATTTTTCAGCATTTTTTGCCTTCGAAATAGCTTCTTTAACAAAATCAACTGCAGTCTTCTTTCCAGATAGAACCTGTTCTCTAATTTCAAAAATATTCGTCATAATTCTCCTACAAAACCTTTGGAACTTTTACCTGATTACCTTCAACATTTTTACCCGCCAACTTTAAAAGCTCATCTCGTTTTACACCATAATCATCAATTTCATCTTCTCGCCAAACATTTTGATTTTTCGAAACCGAAAAAGTTGGTTCAACGCCATCTGTGTTTAATTCGCTAAGCTGCTCGATATATTCAACAATATTTCCCAAATCAGTTTGAAGATTCGAAATTTCTTCTTCACTTAGCGAAATACTTGAAAGCTCCGCCAAGTGTTTAACTTCGTTTTTTGATATTTTTTCCATACACTTAAGTATACCACTTTTCAAAAGATTTTTAAAGTAAAAACTTCCAAAAATTGGAAGTCTCTAAGTTTATTTTTTCTCAAGTTTTTCGATTCGTTGATTTAGCTCGTTTATTAAATTCATTTGAGCGGTATTAATTTCGCCCTAATTTTCAACAGTCTCATTATTTCTTTGGTGAAGAAAAATTATTCCAACTGAAAGAGCTAAACTCCAAACAACAAACAGAATAGCTACAACCATCTTAAGGAAACTCTTGTCTTTTTTGCTAATAAATTTCATGAATCTCCTATTTCACCATCTTTTTTCGAATATCCGCAATCTGATCTCGCAAATCCGCCGCCTCCTCAAAGAGCAAATTCGCGCTAGCAAGATTCATTTGATTTGTTAAGTCTCGTACTAAATGTTCCCAATCTTCACGCGGAATTTTTCGCAAATCCAATTTTGGTTTTTTATCTTTTTGCGGAATGATCGCACGCAAACCTTCACTAATCTCACTAGCCACACTTTTTGGCGTAATTCCATTTTTGAAATTATATTCTTGTTGAATTTCTCGCCGCCGATTTGTTTCATCGATTGCGATCTTCATTGAGCGTGTAATTTTATCAGCGTACATAATCACTTTTCCTTGCTCGTGTCTAGCCGCTCGCCCAATCGTTTGAATTAACGCACTTTCTGAACGCAAAAAACCTTCTTTATCAGCATCCATAATTGCTACCAATGAAACTTCTGGCAAGTCCAGCCCTTCACGCAAAAGATTAATTCCTACCAAAACATCATAAACGCCGCTGCGCAAATCACGCAAAATATCACCACGCTCCAACGTGTCAATTTCGCTATGAATATATGCTGTTTTCACACCATTTTCTTCTAAAAATCCGCTCAAATCTTCAGCCATTCGCTTGGTTAAAGTTGTCACTAAAACGCGCTGGTTCTTCTGAATTCGCTTTCGAATTTCTTCCATCAAATCATCAACTTGACCTTCAATTTTTCGAACTTCAATTTTAGGATCAAGCAAACCTGTTGGGCGAATTACCTGCTGAGCCGGTTTCGGTGAATGTTCAAGTTCAAAATCACCAGGAGTTGCTGAAACATAAATCGCCTGATTGATATGTTTATAGAATTCTTCGAAGGTTAGTGGTCGATTATCTAGTGCTGATGGCAAACGAAAGCCATTATCCACTAAAACTGTTTTGCGAGCACGGTCACCATTAAACATTCCACGAACTTGTGGTAAAGTCATATGAGATTCATCAACTAAAAGCAAAAAATCATCAGGAAAATAATCAAGCAAAGTTGCCGGCTGCTCACCAGCTGAACGCTCAGTTAAATAGCGCGTGTAATTTTCGATACCTTTAACAAAACCAGTTTCACGGAGCATTTCAAGATCATATTTAGTGCGCTGTGTTAGGCGTTGAGCTTCCAAAAACTTCTTATTCTTTTCGAAATATTCATGGCGTGCATAAAATTCCTTCTCAATTTGTGGAATCGCTCGATCAATAATTTCCTTTGGCGTAGCATAATGTGAATTTGGAAAAATATCAAAAAACTGTGGCTTTTCTAGAATTTCGCCCGTAAGTGGATTCAATATAATTAAGCGGTCAATTTCATCGCCGAAAAATTCCACTCGCACTGCCAGATCTGAGCCAGCTGTAAAAATATCAACTGTATCGCCACGAACCCGAAAAGTTCCACGTGCAAAATCTACATCATTTCGCTCATATTGAATATCTTTCAAGTGTCGCAAAAACTTCTCTCGGTTATATCGCATTCCAGGCTTAATATGAAGCGCCATTTGCATATAACTCGCCGGCGAACCGATGCCATAAATACAACTCACACTCGAAACAATAATTGTGTCACTTCGAGTTAAAAGCGCCTCGGTTGCGGCGTGGCGGAGTTTTTCGATTTCTTCATTGATTCGCGAATCTTTCTCGATATATGTATCTGTGCTGGCAATATAAGCTTCGGGCTGATAATAATCAAAATAGCTCACAAAATAATGAACTTCATTTTCAGGAAAAAACTTTTTAAATTCACTGTAAAGCTGTGCGGCAAGAGTTTTATTATGTGCTAAAATTAAAGTTGGCTTTTGAACCGCTTGAATAATATTCGCCATTGTAAAAGTTTTACCCGAACCAGTCACACCCAGTAAAGCTTGTTCACGCTGGCCATTTTTTAAGCCTTCAACTAGTTGCGAAATCGCTTGTGGCTGATCTCCGGTAGGCTGGTATTTTGATTTTAACTTAAACTCGCGATATTTCATTATTTCCATTTTATAATATATTTTATTAAAAAGCAAAACCGCCCATTTTTGAGCGGCTAAGCTACTTTATATATCTAAAATTTTCTTTTTAGCTTTTTTGAATTCTTCTTCGGTTAAAATCCCTTCATCGTAAAGTTTTTTAACTTTTCGAAGTTCACTACTACAAGAATCACTTTCATCTTTAGAGTCTTTAAAATTCAAAATATTATCCCTTTCACTCATTACATATTTATATGCTTCAGAAATTTGTGAGTCGTCATAAAAACCTTTACAAATTCTTTTTACATAAGAACTATCTGTTGAAGTAAAACTAAGGAATATCCACATAGATAATCCGTATATATGAAAAAAATCATAAGAGCACTAAGTATAACAGCATTTCCATAGCTATACGTCGCCTTTGGATCATAAAAAGCAACTAATATAGAGTAGAATAGCATAACAAAGCCATTTATAATAATTAATATATTTCCTAATCCTTCATCAACCCCTATATCATTCAACCTACGAAAATCAAGAAATAAGGATAGACTAAAAAGACAGATAAAAATCAAAAAACTAATTATCACAACAGGGCCATAATTACTCAGTAAACCCATAGGAAGAAGAAATATATTAATTAGAAAAATTATAAAACTAATAAGAAAATATATTGGACCATTAATCCTTGGTTCATTAGCTCTGCCATCTTTAACGACTCTAATATATTTAGCCATCTCAAATAAAGCTGGCCTATCTATTAAATTTAAATTTATTTTACTCATTTATAACCGCTTTCACTTTCATTATAATGTATTTATATCTCAATTATATTGTTTTCATTTATGCAAGTCAATCACTTCTTTACCTGAAAAAATCAAAAAACCGCCCAAATTGAGCGGTTTTAAAATATTTTATCCATTTCCAGCACGTTTTTCTGAAAGATGTTCATCATCTTGTGGCGCAATGAAATCTGCATTTTTTTCATCTAGTCGTGCAATCACTTTTCGAACGAGTCGCTCTGGGTTATTATCATAAATGATATCTTTCGTGCCCGGAGCTTCAACATTTTGCAAGAGTGTTGGAACATAATCTGCTAAAGCAGTACTTCCAAGCAAAACGCCACAAACCTTGCGAGATTCTAAAGCAGTCGCAAGTTCGTGAAGCGAACCCATTCGACCACCAACCGTAATCACCGCATCACTCGAAAGAACCAAATGCGTATCACGCCCAACATAACTCATTCCCGTAAAATTAATATAATCAAAAGGCTTAAACGGTAATTTATAAGTATTTACATGCTGCCGAAAACTTGAAGCCGGCGAAAAACCAATACTTAATCCCGTTCGCCCCTTAACGCTCACTGCACCCAAAGCTGCGTGATGTGGCAAACCAACTGTCGCACCAGTTGTTAGGATTTTCCCTTGCCGAACAATCTCTTGCCCGAGCCTAAAAGCTAAATCTCGTGAAGCTAAAACACTATCACCCGTTGCCGCTCCCGAAACACAAATTTGATATCTCATTTTTCTCCTTTTAAAATAATTTTTCTTCTATTTGCTTGATTGAATAATTTGAAAATTCCTGCTGGTATTTTTCAAGAATTTGTTGTTTTAATTCTTTTTCGAAAAAAGTTTTTGAATGTTCAACCAAATTCATTATTCTTTTATTTTTTTCAACATCTTTTTTGTTTGCTGAAACCAAACCATCTTCCGCGAAAAATATTGCATTGCCAAATTCAGCCCAAAATTCTTCATCATTCAGATGATTAACTAAAGCCGAAAAAGCTTCAATCATCAAAATACTATCACCAGAAAACCCCAGCCTTTTCTCAATATTGTGTGATTTTCGATACAACTCCGCCATAATTTGAGCTGAAACACTCTTTAATTCTGGTTTTTTAGCTTCTATTTTCAAAACACCAAAATCAAATTTTCTTGCATAAGCACCACTCAATCCGAGTAATTCCGAGAGTTTATAACTTCTCATAACCGAGTCTCTTGCATTGGCATTGAATGAAGCTTGGTATTTTTATACAAAATCCCTTTTTTTGCGCCCATGTATTGAATTACTGATGTTGAATTTGCACTAGCGAATAAAATACTTTCTTTAATATCAGCGCCCTGAGCCCACTGACTCACAAAGCCTGAACCAAACGCATCACCAGCACCAGTCCTATCTATTGACGGTACGTCTTCATACATTCCAGCACGAATAATTTTGCCATCAGAAGCTGCCCAAACACCATTCGCTCCATCTGTTAAAATTGTAACTTCCATAAAACTACAAGCATTTCGAACTAGTTCTTCAGCAGAAACTCCTTCAAAAATTAAACTTGCTTCCTCTTTATTTACAATTAAAATTTCAACATCTTGAAGTAGAGTTCGAACTTTTTCAGGCTCTTGGAGTTCTTTCTTGCCAGGGTTCCATGCTATTTTTGCACCCTTTTTTATAGCTTCTTTAAAAATTTTTAGGAGTGCGTCAAATCTACCAGATAAGTTCGAAACATAAACCCAATCGAATTCACCATATTTTAATTCAAAATTTTCAGCGTAGATATGTTCTGAGGCACCACGATAAGTTAAAATTGTTCGTTCACCATTTGGCGCTAAGATAATAGTTGAATAGTCTGTATTAAATCTTTTCGAAAATTCAACACGCGAAGTGTCAATATATTCTTCATCAAGCATTTTTAAAATTTGCTCGCCCGAAGAATCCTCTCCAACCACACCCATAAAACTTGAAATCAGACCTTGCCTCGCAAAAGTTGTTGCAGCATTAGTAGCGCCACCACCACTCGAAATATCAATATTTTGAATATCAATTTTTGAACCAAGCTGGAATTCAACTACATCTTGGTTTTCCGCCATTGAAATCAAACGAAATTCAGGCGAATTACTCAAAAAAACATCCTGAGTAGCCGCTCCAATTGATAGAATTTTTGGCAAATTCACTTTTAAATTGCCCCTTTTCGGTTAATCTCGGCTTCCATCTGTTTATAGCTTCGTTCAGGATTTTGTGAATTCATAATTGCTGATCCAACATTTACAACATCAACACCAGATTGTGTTAAATTGAAAACATTCGAAAGATTAGCTCCGCCATCCCATCCAATCTCAACATTACTATTAATCTCTTTAATTAAGCGAATTTTCTCTAGTTGCATCATACTTGCACGACCACCCATTTCACCCAAATTTCCGCTAAAAATCAAGATATGCTCAGCTGCCTGAATTGCGGGCGCGACAGTTTCTGGAACAGTTGAACGAAGCAAAGCTAAACCAGGTTTAATCATTGTTTCGTTTTTAAGCCTTTCGAAAATTGTCACCAAATCTTCCTCAACTTCAGCATGAAAAATTACCATATTTGGATTAAGCTGAATAATTGTATCAATATGTTCGCTTGGGTGAGCAACCATCATATGAATATCAACCTTCCATTCTTGAGGCCACCAAATTTGCGTTTCAGGCAATGTTAAATTAGGAGTGAAATCACCATCCGTTACATCAATATGAACTCTTTCTGCAAAAGGAAAAATTGCCTCAACTTGAGCTTTATATTCATCTGGATTAGTTGCTAAAATTGCTGGTACTATTATTGACATCTATACCTCATCAATCTGTTTATTTCTTCTTACAAATCTTGGAGCAGCTGCAAATGGAGTTTTTAGCCAAACATCAACTGTTTCTTTCCACTTAGCTTCAGCTTCATCTTTATCGAAAACGCGGGCTGGTAAACAAATTATATTACTGTCATTATCATTGCGAGTCCATTTAGCTTCTTCTGGTTCCCAAACAACAGATGCACGAATACCTTTAAAACGATTTGCTGCCATTCCCATTCCTTGAGCTCCACCACAAATCAAAATCGCTCTCGGATCATATTTTTCATTGGCTCGTATTTTCGAAACCGCCACACGAGCGAACTCAGGAAAATCATCATTCGGGTCATATTCAAAACCGCCGATATCTTCGATATCGTATCCGCCTTCTTTTAAGTATTTAAAAACTTTCTCTTTTAAGTAAAAACCTCTATGGTCTGCGCCAAGAAAAATCTTCATTTCGCTCCTTAAATATTAGCTGCAACATCTGCAACAATTTCTACCAATCTGTTAGAATATCCCCATTCGTTATCATACCAAGCAACAATTTTAACCAAATTTCCACCAACAACATTAGTTAGTTCAAGGTCAACAATAGAGCTGTGAGAATTTCCTTTAAAATCTGTAGATACGAGCGGTTCTTCAGTCACAGTTAAAATACCTTGATAAAAAGGATCAGCCGCAGCACGCTTAAATACTTCATTAATTTCTTCTTTCGTGGTATTTCTTTTCAGAACAGCAGTAATATCGCTTAACGAAACTACCGCAGTCGGAACACGCACAGAAAGACCATCAAATTTACCAACTAAAGAAGGAATAACTTTTGCGGTTGCAATAGCAGCACCAGTCGTTGTTGGAACAATATTCTCGGCCGCAGAACGAGCTTCTCGCAAATCTTTTGCAGGAGCATCTAGAATTCGCTGGCTTGCAGTGTAAGAATGAACTGTTGTCATCAAAGATTTTTCAATTCCAAATTCTCGTTCAAGAATTGCCATAACAGGAGCAATACAGTTTGTTGTACAGCTTGCATTCGAAATAATATCATCTTCACGAGTGAGCTCATGTTCGTTCACGCCAAGCACAATAAACTTTGCACCTTCACCTTTTGCAGGAGCCGAAATCACAACTTTTTTAGCGCCAGCATCGATATGCGCTCGAGCTTTTTCTGGTTGAACAAATAATCCGGTCGCTTCAATAACAACATCAACACCAAATTCTCCCCAAGGCAAAAGTGCTGGGTCTTTTTCCGCTAAAACACGAATTTGTTTTCCGGCAACAAAAATCGAATTATCGTCATAAGAAACGTCATGATGATAAGTTCCATAAGTTGAGTCATGTTTTAAGAGATGAGCTAGGGTTTTTGTATCTGTTAAATCGTTGATAGCAACAACTTCAATATCATCTCTTTCGAAAGCTAATTTAAAAGCATTGCGACCAATTCGCCCAAATCCATTAATTGCAATTTTTTTAGACATTTCGTCTCCTTTTTATTAAATTTCCCAAATCTATTTTAACATAAACACTTTAAAAAATCCAGAACTAAAATCGTTGACTTTTAATTAAGCTTATGCTACTATTGTTGTGTTGATATAAAAAATCAGCAAATAGCACATTTCAAGGAGGATTCAAAAATGAATCTTAAGAAAACCGTAGCTTGTAGTTTAATCACAGCAAGCTTTGCTGGAGCTTTAGCCTTCTCTTCAACCAAAGAAGTTCACGCCTCAAGCGGAACCGTCTATATACAAGAAGGCAACAAAATGACCGGTATGTAGGTCCATGTTGAAGGCGGTAGGTCTGGATGGGCTTATTGGCGCCATAAGTTTGGGAACCAGTATGAGTGGAGTTATGACACTCAAGGTAAAAAATGGAAAGCCGATGTGGGCGTAAATGGCACACTTCAATCATGGGCTATAAATGCTCGTGGTTTCAACTGGACATATCGGCAAGGCAACAATATACCAATCTGGGTAAATCAGGGTGGTCATTACGGCTGGAGAACGGTTCTTCCTCGCTCCTAACAAAATAGTCCTGAGTAAGACTTAAAATTACTCATTTTTAACATAAAGGAGAATATATGAAAAAGCCACAAAAAAGCAAAAAAGATATTGTAATTATTTCATCAATAATGTTAGCTTTTGTATGGTTAATTATATTAACTGGATTATTTATTTGGCACTACAAAGGCTCTGAAGAAAATTATTGGAATACAATGGTTGAAGTACATAGTAACAGAGATAAAATAATAAAACTTGAAGAAAAAATTAAAAATCTTTAATAAAAAGACATTCTCGCCTGAATGTCTTTTTATTTTTTCTATTTCTCGTTGGATTTTCTTGCTTTAATTGCCTCTGCATTTTTAATCGGCTCTAAATCACCCCTTTGGCGAAGTTGTGAACGAAGCTTAATCCTTGCGTGTGAAGTTTTCACCAATTCCAGCCAATCAATTTTTGGCTCAGAATTTTTTCGCGTCAAAACTTCAACAACATCACCTTTTTCAAGCGGCTTATCGAAAGCATGAATTTTCTCATTAACCCGAAAAGCATAAGCATGTTTACCGATATCGCTATGTACCATATAGGCAAAATCAAGCGGCAATGCGCCTTCTGGTAGATTATAAATATCACCTTTTGGTGAATAAACAAAAATTCTATCACCAAAAATATCAATCTGAAGCTGCTCTGGGTCAATCTCCTCACCATCTCTTAAGCGTTGCGCCACATCTTGAAGTTGAACAATCCATTGCAATTCGTTCGAAAGCCCGCCATTGCCTTTAACTTCACTCCGCTTTTTCGAAGTAGCCCCAGAAATGTAATCTTTGCTCGATTTCTGCTCATGATAATGGAAACTTGCTGCCAAACCACGCTCGGCAAATTCATGCATATCGCGAGTTCGAATTTGAAACTCCGCAATCAGTTTCGAAGGAGTAATTACTGTTGTGTGAAGTGATTGATAGCCATTTGGCTTTGGCATTGAAATATAATCTTTGATTCGTTCAATCATCGGTTTATAAATCGAATGCAAAATCCCCAGAACACGATAGCAATCGTCTTTCGAATTTACAATAATCCGCAGAGCCATCAAATCATAAACTCGGTCAATATCACCTTTTGTCTTTTTTAATTTTTTATGAAGTGAATAAACACTTTTTACGCGACCAGAAATTTCAAAATCTAAACCAGCCTTTTTCAATTCCTGTTCAACCTCTTCTCGAACTTTTCCTAGTTTTCGTGTGCTTTTACCAAGACGCTTTCGAATTTCATTTTCAAGCCGTTTATATTCTTTTGGGTTTAAATACAAAAAAGCTTGCTCTTCCATCTGCATTCGAACTCGCCCCATTCCTAAACGATCAGCAATTCTTGCAAAAACATCCAAAGTTTCACGAGCGATTTTTTTCTGTTTTTCAGGCGACATATATTGTAAAGTTTGAACATTATGCAATCTATCAGCCAACTTAATAATAACCACTCGCACATCTTGCCCAACAGCAATCAATAATTTCGAAAGGTTGTCTTTAGTTTGAGGTAGATAGGTTTCAAGATCACCCATTCCAGCACGTGCTTTACCAACTTTAGTTACACCATCAACCAAAAACGCAATATCGTCATCAAAATTTTCAGCAATTTCATCAAGGGGAGTTTCAGTATCTTCAACAACATCATGCAAAACACCAGCAACAACCGTATCAATATCCATGCCCCATTCAACTAAAAAGCTAGCCACTTTTAATGGGTGTGTTATATATTCTTCACCAGATTTTCGCATTTGGCCTTTATGTTTTTCAGTCGCAAATTCAATCGCTTTTTCTAGTCTTTTTATATCTTCCACCGAATAAAACGGTTTCGCAATTCTCAAGAGTTCTGCCTTTTCCATATATTAATTATACACTTTTTTTGATAAAAGTAAAGCTTTTACATTTTTAGCAGAATTTCACTAAATAAAAACTGAGTATTTTTACTCAGTTTCCAATTTATTTATAACTATTTTTCGTTCCAGCGAACAATTGATTCGGCAATAACTTCTTTTGCTTCTTCTATGTCGCCAAATTTCTCAACTTTTGTTGTGCCAGCTTTTTTCAAATCTTTGTAGTGATTAAAGTGAAATTCAATCTGTTTAATAAGTTGTTCTGGTAAATCAGCCAAAGTTTTATAAGCGTTTCCAGTGTCACGGTCGTCGGCAGGAACAGCAATAATTTTGTCGTCAACTTCTCCATCATCAACGAATTTCATTACACCTAAGATTCGTGCTTCTAGGAAAATTCCAGTTGTAAGTGGATCATTTGTGATAAGTAGAACATCAAGTTCATCACCATCTTCATCCAAAGTTTGCGGAATAAAACCATAATTAGTTGGCTTCGCAAAAGCTTTTGGCTCCACGCGGTCAAGTTGCATTACAGCCAAATCACGATTCCATTCAATTTTGTGAGTTGAGCCAGTTGGAATTTCCACCACAACATTAATAATTCCATTTTTATAATCACCAGGAGTTAAAATTTTATTAAAATCTGCCATATTTTCCTTTCTTTTATTCTTTAATTTTAGCAAAAAAACTTTAAAAGTTCAACCGTTAATCACGATTAGCAAGCTTAACTAAACTATCTTCTACCGTTTTTTGAGTTCGATGGCGAGTTTGAGTTTTAGTTTTGGCTTTCGAATTCTGCTTAATATTTTTTGATTTTTTAGAAGATTCTTTCGATTTTTTTCCGCCTGTTACATTTTTAAAAACTGGCGCTCGCCCTTTACTTTTTTGAGTCTCAACTTTCGAAACCTTAACACTAGCAGGTCGTGCAAACATCATCTTTCCTGCAGCAGTTTGAAGTGAACGAATAAATTCAACTTCGCTAATCGTGCCAATTAATCCTTCACCATTTTCAACTACAACCATCGTACCATCTGGTAAATGACCAATCCCTTGTTTTTTCTCATTACCTTTTTGGGTAATTTCAAGCATAATTTTTTCGCCTGGTAAATAATCTGCGCGAACTGACTGAACTAACTCATTAATATTTAAAACTTCAATTCCCTCAACTTTTGCAACTTTATTCAAGTTGTAGTCCGCCGTTAAGATATCAGCATTCATTTTTTTGGCTAGCGAAATCAAACGATTATCTACCCCTTCTTCTGCAGAATTTCCATCCGCCAAAATGCTTACAGTTATTTTTTCTTCATTTTGAAGAGCCGAAATAATATCCAAGCCATATCTTGCACGAACTCGTTTTTCGTCATCGCCACCATCCGCCAAAATTTGAAGCTCACCAACTACACTCCGCGGAATCAGAATATCAAAATTAATAAATCCAGTTCTCGCTACTGCTAAAAATCGGCCATCAATTAAAATTGATGTGTCAACCAACACTTGTTTTTTTGTTTTCGAAATCAACGGTTTATCATTTTTCGAATCAAACCAAATTCCGCACACAATAAATAAAATTAAAAATAGTAAAAATGTTTCCATACTTTCCTTTATTGTAAATATTTAATTAAAGCTTCTCGCAAATCACGAACAGATGTCACAATGCTATCTTTCGAAGAATTTTTTGGAGCAAGAACATTGTTAAATCCAAGCTTCTTTGCTTCAGAGATTCTTCTTTCAGCTTGAATCACTGTTCGAATTTCACCACCCAAGCCAACTTCACCAAAGACTACTACACCGTCAGAGAGTTTTCGCTTTGCGACCGCCGAAGCAATCGCCATCGTAACGGCCAAGTCGGCCGCTCGGTCATCAAGTTTTAGCCCCCCAACCACATTTATGTGAATATCTTTATCACTTAAATCAAGTTTAGTTCGTCGCTGAAGAACTGCGATCAATAAATTGAGGCGATTTATATCAAATCCACTTGCTGCCCGTTTTGGATACCCAAAATTTGAGGTTGTTACTAAAGCCTGAATCTCAACCAAAATCGGGCGAGTTCCTTCTAGAGTTGCCATAATTATTGAGCCATCCGTATTTTGGCGCTCAGCTAAAAGTGCCGCTGAAGGATTTTCGACAATTTTCAAACCATTATCAACCATTTCAAAAATCGCCGCCTCACTAGTTGAACCATAGCGATTTTTTACCGCCCGTACAACTTTAAAGCCACCATATCGGTCTCCTTCGAAATTTAAAACTACATCAACTAGATGTTCAAGTGTTTTTGGCCCAGCGATTGAACCTTCTTTTGTAATATGGCCAACCAAAATAACAGCCGTTCCAGAACTTTTTGCTGCTTGAATTATTAAATTAGAAGAATTCGTAATTTGCGAAACCGTTCCCGGTGCGCTCGAGATTTCTTCCATCGCCAAAGTTTGAATTGAGTCAATAATCACTAGGTCAAAGCCACCCTCACGAATTGTTGCTGAAATATCATCAGCTGAAGTTGAGGCAGCAAATTTAAGATTTTTAGCTTTAGAAGCACCAAGCCTTTTTGCGCGTAATGCTACTTGCTCTGCCGATTCTTCGCCTGAAACATACAAAACATTTTTCGAACTAGCAATAAAAGCTGAAATTTGCATTAAAAGCGTAGATTTTCCGATTCCAGGCTGTCCCGCAATCAAAAGCACTCCTGCCGGTAAAATTCCACCGCCTAAAACAATATCAAGATCTCTTATACCGCTCGAAATCCTTTCTTGTTTTTTTTCAGAAATAACTTCATTCAAATCTTGCACATTCAAAATACGACCAGTTTTCGCACTTTTACTGATTGCGTTTTTTCCTAATGCTTCTTCAACTTGCTCAACCAAGGTATTCCAATGGCCACAGTTTTCACATTTTCCCGACCATTTAGGATAAGAAGCTCCACAATTTTGACATACAAATTTTGTTTTTAACTTCGCCACAACTAATATTCTATCACAATAAATCTTTTTTGAAAACTATAAACTTGGTGAATTTAAATTTGAATTTATACTTTTATATAGTTCATTTTGTTGAACTGAAACTTCATTAAGTTCATTAATTTTCGAATTGTAACTATTCACTAAATCATTAATTTTCAACCTTGAATTTTCAAGATTTCGAATTCTTTGCACTAATTTTGCACGGTCAGCGTTAAATTCTGCCTGAGTTTCATACTTTCCAGTTTTAGCATCATTATTAAACTCAGCAATATCTTCCTCCAATTCTTTAGAATCTTCAGAGTATTTTTTCGTAGATTGTTCAATCTCTGGCTTCATTTTTCCAAGCTCCGTAGTCAAAGCTTCTGATCGGTTCTTTAAATCTTTAAAGTTCTTATTATAACTTTGATAGATCTGAGCAATTTCCCTACGATTTTTAAAAAACTTAGCATAATGTTCTTCGAGCTCTTTCGAAATTTCCAGCTGCTCAGTACCAATTAAGGAATGAAGCTCATTGATTCTCTCACCAGGCTCAGTCCGATCATAAGACTGCATCAGCTTTTCAAAATCCGCATCCTTGACCCTCTCATACTCAGCATTAAGCAGTTTACCAATCTTGCCTCGTTCACTCAAGCTCATTCGCTCCCAAATTGCATGCAAAAGCTCGTGAGCCGCCGTTACTTCTTTTACACCATCAAGTTTCGAGTTTTTCACATCATAAAGATGAATTTCACCCGACTTATAACACCCCAAAATCGCTGAATCTTCTTCACGATTTTTGCAATTTTTATTAAATTCCTCTGAATCTTCAACCTTCGGATTAGAAGCGTAAAAAATTGTCTTAGCATTAGTGGTTGGTTTAATTTTATTTTCTATTTTTAAAATTTCAGAATCTGGCTTATAATTTTGTGCTGCAAAATAATCACGGATCCCGCGTTGGTTCGATAGAACAAAAAATGCTGCACTGCCAAGAATAGCAATAACAACCAAAGTTCGAGCTACCCTCCAAAAAGTTTTCTGTTGAAAAATCATACCATAACCATTATAATATTTTTATGAGAAAAAAGCAAAGCATTTTTCGAAGAAGGAGAATTTTTGGTTTATTTTTTATAGCCACGATCGCAATTGCAGCAATTTTAGCAAATCCAGATTTTTGGCAAAATTCAAAACCAAATTCAAACAAAAAATCAGATTTTCAAACTTCTTTAACTGATTTAAACTCACTTGAAGTTAAAGGTCGTTCACCGAAAACCGGTTATTCTCGCGAGCAATTTGGTAAAGGCTGGGCAAAAGATTCTAGCGGTTGCGATACACGAAATCGTATTTTAAAACGTGATTTAATAAATGTTGTAGAAAATTCAGACTGCAAAATTTTAAGCGGAACTCTAAAAGACCCTTACACTGGTAAAGAAATTAATTTCTCACGCAAGCAAAATGCTTCCGCCGTTCAAATCGACCACATTGTTGCACTTTCTGATGCTTGGCAAAAAGGCGCCCAACAATTTTCGAAAGAAAAACGAATCGAATTTGCGAATGATCCGCTAAATCTTTTAGCCTCAGATGGCCCAGCCAATCAGCAAAAAGGTGATTCTGACGCCGCCTCTTGGCTTCCGTCAAATAAAGATTTTCGCTGTGAATATATTTCTCGTCAAGTTTCAATCAAGAAAAAATACTCAATTTGGGTAACTGCCTCTGAAAAATCAGCAATGCAAAATATTTTGCAAAATTGCTAATCGGTAATTTCAAACCAATCAAACTTTTTAAAATTCTCACCCTCAACTATTGCCGCAGCAAGCCGCATATCTCTGTTTTTTAACTTATTTTTATAAGCAAAAAATTCTGCCGCAAATCTCATTTGATTAACCTTATTCTTTGAAATTGCAGCTTCTCCACCACCAAAGTCATTATTTTTTCGAAACTTAACCTCTGTAAAATAGTAATTTTCACCATATTTTGAAATAATATCAATTTCGCAAAATTTTGTTCGCCAATTTCGCGCCAGAATCTCGTGCTTTTCTTGCTTTAGAAATTCCGCCACGAAATCCTCAGCCTTATCACCAAGCTCTTTTGTGGTAATTTTTTCAGCTTTCTCCACCTTAAAGATATTCACATTCTTATTTTTAGAATTTTCTAAAAATTCCGCAATCGGTTTAAAACTTTTGCGATGAACTTTACTCACTCCAAATTCAGATAAAGCCGCTCTATGTTTCGATGTCCCATAGCCCGCGTGGCTCTCAAAACCAAATGGTGCAAACTCAGGTTTTTTCGAAAGTTCCGCCATAAAATTATCCCTCGCAACTTTCGCACAAATTGCAGCTGCAGAAACGCTTGAAATTAGTAAATCAGCCTTTTTAAGAGTGAAGGCATATTTTTCAAGTGGCGTACCAGCCAAGAAATTCACAGTACCATCAATGATAATTTCATCAAATTTAATATTTTGTTTTTTACATTTCAGTTGTACTTTCTTAACAGCTCGCCTTGTTGCAAGTTTTAATGCAGTACTCAAACCAATTTCATCAAGCTCATCGTTCGAAACCCAACCCAAGCCAATAATTGCAGAACTTTTAGAAATCTCTGCCGATAGCTTCTCTCTCTGCTTTTTTGAAAGAGCTTTTGAATCTGTTAGTCCTTTAATTTTAGCACCATTCAAAACGCAAGCACCCACAACCAAAGGCCCAGCCCACGCTCCACGACCAACTTCATCAATCCCGAGAACCATTTTATTTCCTAAATACATGAAAATTACAATAAGAATCAGTTTTTAACTATTTTAACGAATATCTATGTAAACATACTAACAAAAAAATATGCCTTAGTCAATAAACTTAATTTTTAGGAGATGATATAATTAAAACTATAAAAAAGCATAATTGCAATTATTGAAGTTGTTATAGTTATTGCAGTGGCTGGGCTGATATTTTTAATGGTGTTTCTTGCAGTCCCTACTCTTGGGCGATCTCAAAGATATACGGCAAAAAAATGATGCCCGTAATCTTTTAGTTGCAATTATTCAATTTAAGACTAATAATGGCAGCAAGGTTTCCTTTAATGAAAATAACGATATATGAACAAAACTTAAACCTTATTGGAATAAAAGCCAATACCTAAATGATCGTCCTAATGATCATATTGACAACTTCGACTCCTTTAATTTTACCACAACTCAAATTGCTACATATAGTAGACTTGATAGTGGTTGGCGCAGGCCGGGCAGTTGGAATACCGTTCTTGGCGCGATTTGCAAAAAAGCGATAGCGACAGATACTGTTTAAAATATGGCGGATCTATTCCAACTAAAGATATTACTATATTGGTAAGTATAGCTCGAGAGTGTTCATACTAATAACAGTTGGGGATACTGCATAGATTCAGAAAGTAATTAAAAATAGAAGAACTATCATTATTCCATTTTAGTGTTTTTGCGGTTTAGCTGATTTTTGAGAATATCTCGTACCCAAAAAATAGTTTTTAGCTCTTCGTTATCATACCACTCTTCCGTTCCAAAATCCAAATAATGCGCACTTGCTACTTCAATATTATCGGTATAAATCGTTAGATGCTGATCACCCATCCCGAAATCACCTACATTAAGATCATGGCTTAAAATTTCATATCTTCCATCGGAATATAACTCCCAGGGTTGATCATAGCCTCCGCCGTTACGTGCTAAATCTGGGTTATAGCTTTCATTTAGTTGCCCTTCATCAATGAGAACAAGATTTGATAAATCTAAATCATCTATTGCTCTTTTAACATTTTCTGGTGATGATTTCAATGTATAATATTTGTTATAAGACGGCTGTTTTCGAAAACCCTTATTTGCGTTTAACGCCCATTCAGCATAAGCGTTATCTAAAAGATATTGTTGAGTTTTTGATTTGTTTAAGTTTTTTTCCACAAGATTCCTTTGATGAGACTTTATAACCTTCGCCTAAAGTCATCTCAAACTCTAGGATAGTATAATAACATAATAATAGAATAAAGTCAATAGTAATAATACATTTTTATAAAAACAAAAAATCGCCCATGTTCTGAGCGATTTTCGAAAATCTTAAATTAGGTCGATTTGATTTATGTTAAAATTAAGCAAGCTCAACAGTTGCGCCAGCTTCTTCAAGTTTCTTTTTAGCT
>QWCF01000834.1_pt1 | contig 20147 bp, 19 predicted proteins | sample 1972521 | NCBI WGS metagenome assembly QWCF01 (sample SAMN09866715, study PRJNA288562) | Human oral metagenome isolate term4_saliva, whole genome shotgun sequencing...
CCTTCACCTTTTGACCCTGATGGCGCAAAGGTAAGTTTGTATCCGGAGAAGGGTGGTGTAGCGGAAATCTTACGCAATCACAATCTCTTGTCGGCTTTACGTAACAATGGTTTGTCTGCTATTACAGCAGAGGCAATGAATGAAATCAATGCTTTGCGTGGTATTAACACGGACTGGAATAGCCTTCTCTTCCGCAATGCGCTCACGAGCGAATACAATGTGAGTGTGTCTGGTGGAAGTGATAAGGTAAGTTACTATACCTCTCTCGGGTATAGCGATGAGCAGGGCAATGTGCGTGGAGTCGGCTTGCAACGACTTAATATGACGGCTAAGCTCGGCTATCAGTTTACGAAGAAGTTTAAGGTTGGTGCGGCTATTTTCCTTAATCGCCGTAGCAATGTAGCTGATGTGATGGATGCGCAGGGTAATGTTAATCCTGTTTATTACTCACGCACAGTAAGCCCATACTTGCGTCCTTACGATGCTGAAGGCAACTATATTTATAATTACGATGCCGCCACGAGTGGTGAGCCTGATAAACTAAGAGGCTTCAACATCTTTGAGGAGCGTGCCAATACTGACCAAACGACTACGACGACGGGTATCAATACGATATTCGATGCGGAGTATCGCTTCTCTAATCAGTGGAAACTATCAAGCCAATTAGGTATTCAGTGGGAACAGAACTTACTAGATGAACTAACAGGCAAGGATAGTTATACGATGAGAGACTTGCGTGAGCGTGATGCTCGCTTTGTCTCTGGAAATAAGGTTTATCTACTCGCAGAGGGCGGTCGCCATCGTGTGCAGAACCGTGTGTTGGGTCAGTTTACTTGGAAGGGCTTGCTAGAGTATAAGAATACTTTTGCTGACCTACACAATCTTCAGTTTATGGCTGGTAGCGAATTGCGTCGCAATCGTTATGACGCTGTTACGACTGTCGCTTATGGCTATAATCCTCAGACGCTAACGACGGTAACACCTATTTTCCGTGACCAATCTCAAGCTAATCGCTATCCTTTGCATACAGAGGTTTTGACGCGTAATGCCTTCGCTTCTTTCTTCGTTAATGGCTCATATACTTATGATGACCGTTATACATTAGGCGGAAGTGTGCGTTTAGATGGCTCTGACCTCTTCGGGGTAGACCCTAAGTATCGCTACCTGCCTATTTACTCTGTAAGTGCTTTGTGGCGTGCTTCTAATGAAGGGTTCTTGAAGACGGTTAAGTGGATTGATAATTTGGCGCTTCGTGCTTCTTATGGTTTGCAGGGTAATATCGATAAGAATACTTCACCTTATCTAGTGGGAACTTATGGTACTGCGACCTTGCTCCCTAATGCACAAGTTCAGACGATTACAATCTCTTCGGCTCCTAATGATAAACTGCGTTGGGAGAAGACAGCCTCTTATAACCTCGGTTTCGACTTCTCTGTACTCAATCAGGCTATTAACTTAGGCGTAGATTATTACTATCGCCGTGGTACAGACCTTATTGGTTATCGTGAGTTACCGCTAGAGAATGGTTTTGCTTCTCAGACGGTAAACTGGGCTGAGATGAATAACAGCGGTATTGAGGTTAATCTGCAGACTCGCAATATCAGTACTAAGGACTTCTCTTGGTACACGAACTTCAACTTCGCCTATAACGATAATAAGGTTGTGCGTGAAATGCAGTCGGCCAACGATAGAATGCCTAGCCGTGAGGGTTATCCCGTAGGTGCTATTTTTGCTCTTCCTACGGCAGGAGTAAACCCTGAGAATGGTGGTATTCTCTATGATAATGGCGATGGTACTTCAAGCAATATGACTGATAAATTCAAACTCACAGATGAGTGGGGCATTGGTTCTTACGGTTCGGGTGTGAGTGATGTGGACCAGCGTAAGTTCTACAAGTATATCGGTTCGAGTGATGCGCCTATTACGGGTGGACTTAACAATACATTCAATTACAAGAATTGGGAATTGAATGTTAATATTGCCTACTACTTAGGTGGCTATGTACGCACAACGCCTACCTACGATATTACAAGCGTTAATCTAGGTAAGAATATGAATCAAGATGCGCTAAATAGTTGGACTAGTAGCAATACCACTTCTCAGTTGCCAGGTATTCTAGACCCTAATAAGTTACCTGCCGATTACTCTTATATGGAGTCTCATCCTGAGATATGGAACAACCTTGATATTTGGGTTAAGAAGCAAAACTATTTCCGCTTACAGAATGTACGCTTAGCCTATATGCTTCCTACCGAACTCATTGGTAAGATAGGCTTCAAGAGTGCTACGGTGGCCCTAGAGGCGCGCAATCTTCTTGTCTTTGGTAGTAGTTTCCGTAACTTCCTTGACCCAGAGACAATGGGTAATCGTTATGCGACGCCTATTCCTCGCTCGTTTACGTTTAACCTTAATTTTACGCTTTAAGACTAATGAAACAAATCAAGTATATCGGAGCCTTGAGTCTTATTACTCTGGCTCTTGGATTGAATTCTTGCGATAAGTTCTTAGATGTTACGCCTGTGGGTAAGGTTATTCCTACGACGACGCAAGATTATAGAGAAGTTCTCAATCAACTTTACAATACGAGGATTTCGGATAAAGGCTACACAGATCTGCGTACAGATATAGCCGTTCTAAGAGATAATGCCGATGACCGTACCTCTATGGAAGATATAGAGCTTTGGGTTGATGCTGCCCCTCGTTCGTCTACACGCGAATGGTCTTGGGCAAGATTTTATACCGCGATTTATTACGCTAATGCTGTAATCAAAGCGGAGAGCAAGATGTCGGGCGGAACGCAGAATGAGCGTAAGCAACTCATTGGAGAGGCTTATATGCTACGTGCTATGCTCAACTTTACCTTGGTAAATCTCTATGGTCAGCCTTATACCAAGGAGGGTGCTATAAACACACTAGCTGTACCCTTGAAGCTAGATACTGATATCGAGGGAACGCTTGTGCGCTCTACCGTAGGCGATGCCTATAAGTCGGTATTGAGTGATATTGCTGCCGCTCGTGAACTAATCAATGAGGATAAGTTCCCCTTGACTCAGAGTTATCGCTTTAATAAGGCTTCTGTAGATGCACTAGCAGCACGTGTTTATCTCTATCAAGGAGCTTGGAGTGATGCGCTTGCTGCTTCGGAGAAGGTATTGGCTGCGCAAGCTAATCTTGTGGACCTAAGAACCAATGCCGTTCTGCCTAATCTATATAACTCAGGAGAGGTTTTCAATGCTTATGAACTCAATGTAGATAACAATCTGAGTCGTGCTATGCGTGCGCCAAGTGCATTCTACGATAGTTTTCAAAGCGGAGACCTGCGTAAGGCTCTATTCTTCGGTAATAAGGTAGACAAGCAAGATTACTATGAAATTAAGAAGGTTGATGGCACGAATGTAACTTGCAATAGTTTCCGTACGGCTGAGTTCTATCTTACGAGTGCAGAGGCTGCCGCTCGCCTAGGCAATCTTGCTACGGCACGTCAACGCATTCTGCAACTCCTAGAGAAGCGTTATGATGAGGCTACTTACGCTACGCTGGCGACTCAAGTTAATGGACTTAGTCAAGATGCCCTTGTTAGCTTTATTTTGGAAGAACGTAAGAAAGAACTTTGTTATGAGGGGCATATTTGGTTTGACCTTCGTCGTACCACTCGCCCAGCGCTAACGAAGAAAACTCGTTCGGGCGAATATAAGCTCTCTCAAGATGACCCTCGCTATACCTTGCGTATTCCTAAGGAGGCTATCTCTAGGAATGGTAATCTAACTTATACGCTTGCTTTCTAGTCGTAGCGTGTTATGTGAAATCAATGAGATAAGGGCTGTCGCTTCATTTAGCGACAGCCCTTGTCTTTTGCTTTTAGAGATAGCGAATGCTCTCTTTTAAGGGTGTTCTCAATAACTCGTAGAGAAAATAATAAGAGCGAATGCATAAAATCTTATGCTTACACTCCTTTCTGGAGACTTCAGCCGTAGTCTGTACAGACTACACGTGTAGTCTGCAAAAACTACAGCTGAGTGCTGAACTTAAGTACGTGTACTTACAATTGTATTTGCGTGTACTCACCGATTTAAGTACACGTACTCACTGAAGTATTTACGTGTACTCACAAATGTATTTACACGTATATTTTATTGTCCAAAAGATTATGTGCTTGTGTTGAAGAAACTCTCCCCACTCTAGACGTACTAGAGTGGGGAGAGTTTTGTTTAGAAAATCAGGGAGTATGTCTCCTTATTAAGGCTCACTGATGAGGCGACGCATGCCGTCGCTCATTTGCATCTTAAAGCCTCTATTACCATCGGCAGGCAAGATAAGTAGATATTCAACCCCGGGAAACTTAGCAATGAACGCAGGGACATCTTTACTCGTCATAGTCATACAAGCGGTTGCTAAGCCGTCAGCAAGCATACAGCTTGGAGCCAGAATAGTTGCCGATAAAACATCTGTTTGCACTGGATAACCTGTAAGCGGGTTAATGGTGTGGGCAACTTTCTTGCCATTGACGAGCTTGAAGTTGCGGTAATTGCCAGATGTAGCAAGTCCTCCCTTAGGCATATCTAGCGTTACGATAGCTTCTAATTCGCTAATCACACCCGAAGTATCTTCGATAGGCTTATTGATACCTACTCGCCAAGGTTGTCCCTCAGGATTAAGTCCTTTAAAGGCAATCTCTCCACCAAGTTCAACGAGATAATTCTGACTACCCTTAGCATGTAGCGTTTGTCCTACGAGGTCTGAGCAATAGCCCTTAGATATAGAAGAGAAATCAAATATTGTGCGTGCGTCTTGCTTGATAAACTGGTCGCCTTGTAAGCGAACCTTCTGATAACCGACGAAGGTACGTAGACTATCAAGCGTTTCGGGTGTAACCTTATTGAGCGTGTCAAAGCCAAAGCCCCAAGCATTGATAAATGGTGAGCAGGTAACATCATAAGTTCCGCCACTCTTCTCGCTAATCTCCCGAGCTGCAAGCCATACATAACGGAGCATAGAGTCTGTTTGCATAGACTTATTGCGGTTAATGTCCGAGATTAAGCTGGTAGAGTCAAAAGGATTAAGCGAATGGCTGAAGGCCTTAAAGGTAGAGTCTACTGCAGAGCTATAATCTTGATTAAGGTCGTACTTAATACGGAAATATGTGTGGAAGATTTCGCCCTTAAGTTCGGTATAAGTCTTCTCTGCATCTTGCTGAGGCATAAAGCGACGTATGCCGAATATGAGAGCAGCACCTACGAGTAAGAGGGCTACCGACACATATATGCGTCTTAATACTTTGTTCGTTGTCTCCATAGATAGTTTATGATTTCTAAAGTATCTTCATTTTGAAGGTCAAAGTGGTGAATACTAGATTCTTTGAGTGCTTGACTAGGCTTAAGCTGATGGCTAGGACTGCGCAAGCTAAAGTCTAAAAGAGCAGGTAGTGTATCGCTTACAATACCTTCGGATAACTCTGGAATAGTCATTTCGTTGAGTAGAATAGCTAGTGAGTAAGTATGACTAGGCATTCCATACTCCTCCCAATATAGCTTTAAGGTTTTAGCTATTCTTTGTAGAGATTGAGAGTCGCAAGAAGCTACTATGAATGAAGTTAAAGCACGTACCTTAAAATCGGCATGCCACGACCAATAAGAAGGGTTGTAGGCTGTGCATTGCTCTCTAAACTCAGGTGCTACTTCTTCGCTGCGACCAAATAGGAATAATCCTCTTGCAAGATACTCTTGTGGAATAGGACCGCTTATATAGGTATGAGCATCTATCCAAATCCCTCCATAGCTCGCTAGCAGTGCTATGCTTATGAGCTCAACGAATGCTTGAGCGTATTTACCATCGTCTTGTAAGGCAATTGTCTTAAATCGCTCAGGTAAATTGAGGTATTGCTCTATGGTATTAGGACTTAAGCGAATAATCTGATATTCTTCGCCTAAATATCTATCAACAGACTCAAAGCAAGGTAAGATGAGTTCGGGCAACTTGCTGTAGTCTGTGATATCTTCTTCCCAATACTGCCAAACAATCTTTTCTCCTTTTAACTGAGGTTGTTTAGGTGTAAAAGATGTAGAACTTACTTGCTCAGAGGACCTATCCAAAAGTGTACGCCATTTCTGCGCCTCTTGCTCTTGCTCAGCAATAAGCGTAGAGAGGTCAAGCTCTTGGTCCTTGTGTTCGGGTCGAAGGGCGTTGAGAAGTTTCCTAAACATAGTAGAGCCTATATTTCGTCCTCAATCTTGTAGGTATTACGGTTAGGGTCCTGCCTAGATAGTAGTTCGCCAATAAAACCAGCAAGGAAGAGTTGCACCCCAATAATCATAGCTGTTAGAGCAATGTAGAGGTATGGTCTATCCGTCACGAGTGGAGCAGGAGTATCCGTTATGATGTGCATGAACTTAGAGGCTAGAATAAGACCAAGGGCGATAAAGCCAATAAGGAACATCAAGCTACCTCCTAATCCAAAGAAGTGCATAGGCTTACGGCCAAAGGTAGAGGTAAACCAAAGAGTGATTAAGTCTAGATAGCCATTGAAGAAGCGGTTAAGACCGAACTTCGTCGTACCATACTTGCGTGCTTGGTGGTGTACGACTTTCTCTCCTATCTTTGAGAAACCTGCATTCTTTGCCATATAAGGAATATAGCGATGCATATCATTGTAAATCTCTATATTCTTAACGACTTCTAAGCGATAGGCTTTGAGTCCGCAATTGAAGTCATGTAGATTATGTATGCCTGACAGCTTGCGGGCAGTAGCATTGAAGAGCTTACTAGGAAGATTCTTGCTAAGAACGGGATCATAGCGTTTTTGCTTCCATCCGCTGACGAGGTCATAACCATCTTCCTTAATCATGCGATACAGTTCGGGTATCTCATCAGGGCTATCCTGCAAGTCTGCGTCCATCGTGATGACGACATCTCCTTGAGCACGCTCAAAGCCACATTGTAGTCCGGGGCTTTTACCATAGTTGCGACGGAACTTTACACCACGTATAGCAGGGTTAGCTTGCTTAAGCTCTTCGATGATTTCCCAAGACTTATCTGTAGAGCCATCACTAATGAAGATTATCTCATAACTAAACTGATGAGCCTCCATGACTCTACGAATCCAAGCCTCTAATTCAGGAAGAGATTCGGCTTCATTGTATAATGGAATAACAACTGATATATTCATATATGATAATTATTTGCTGACGTTACGCCTAAGAATAAAGGCATTGATTAGGCTGACGATACCCCCAAGAAAAACGGTCATAGAGAAAGATGACCAAAGGTAAGACCATACAGAAGTACTCCCTAACCACTGGTATAATTTATCGACAGGATTACCTCCGTAGAGCTGCTGAAACATTGTTCCTACCTCAGGATTTTGTTTGATGACCTCTTGCATTGCTCTGTCAAGGAGTGGCATCTGTGAGGGTAGAGCTTGTGTAAAGTAATAGTAGCAAGGAAGCATCAAGACGATACCTGCAAAGAAGAAAGTCTGTGTACCATAGCTCCATGCAAGAAGAGCAGGGAATGGCAACTCTTTGGGGTAGGCATCGCGGAATGCTTTAGTGAGTCTGTATGATACAAAGGGAGTGAAGAGTAGGGCAATGAGATAGAGAAAAGATAAAAAAGGAATGCTAGGGATATACATCCAAAGCACATAAGAAAAAACTAGATAAAGGCCTAGTCTAATACCTGCAGCTGCAGTACCCATTACTTGGGGCTGTTTGCTTGTTTCGTTTGTCATTAAGTGACTATCTAATTTAGATTTGTTTGAGCCTAAGCGTATTCTTTAAGCGTTTTGTTTAAGAAGAGGAGGGAGAGAGCTGTCATCATCTTTAGGGGAAAAGATAATCTTCATCGGTATGTCCCACTCATCTTGGGGGAAAGGTTCATTCTCTAATAAACCCAAGGTGATGCCGGCAAGCAAATGTTTAGGCGGATATTTGCTTAGATAGCGGTCATAATATCCTTTCCCTCGTCCAAGTCTATAGCCGCAGTAAAAGTGTACCGCTGGCACGATGAGGATGTCAAGAGCGGTCTCAATCGCTTTCTTATCGGCGCTTGGTTCTTCAAGAGAGAAGACGCCATTACGTTCTAGTGTGTCTCCCTCTTTGTAGTGAAAGAAAGCTATATCCGAACGGTTAATAACCTTAGGAAGATAAACTGATTTCCCTTCTTTCTGTAATTTGGATATAAGTGGTCGGACGTCTACTTCATCACGCATAGGCATGTATAATCCGATACTTTGATAATCAAACTCTTGGAGATAGCTATATAAACGACTACACACAGAGGCGGATACCTCTGTGTGCCAATCTTGATTTATATGTTGAGCTATTGCTCTTGCTCGAAGTCTTAGTGCGTGCTTCATAGCACTTATTTGCGAGCCTTACTTAGAGTCGTAACCCCACTTGAGGTAAACAGAACCCCATGTAAATCCAGCTCCGAAGCTTGTGAGGATAAGGTTATCACCCTTCTTAAGGTCCTTCTCACGTTCCCAAAGGAGGATAGGAATTGTTGCACTACTTGTGTTACCGTGGTCTTCGATATTGACCATAACACGTTCCTTAGGAGCCTGCATCTCTCTAGCTACGGCATCGATGATACGGAGGTTAGCTTGGTGAGGAACAATCCAGTTGATATCTTCATAAGCAAGCTTATTGCGCTCCATAACGGTGCGACAAGTGTGTGCCATACCTGTAACAGCATACTTGAATACGATTGCACCTTCTTGGTATACATAGTGTTCGTGAGCCGCTACAGTCTCTGCACTAGCAGGACGAGCCGAGCCACCAGCCTTCATAATTAGGTTGTTACGACCGATACCATTAGTTTGGAAGTGAGAGTCAAGAACACCATATTCTTCTGTTGTTGGCTCAAGGAGTACGCAAGCAGCACCATCACCGAAGAGTACGCATGTAGCTCTATCTGTGTAGTCTACTGCAGAAGACATCTTCTCTGTAGCGACAACAATTATTCTTTTATAACGTCCTGAACGGATATAGTTAGCTCCTGTTTCAAGGGCATAAATCCATCCTGGGCAAGCTGAAGCGAGGTCAAAGGTTAAAGCGTTTACGCAACCTGCTTCATGTGCTACGATAGATGCTGTCGATGGGAAGTGGTAGTCTGGTGTATTGGTTGATACGATAACACCATCAATGCTCTTAGGGTCAATGTTGTTGCGCTCAAGTAAGTCTTTGACAGCTTGGATACCCATGTAAGACGAGCCGAGATTAGGGTCTTTAAGGATGCGTCTTTCCTTAATCCCTACACGAGTCATAATCCACTCGTTATTGGTGTCTACCAACTTTTCTAAGTCGGCGTTAGTGAGCCTCCCTTCTGGTAGGTAACCGCCTACAGCGGTGATAACGGCATTGATATTGCTCATATTTATGTTACTTGTAGTATTATTTCATTGTAAACAGCACAAAGGTACAAAAAAAGCCCCGAAGCTGTAATGGCTTCAGGGCTCTTCTTTGTTTGTCCTAATTGCTTAGAGTGCTAGGTCCTTCTCGATAGCTAGCTTACCACGGTAGTAACCACATGCTCCACATACAGTGTGGAATACATGCCATTCACCACAGTTAGCGCACTTAGCTAGGGTTGGAACTAGAGCCTTGTCATGCGTACGACGCTTGGCTGTCCTCGTCTTGGACTGTCTTCTTTTTGGGTGTGCCATTTCTTTATTATTTTAATTTATTAATCTTCTTATTTATCATTGTCTTTAAGCTTCTTGAGTGCTGCCCAGCGTAGGTCAATGCCTTCGTCATCTTTTTCTACACCATCTAGCTCCTCATCAGCAGAGTCTACGGATAGGCTCTTGAATAGTCGTTCCATCTCTGGGTCGCATTCGCCCTCTGGGTGTATGCGCTGTACGGGGAGGTTGAGTACGGCTTCTTCGTAGAGTAGCCATTGAAGGTCTAGTACACCTTCTTTCTCTGGAATAATGAGGATTTCATCGTTCTCCTCATTGTATTCAGCCCCCATTTTTACTACACAACTAAAAGTTAATTTGATTATCCGATTATTGCCTTAAAGTCTATCTATTTAGCCGGCTTATTGGGCTTTGTCCTCTTTTATGCGCTTAAGTTCTTTTGAGGACACTCTTATTTGGGGACGCAATCTTTAGGAAAGGCATATTTTAAAAGAAAGGGTTGCCTCTTATGCAATGCTTAAAAAATACATGCTTCTGTTAGAGTATAATATGTATCTTTGCGTGTAGATATAGGATATAATAAATATGCAATTTGAAGATTTTGATTTAGAATATGAAGTGCTAGACGGGTTGGAAGCTATGAATTTCTATGAAGCGACACCCGTACAGGAAGCAACAATCCCCTTACTCCTTGAGGGTTATGATATGATTGCGTGTGCGCAAACGGGTACGGGTAAGACTGCTGCTTATCTCCTCCCTATTCTAAATAAATTATGCCGTGGTGAGGCTCCTGAGCATAAGGTAAATGCCGTTATTATGGTGCCTACACGAGAGCTAGCTTTGCAGATAGAGCAGCAGTTGGATGGCTTTAGTTACTTTATGCCTGTTAGTTCGGTTGCTATTTATGGAGGAACAGACGGTATCACTTTCGCTCAGCAACAGAGGGGGCTGACAGAAGGAGTGGATATCGTCATCGCTACGCCGGGTCGTCTTATATCTATGCTTAATCTTAAGAATGTAGATTTGTCGGAAGTCTCTTACTTCGTTCTAGACGAAGCAGACCGTATGCTAGATATGGGCTTTATGGAGGATATTCTACAAATCAAAGCTGAGCTACCTAAGTCTTGTCAAACGGTAATGTTCTCTGCGACGATGCCGCCCAAGATTAAGAAATTTGCTAAAAGCATATTGCACGAACCTAGAGAAGTGGAGCTGGCTATCAGCAAGCCGCCTACGACAATTGTTCAGCAGGCTTATATCTGTTATGAAGGGCAGAAAGTAGATTTGTTGGCACATTACTTCTCAATGAATAGCCCTGAGCGAAGTATCGTCTTTTGCTCAAGTAAACTCAAGTGCAAGGAAGTTGCAAGGCGAGTACATAAGCTTGGAATTAAGTCGGGACAGATGCATAGTGACCTCAGTCAAGAGGCACGTGAAGAGGTGATGAAAGACTTTAAGAATGGTAATATCGACCTCTTGATTGCCACAGATATTGTAGCCCGAGGCATTGATATTGACAATATTCGCATCGTGATGAACTTTGATATTCCTCACGACCCAGAGGATTATGTACATCGCATCGGACGTACCGCGCGTGGCGGAAATGATGAGGGGCTTGCCGTAACACTTGTTTCAGAGAAGGAGCAAACGAACTTTGCCGAGATAGAAGATTTCTTAGGCTATAAACTTGAATATCTGCCTATCCCCGAAGAGTTGGGTGCAGGTCCTGAGTATGCCCCTAAGCGCAAGGCAAAAGGAGGAAAAGGCTTCCGCCGAAATCAGCGCAAGGGTCAGTCTTCGCAATCAGAGGGCGCACCAAAGGGTAAAAGACCATTCTTTCGGAAGAAAAAGAAAACTAACGATACCGTTCATTAGATGAATTAAATCTCTTAACTCATATACTATCCAATCGTTTAAATTAAACTATTATGAATCAAGATTTACTGAATGAATTGAATAAGGAAAGTAAATCGGCAATGCTCAAACGCAATCTGTTTGCTTTTCTTATCTCCAATGGTACTTCTACGCTTACAGATATTGCCAAGGACTTAGGTTTGAGCATTCCCACCGTAACGAAACTCGTAACAGAGTTTATTATGGCGGATGCGGTCAAGGTTTACGGTAAATTAGAAACTTCGGGAGGTCGTTATCCTCAGTTGTATGGGTTGCAGCCCAATGCCGCTTACTTTGTGGGAGTCGATGTTAAACATGAATATGTTAATATCGGTATCATCAACTTTGTAGGGGAAATTTGTTATACCGCTTACGAAGTTCCATTTAACCTCAAAGATACTCCTGAAGCGCTTGATGAATTGTGTAAGCTTGTTTCAAGTCACATTACCGCTTCGGGCTATCGTCTTAGAGATATTCTGAATATCAATTTCAATATACCGGGGCGTATTAATCCTATGGAGGGTACTAGTCACAACTATTTCTGTTTCTCTTCAGATTGTACCCTTGCCGAATTGCTTTCTGATAAGCTGGGCACTAGCGTTAGCCTTGATAATGACACTAGAGGTATGACCTATGGAGAGTATACGCAAGGTGTGTGTGCCAAGTCTTCTCCCCGTAATGTCCTATATATAAATCTCAGTTGGGGTATCGGTTTGGGTATTATTCTTGACCATAAAATCTTTTTAGGAAAATCAGGCTTTAGTGGTGAGATTGGTCATATTACAGCTTTTGACAACCAACTAATTTGCCACTGTGGTAAGAAGGGTTGTTTTGAAACAGAAGTAAGTGGCATTGCCTTGCATCGTATGATTCTTGAACGCATTCAAGCGGGAGAGTCTTCCAAACTTAGTGCTGGCGTCTTAAGTGGCGAACCATTGACCTTGGCTCAAATCGTTCAAGCAGCCTTGTCAGAAGATGTTCTCGTACTTGAGTTACTAGGCAAACTCGGTCATAAGCTGGGGAAGCAAATCGCAGGTCTTATCAATGTTATCAATCCTGAGATGGTTGTCATTGGTGGTTCTCTAAGCCAAACTGGAGATTATTTACTTCAAGCGATTAAAACTGTCGTAAGTACTTACTCGCTGAACCTTGTAAATAAAGATACTGAGATTGTAACGGCCGTTCTTGGCGATAAAGCAGGACTTATAGGTGCATGTATGCAGGCACGTATAAGACGTTTCAGTGCTAATTCAGTTAGTTTAGATTATTAAAAATAGAATATGATAAAGCGAATAATAACAACTTGCCTAATCAGTTTGGTTTCGGGCATTGCTTCAGCTCAGAATGGGACTAAGCCTGTAGAGCTTAGAGAGGTTATCGGAGGACGCTTCTATGCCTATGGCGCTGGTGCTGGTATGCGTAGTCTTCCCGATGGCGAGCACTACAGCATGATGAATAGAGAGCATAATGCTATTTTGCGTTATAGCTTTGCTACGGGTAAGCTTGTAGATACACTCTTTATTACGAGCAACGCAAGAGAATGTAATTTCAAGCGATTTGATGATTATCAGATTACCGAAGACGGCAAGCATATTCTTCTATATACCGATACAGAACCAATTTATAGGCGTTCGAAGAAGATGAACGTGCATCATTTTGATGTGCGTCGTCGCTTGGTAAGCCCATTGAGTGAAACGGCTGGTAAGGTGATGATTCCTACATTCTCGCCTGATGGTCGTATGGTTGCTTTTGTTCGAGATAATAATATCTTCATCAAGAAGTTTGAATTCGATACCGAGGTTCAGGTGACTACCGATGGTAAGCGTAATGAGATTATTAACGGTACTACAGACTGGGCTTACGAAGAAGAGCTGGAGACTACTAAGCTAATGTCTTGGAGTGAAGACGGCTTGTATCTATCGTTTGTGCGTTCAGACGAGCGAGCTGTTCCTGAGTATAAGATGCCTATGTACACGGAGCATCTTTATCCCGAAGATTATAAATATAAGTATCCCGTTCCCGGAGAAAATAATTCGAAGGTGAGCCTTCATATTTATAATGTGACAGACCGTAGTCAGAAGCGTGTAGCGATACCTGAGGGCGATGCTTATTATATTCCTCGTATAGAATATATAGGGCGTAATCAAGATTTGGCGGTTATGACGCTTAATAGGCATCAAAATCATTTCCGTATGATTTATGTCAATAGTAAGACGCTTATTCCTAAAACCATTTTTGAGGAGAAAAATAGCCGTTATCTAACAGCCGAAGATATACACAGTATACAGTTTACTCGTGAAGGCTTCGCTTATCTCTCTGAGCGTAGTGGTTATACGCATGCTTATCTCTTTAGCGATAGGGGGCAGCTTATACGCCCATTAACAAGCGGTAAGTATGATGTGACGCAGTTCTATGGTCTAGATAATCAAGGAAATGCCTACTATCAAGCGGCAGACCTAAGTCCAGCAGACCGCAATATATATCGTATTGATAGCCGAGGCAAGAAGACTTTATTAGGTCAATCAGGTGGTACTAATCAAGCGACATTCTCTGAGGGTTTCCACTATTATATAGGTATGCACTCTAGCCTGAATAGCCCTAGTGTAACCTCTGTTTATAAGACAGGTAGCGATAAGCCTCTACGCACGTTAGAGGATAATCACGACTTGCGTGAACGTTTGAAGACTTATCAGTTTGCACCCAAGGAACTCACCAAACTTAAATTGGCAGATGGTACAGAGCTTAATGGCTGGATGGTTAAGCCCGTAAACTTCGATGCAAGTAAGAAGTATCCTGTACTGATGATACAGTATAGTGGCCCCGATTCTCAGCTTGTTCTTAATCAGTATGGTTTTGGTTGGGAGTATGCACTTGCCGAGAAGGGCTTTATCGTTGTTTGTTACGATGGTCGTGGTACCGGTGCAAGGGGAGAAGAATGGCGCAAGATGACTTACCTCAAGTTGGGTATTCAAGAGAGTGATGACCAAATAGCCGCTGCGAAGGCTTTGGGCAAACTTCCTTATGTTGATGCTAGTCGCATAGGTATTTGGGGCTGGAGCTTCGGGGGCTATAACACCTTGATGAGCCTGACTCGTAGTCAGAATGTATTCAAACTAGGTATTGCTGTAGCTCCAGTAACGGATTGGTCTTTCTACGATACGATTTACACAGAGCGTTTCATGCGCACACCTAAGGAAAACCCTGAGGGTTATAAGCAGAGCAGTGCACTAGAGCATGCCAAGGACCTTAAGAGCCGTTTGCTTATCATGCATGGTAGTGCAGATGATAATGTGCATTTGCAGAATACAATGGACTTTACTCGAGAGCTTGTTGATGCTAATATCCCATTTGATATGGCTATTTATACGGATAAGGACCATGGTATTCGTGGAGGTAACACGAGTCTGCATATTTATAGCAAGATGATGCAATACCTTATTGACCATCTTTAATAGCAAGGGGGCATGGCGAAGGTTTTATCTTGCCCCCTGTGTAGTGGTCTTATTTTCAATGAAACAAGAAAAATAAAATAATAACAGAAAGTATGTTCAGTGGAATAGTAGAGGAGTACGCTAAGGTAGTAGCCTTAACTCCTGATGGCGATAACTTGCATATTACGATGACTTGTTCGTTTGTAAACGAATTAAGCATCGACCAAAGTATCGCTCATAATGGTGTTTGTTTGACGGTCGTTAAGATTGAAGATAATACCTACACAGTAACGGCTATTAAGGAAACGCTTGAGCGTAGTAACCTTGGTAAACTTCAAGTGGGTGACCTCGTAAACCTTGAGCGTAGTATGCTTCTTGGGGGTCGCTTAGATGGTCATATCGTGCAGGGGCATGTGGACCAAACTGCGGTATGTACAGAAGTGCGTGAAGAGGCTGGCAGTTGGTATTATCACTTTGAGCATGAGACGACGCCTGAGATGGCGGCTAAAGGATATGTTACCGTGGAGAAGGGTTCTGTATGCGTGAATGGTTGTAGCCTAACCGTTTGCAACTCGGAATTGCATAGCTTCGAGGTGGCGATTATCCCATATACACACGATAACACAAACTTCTGCCGTATAGAAGCAGGAACGATTGTTAATCTAGAGTTCGATATTATCGGTAAATACTTATGCAAGATGCAGGAGTATTTGCGCAAGTAAGAATCTAAACTTTTAGGGTTAGGTCCTCTTTAATCTTTTGGGGCTGTACTGAATGCAAAATTCAGTGCAGCCCTTTTTCTTCGTGAGTACGTCGTACTTATTTTGTTGAGAAAAGACCTTTGAGACCGCTATTCCTTAGCCTGTCTTAGGTGAAGAGGAAAGATTAGGGAACAAAAAGTTTATTTATTCCCTAGATATTTTTGTATGTATTGGGAAAAACTTATTACATTTGTACTACATATTACGCTATTAGAAAAGAAATAAAGTAACTATACTATTTATGGAAATCAAGAAAGCTCCCAGCGCGGACCTCGAAAGAGGTAAGGGTCTAAGCCTACTTCTCGGTTTGGTTGTAGCTCTTTCTTTCCTTTTTACAGCCCTTGAGTGGCATAGCTACGCTACTGTCGAAAAGATTGATAGAGCTTTGAACGCTCAAGATCTTGAAGACGTTATCGCTGTAGAGGATGAGCAACAAGAGGAACAAAAGGAACCAGAACAAGTACAGCAAGAGCAGACTCAGCCTGAAGTTAGTCTTCCTGATGAATTCAAGGTTGTGGATAACAGCCAAGAAGTAGCGAAGATGAACTTCCAAGCATCTGATACTAATGAGAAGCCTGCGCCACCTCCTGCACCTGTAGGTCCAGCAACGACTGCGGCTCCAGAAGAAACTGAAGAAATCTTCGTAGTGGTAGAAGAACCAACAGAATTCCCTGGCGGTAATGATGCGCTTAACAAGTACCTCAGCAAGAGTATCCGTTACCCTGAAATCGCTCAGGAAAATGGTATCCAAGGTCGTGTAATCGTACAGTTCGTTGTAGAAAAGGACGGTTCGACAGCACATATTGAGGTTGCTCGTGGTGTAGACCCTGCACTCGATAAGGAAGCTGTTCGTGTGGTCAAGGAAATGCCAAAGTGGAAACCCGGTAAGCAACGTGGTAAACCCGTTCGTACTAAGTACACACTACCAGTAGTATTCCGTCTACAATAATACGGTACTATCAACATTACATAGGCTGTGAGTCCTCATTGGGCTCACAGCCTTTCTTTTGCCGATAAGCGTTATCTAGTAAAAGTTTATTTATCCTTATCTTTGTGTCTACTAAGGAAGAGTTGGAGGCAATGCTCTCTTGAATAGTATTTTGCTTATAATATACGCTATAAATAATATGATATAGGCTGTGGACTCAACAATTAGGTCGCCACAGTCTTTCTTTTGGAAATAACATATTGCGATGACAACAGAAGTTTTACTTGATATTATTGAAAAGTCTCTGTCCGAATTGGGCTATGCAGAGCAGGAGCCACGTGCGCTCTTTGAGCCTATCGGATATACGCTTTCGCTTGGTGGTAAGCGTGTGCGCCCTTTACTTTGCCTCTTGGCATGCCGCCTATACAGCGATAATATCGCTACAGCCTTGCCTATCGCTCGTGCGCTAGAGGTCTTCCATAATTTTACGCTCCTTCATGATGACCTAATGGATAAATCTCCTATTCGTAGGGGACAACCTACAGTTTATCGTAAGTGGAACGATAACACGGCTATCCTATCGGGTGATGCTATGAGTATCGAGGCGTATCGCTCGCTTGAAGGTATTGAAAATCCTCAATTGCTCTTTAAGGTATTGCCTTTCTTTAATAAGATGGCCATTGAAATTTGTAAGGGACAGCAGTATGATATGGATTTCGAGGTGCGTGAGCATGTAAGTGTAGCAGAGTATATCGAGATGATACGCCTTAAGACAGCCGTTCTTCTAGGTGCAGCACTTAGACTAGGAGCTCTCGTTGCTGGTGCTTACGATAGCGATGCTCAAATCCTTGATGAAGTGGGGCAAGCTCTTGGTCTAGCCTTTCAGATTCAAGATGATTATCTAGACGTCTATGGCGATGAGAAGACTTTCGGTAAGCCTATCGGCGGAGATATCATGAATGGTAAGAAGACGCTCATGCTCCTCTATACTCAGGCGAAGCTAGAGCGTGAGGATAGAGCGGAGCTAGACCGACTGATGCAACTAGGGCAAGAGCATAAGGAGGAACGTATCTCAGGTGTGCGTCGCCTGTATGATAAGGCTGGTACGCCTATTTATGCTCAGCACGAGATTGAGCGACTGACGCAAGAAGCCCTAACGAAACTAAGAGGACTAGGGCTTAAGCAAGAGCGACTAGAACCGCTTTATCAACTCTTTGATAAGCTTACTACAAGAAAGAACTAATGCTGATAGATACCCACGCTCATATATATGAAGAGGACTTCGATGAAGACCTCTCGGAGATGATGGCACGAGCCGAAGAGGCTGGCGTGTCTCATGTGATTATGCCGAGCATTAGTCAAGAGGAATATCCGCGCCTAGAGCGTATGCTAAGTCTGTATCCTCATCAGACATCAGCGGCTATCGGTCTACATCCAGCCTACGTTGGAGATGGTTATCAAGAGCAACTGCGCTTCGTTGAGTCTCATATCGATACTCATCCTTGGGTGGCTATTGGTGAGATTGGTCTTGATTATTATCACTCTACCGAATATAAAGCACAGCAGATAGAGGCATTGGAGTTTCAGTTGGATTTAGCTCTTGAGCATGATTTACCTGTTATCTTTCATGTTCGTAATGCTTTTGCTGATATTATTGAAGTCTTAAAGCAAGAGAAGTATAGTACTCTAAGAGGCGTTATACATAGCTTTACGGGCACAAAAGAAGAGCTAGAGGCTGTGCTTCAGTTCCCTAATCTGATGGTGGCAATCAATGGGGTTGCTACTTTTAAGAACTCTAACCTAAGAGAATATATCGGCATAATCCCTCAAAATCGCATTCTTGTAGAGACAGATGCTCCCTATTTGGCTCCTGTTCCTAAGCGAGGTAAGCGTAATGAGCCTTCTTTTATTAGGCATACAGCAGGGCATATTGCAGAGCTGTGGGGCATGACTCTAGATGAGTTTGCTCGTGTGACGACGGAGAATGCTAAGCATCTTTTTTCCTTAGATTTATGAGTCAGGATTTAAGAGAAGACTACGAAAACTATCTTAAGTATGAGCAGAATTTCTCTGCTCTTACGGTCAGTGCATACACAGAGGACCTCAAAAGTTATTTGGAGTCCTCTAGTTCTTTTTTAGGTGAAGAGCTTAAGCCTAGTGAGCAGGACCTTGACCTTGTGCGTCGCTGGCTCAACGGTATGATGACGAAAGGTGATAAGGCTTCGTCTGTGGCTCGTCGCCTTGCTTCGGTGAAAGGCTTTTATAAGTATTTGCTTAAGATGGGGCGTATCTCTCGTAATCCTATTGCTAATCTGCGTCCGCCAAGAGGCGAAAAGCCATTGCCTGTTTATGTGCCCACTAACTACATCAATGAGATATTAGATGAGGAGCTTGAGCCTTATGATTGGGTAGCTCTGCGAAATAAGCTCATTGTGGCGGTATTGTATGAATGTGGCTTACGACGTAGCGAGCTGGCGGGTCTAAAAGATGACGATGTGGACATTGAGGGACGCAAACTTAAGGTCTTGGGTAAGGGTAATAAAGAACGAATTGTGCCCTTTGGTGCTGGTCTAGCGGAAGAACTTAGCAAGTGGAGACAAACCCGAGATGAACTATTTGGAGAAAGCGAAACATTTTTCCTATCTTTGAGAGGTAAACCAATGACGGGGGAAGGTGTCTATGCTATAGTTCATAAGTACCTAAAGGCTGTACCTGGTTTGGCTCGCCGAGGAGCTCACGCTCTAAGACATAGTTTCGCTACCGATATGCTTAATAATGGGGCAGACTTAATCGCAATCAAGGAGCTTATGGGTCACAGCAATGTATCAACGACTGTAACCTACACGCACACCTCGTTCAAACAATTACAAAAGGTGTATAACGCCCATCCAAGGGCAAAAAAGAAGTAGAGTTATGAATATCAGAATCCAAGCATTGCATTTCGATGCTACTGAAACACTACAAGCTTTCATTCAGAAGAAGCTCGAAAAACTTAATCGCTTCTCTGAAGATATCAAAACGGCTGATGTTACACTCAAAGTAACCAAACCCGAAGTGAGCCACAACAAAGATGCGAGCATTAAGCTAGTGGTTAAGGGTGACGAACTCTTTGCCGAGAAGCAAGCAGATACCTTTGAAGAGGCTATTGATGTCGTTATTGATGCTCTCAAGCGTCAGTTAGAGAAACGTAAGGATACACACGATAGATAATTTGCTATTATAAAAAAGAGAGGAGCTGTACTCAAGTTTACTTGGGTGCAGCTCCTTAGTTTTTGTAGAGTTTTAATACATCAATAACGCAGCGAGTGCCGTATTATACAATGCTCTTTAGAGGCGGATTTCAAAAGCCGAACCTAGTCGCCAATTAGGTGCGCTGTATTTGAAATCGCCTATCTCGGGACGATAAACAGTGTATTCCTTGGTGCGGTATTCGTAGCTAGCATCTATGCGCCAGCTCAAACGACGGCTAAGCCTCAGGCGAGGTGAAACTCGTACAAAGG
>QWCF01000749.1_pt1 | contig 20070 bp, 15 predicted proteins | sample 1972521 | NCBI WGS metagenome assembly QWCF01 (sample SAMN09866715, study PRJNA288562) | Human oral metagenome isolate term4_saliva, whole genome shotgun sequencing...
ATAACGTACACCAGGAAGGTCCTTTACACGACCACCACGAACGAGAACAATACTGTGCTCCTGCAAGTTGTGACCCTCTCCTGGGATGTAAGAGTTAACCTCCTTCTGGTTGGTCAAACGAACACGGGCAACCTTACGCATTGCCGAATTAGGCTTCTTAGGAGTTGTTGTGTAAACACGAACACAAACACCACGACGCTGTGGACAGTTGTCCAAAGCAGGTGACTTGCTCTTGTCTACGATGTCCTTTCTGCCCTTTCTTACTAATTGTGAAATAGTAGGCATAATTTTACTTTTTATTGTTATATATTTATTTTGTTTATTTTCAATCCATTACAAACAAGAGTAAAACGTCTAAGAACGCTATAATTTACTCTATTGTTTCGGGTTGCAAAGGTACGAATATTCCCTCAAATGACCTAATAATAAGAAAAATAATAAGTTCACAAATTACCCACGTTAACAATAAATAACTTTTTACTTATTATTTAACACACCTTACCCCACTCCAACAAGTGAGTTCATGACAATAATGAGGAGAACAATACCCGTTATGACCACATATAGCCAGTCACGTTGGATGCTAAAATCTACCAATGATAATATGACACGCATTACTGGTGTGAGCATGAGAACGACTACGCCTAATTGTACCCAACCTGTAGCTGACATCGCAAATACGGATTTAAAGATTCCTTCAAAAGTTGTATAACTTTCGGCTCCTTTAGAGAAAACTTTATAATCTGGTAATGCTGATCCCGAAGTACTTACAACATACCATATACCACCTATCAGTGCAATGATACATGCCGTGAAGACTCCAATACGCAAAGTATTGCCTATCAGAGTGTTCATATCATTCTTAGTGTTTCTATTATCTTCCATATTAGAACTTTCCTATTATGCCATTATATATCATGTTTAATGCTGCCAACAATATGGCAACAGCAAATATCTTTCTCAATACTTTCACATCTAAGTGTTTCAGTAACTTTGCTCCACTCATTGCGCCTGCTAACACGCCCACCATTATTGGAAAGGCAAGACCTGGCTCTATATAACCACGCTGTAGATAAACGACGGCGGAGGTTACAGCTGTTACACCTATCATGAAATTACTCGTTGTTGTACTAACCTTAAATGGGACTTTCATGCATCCGTCCATAGCCAACACCTTTAATGCTCCACTACCAATTCCTAATAGACCAGACAATGCTCCAGCAAGTACCATCACAGAAAAGCCACCCGACACGTTGGTTAGTTCGTATTTTTGCAACTTCCCTTCCTTCGTAGGATAGGAGCCAAAAAGCTTCAGTTTCATCGCTAATCGACTACCTTTTACATTGACGTAATCGGCTTTCTGACGAAATTGTAAGGCTATTGTGAGAAGGAGAACTGCTCCGAAAACAATAGCTATTCCATTAGTAGGCATCCACAAAGCAACTGCAGCACCAATAACGGCACCAATACTTGTTGCTATCTCAAGAAACATTCCTAACCGAATATTGGTCATTCCTTCTTTTACATAAGCACTAGCCGAACCAGAAGAGGTTGCTATGGAAGCAACCAAAGCTGCTCCAATGGCATAATGGAAGTCGATACCGAAAACTAAAGTGAGTAGAGGAATGACAATTACTCCTCCCCCCAAACCTGTCAAGGAGCCTAACAAACCTGCACAATAGGCACCTAACAATAAGAGAATAGTAAATACGATAATACTCATTGAGATTTAATTTTGAATGCAAAAGTAAGCAAATACTTCGAAAGTAGATAGCCTCTTTTTAAAAATTAAGTTGAACCTTATCTAAAAATAAAGAAACACCATCGACAAATAGAATCACATTTATCATTCCAAGGATCTAACATTCTCAAACACGCGAGCGCAATTACTGCCTAAAATATGTCTGGACCTCATCTATAATTATTAACTTTGCCGAAAAATAAGCAAACGATGGACAAAAGAACAAATGTAATTACCAAGAATCCTATTAATTTCATTGGAACACGATTTTTAAAACTGTATCTACTCATTGGATTCATCCTAAGAATTATCTTAATGTGGAATGTCCCCGAAGATTCTTCTTTCTCATTCTGGGAGATAATCAGATTCTTAAGTGTTGGCTTCGTAACAGACATTTGTATGGCAATTTTGCTTGCCTTGCCATTACAGATTATAAACCTTGGGCTAAATGAAGCTAAATATCATCACGTCACGGGATGGATCATTGAACTTCTACTAACTATCGCCTTTGCCTACGTATTATTCTTCCACACCATCTTCCACGAATACGGAGGCGGCGCACCAAAGATTGCACGAATATTTCTCGGATGGAAACTATTTAGTTTCTCCATACGCTTTTTCATTCCAAGAACAAGAGAAACATGGCGTAAGGCTTCCCTCTATACAACCTGGGCTGTATATGTTTTCTTATTACTTTGCGTCACAGTAGGAGAATACATCTTCTGGGGAGAGTTTGGCGTAAGATATAACTTCATTGCAGTAGACTATCTCGTCTACACTCACGAAGTTATTGGGAACATCATGGAATCCTATTCTATTGTTCCGTTGATTGGCATTACATTACTCTTAACAGCTGCAATTATCTTCCTTCAATCGCGACATTACAAGCTAAAGGTTACTCATCTTTACAATGCGAAGAAGTTTCTTATACACCTTTCTATATATATGGTCTTAGCAATAAGCTCATATTTTATCTTACAAGGCACCCATGCTCTACAAAGTAACAATCAATACGTTACTCAACTTGAACAAAACGGAGCCTGCGACTTTGTCATTGCTTTCCAAAGTAACAAGTTAGAGTATGACAAGTTCTATACCATGTTACCCAAACAACAATGTGTGTCTCTGTATCGTCAACTAAGTGGACTTAATAAGGAGGGAAAGAAGACGATTGGAGAGTCCCTTGCGCCACAACGCCCTAACATCGTCTTAATAACAGTTGAAAGCCTAAGTGCTGATTTCCTTACGCGATATGGAAATAAAGAGAACCTTACCCCACAACTTGACAAGCTCATGCAAGGGAGTATTGTCTTTGACAGTCTATACGCAGCAGGAAACAGAACAGTTAGAGGATTAGAAGCATTATCTCTTTGCATTCCACCGAGTGCAGGAGAAAGCATCATCAAGCGAAAGGCTAACCGAATGGGGAACTTATCAATAGGTCGTATCCTTTCTCACTTGGGATACAAATCGCAATTCATCTATGGCGGAGATAGTTATTTCGATAACATGGGCGACTTCTTCAGTCATAATGGCTACGAGGTAATAGACCGAAAAGACATACCGAACAATCAAGTAACATTCGCAAACATTTGGGGTGTCTGTGATGAAGATATCTTCAACAAGAGCTTACAAGTATTCGATAAGAACTATCAGTCGAAGCTTCCTTTCTTCGCACAGATTATGACCACGAGCAATCATCGCCCTTACACCTATCCCAGTGGCAGAATTAAAGTAGACGGTGACCCTAACACAAGAGAAGCCGCAGTAAAATATACAGACTATGCAATCGGTAAATTCATTAATGACGCTCGAAAGAAAGCATGGTTCCAGAATACCGTATTCGTAGTTATTGCTGATCACTGTGCATCCAGTGCCGGAAAAACATCACTTCCTATAGACCGCTACCATATTCCATGCCTCATCTATGCGCCAGCTATTCTCCAACCAAGAAAGATTGAAACTATATGCTCGCAGATTGATGTCATGCCTACCCTACTTTCTCTCCTCAAGTTACGTTGCACTGTAAGTTTCACAGGACAAGACATCCTCGCACCAACCTATCATTCTCGTGCATTCATGGCAACTTACCAAGACCTTGGGTATCTTGAAGGTAACCGACTAACAGTTTTATCGCCAGTCCGCAATGTACGACAATACATCGTTCGTCCATTACATGATGGTACATTTGAAGAGCAACCTACAAAGCAGATGAATCAAGAACTCGTTCGCAAGGCGCAGGCTTACTACCAATACACAAACTTATACGTGAAAGCGCAATAGCTTAACCAAAGTAGTGACTTTGTAACATGCTTACAAGCCCCCCTGAAACAGAAAGTCGCCCCCAATATGGAGGCGACTTTCAAGTATTTTAATCTTAAAGGGATTGCTTATGCTTCAACCTTACCATTTCCGAATGGAGCAATAGTGCGTGGCCCCTGCTCTTTTGGTTCGTGGCGATCAATCTTACCAAATTCTTTCTCATAGCGTACTACATTATCCTGCAAAGCTGCAAGAAGACGAAGTGCATGCTCTGGGGCGATGATAACACGACTGGTAACTGTTGCCTTTGGAACACCTGGAAGAAGTGTAGCAAAGTCGAGCACAAACTCTGAACTAGAGTGAGAGATTATCTGGAAGTTTGTATAAACACCATTAGCGATTTCTGGTGAGAGATCAATCTGCAACTGCTGTCCCTCTTGATTCTGATTGTTATTGTCCATTTTACTTAAAAGATTTAGATAAATAATTCGTTTGTATTGCTTGAATAAACCGAACAAGGTTAAGCATTATCTACAACTTATATGCCTCGTAGGGTCTAGCTTATGCAAAGGTAATACTTTCATTGCACTTACCCAAATCTTAACGCAATAGTTTTACAGAACTTATCAAAGGTCTGTACAGAACAACGAATCGACTAATAGGCTATGGCAGAATCTAGACAAACACTATCAGCGTACTCCGTATCATCAGCATATGAGTCACTTGTGGTCGTAACAGCATCATCACTACCCGTAAACATATTAAGGTTTATGGCATTAACATCAAAATTGCCATAATTCAAATAAACCTTATCACCATCGCTACCCACAAAATAATAAGCATTGCCACTAGCGACTATCAACGCATACTCTGTCTCCTTGACAACCGTACCAACCTTCTTCAGCTTCGCCTTTAAACTTCTCGTAAGCTGACTCAAATGTCCTTTTAATAGCTTTTCATTGTAGAAGGTAACAGATATTTGATTAGGACTAATATTACTAAAGCCTGATGAGAAAGTGTAATCAGTAACATTATCATCAAACAAAGCTGCTATCTGAAACTTCACATTGTTGAAGTTCAAGTCAACACTAATATCATTAGAATATCGATACGATGAAGCATTGTTGCTAAAATCTCCTTCTCCATACTGCTTATCTAGGAAACTAAATGACTTTATGACATCTGCTACTTCCATGGTTAGGTTAAGCCCCAAGAGCCCATCCTTCTTTATATGTAATTGGTTAATGAATGACGTAAGATCTAAGTACTGACTTTCAAACTCGGTGTCTCCCTGATTATAGCTGAACTCATAAATATCAGCTTTCGTCTTAACTTCTTTACCCTTATCATCTATAATAATCCAACTATCACCATCATCCTTAACAAAATACTTATCACCTGACAAAGGATAAACATCATCAAACTCATTAGGAGAAACAACATCCTCCTCCTCGGTAATGAGTTTCCATTGCGGGTCAGTATGGTCATCAAGAACAAAGAGCTGGTTAGCTCCCGTAAACTTAATATTTGAATACTTTGGACGTATCAGAACTTCACCATTAAAGTCCATCAAACCACATTGTTCACCATCACTAAAGATGAACTTACCATTCCTCATTCCTTTAATAGATCGTATCTTATGGGAGGCATGAAGAATCCACTCCCCTTTCTCATTGATAAGTCCCCAATAACTATTACCATCGGTGCCCTCCTTTGCTACAGCCCAGACATCATCACAGAAATAATCAACCCAATCGGAAATCTTTGCTAAGGGGAACTCAGAAAGAACCTTACCAGACGTATCCAACACGGTTATTTTAACCTTAGATCTATCTTTTACTCCCTTATATTTGTTGTGAACTCCTATGAACTTACCATCCTTAGCTGATTCCAGTACAAGATAGTCTGGCTTTATAACTACATTACCTGATGCGTCAATTGCTCCATAATAGCCGCCACACTTAAACACTGCAAGCCCATCAGTAAAGTTCCTACACGAGGTAATAGCTACGCCATCTACATTACCCAATGTAAACCTTACTTTGCCATTCTTATCAATAAAGTCAATAGCTTTACCTTTCTCAACGACAGGGGCAACATCCTCTATAAAAGCTCCAGCTTGCACATACTCCTTACCTACTTGTCTTGCATTCTTATCAGCAGTGTACATCTCCCAATACCCTGCTTTATTCTTAACAAAGAATCGGTCATTCGACACGATGGTTGGCTCGCTCTTAAATTCATCTTCTAAGAGTACATCACCATCTAAATTAATAAATCCCCATTTGCCATCCTTTTCTGATCTGAAAGGTATATACTCTGCTACACTTTCCTCTTTCTGACAAGATGACAACAAGGAGATAAGGGCGAACACGAAACTTAGTAATAGGTATTTTCTCATTATAATAAGGTTTTAAGTATGTGACATTGATAATTATTGTAGTTTAAAAGTAATTGGAAGAGAAAACCAGACATTAGCAGGTTTTCCATGATTCATTCCTGGATTCCATATTGGCATACAATTCACAACGCGCAACGCTTCTCGATCGAGTGATGGGTCAACTCCTCTTACAACCTGTGCTTGACTAACATTACCTTCACGACCCACAACGAACTTCACTATAACACGACCTTGAATACCATTCTCTGCAGCCACAGCTGGATATTGTAAATGGCTAGACAACCAAGCATTCACATTCCCCTTAAACGAAGGCATTTGTTCTGCAATCGTATAAATTTTATCAGCATCTTCTGACGACATATCATCCGAGCTGTCGTATTCAGGCTCTTCACAATCAGAGTCCTCGCACGAATTACGGCTCTTGGATTTCGATTTCTTCGTTGCAGTAGGACAATCATCATATACATATACGTCATAGTCGCTAACGGGTCTAGACGGACGAGGTTGCACCGAATGTGGCTTAACAACACGTGGTCTATTCACAACGACTTTACGCTGTGGTGCAGGCTTCTTCACTATTACTCTTACAGCAGGAGCCGTAGAATGTTGCCGTCTGGTGGGGAGTCTCAAGCCTTGTGCCTCAACATTCAAAGCCATTAGACAGAATAAAACAAGATATATCAATCGGGGCATAATAGTTATATTTTAAATTAATCATTCACTTGTTATAAATCGGTCTGTAGAGTATTCATCGCCATCAAATTACGTAATGATTCAAATCATAAGTAACACTTGCAAAAATACGAAATAATATGCCACGAGGCAAACGAATGTATAAAAAACTACTAAAAAAGATAAATAAAAACCCTTCTAACAAGTATCTTTCCCTATGTAATCTCCTTGTCTAACCATCTAAAATCATACAACTTCCCACTCTTTATGACCTTAACTTCCTTTCCCATTACTCAAGATAATTCATCATCTTCCCTATTAGGAACAAAGACATACCGCATAAGGAACATTAACGTTCCAGTGTGGGAACATTAACGTTCCAGTGTGGGAACATTGACGTTCCAGTATGGGAACATGGATGTTCCAGTGTGGGAACATTGACGTTCCAGTGTGGGAACATTGCTCATTGCCCAAAGGAGAAAAGCAACAGGTAGCTTACTATAAGATAGAAGATGCTACTTTGAAGAAAAGCAAAGCCTCTCCTTGCCTGTTAATAAGCACCGCTTCAATCGAAAGGATGATAAGGTATAAAGTGCAGAACACCTTACAATGAAAAGAGGGGCTCACAGCATATTGCCATGAACCCCTCTTATCTTTATGAATTGGATGCTATAAATTATTCTTTTGTAGCTTCAGCTACTTCTTGATTGGCATAATCTATAACATTCTTCTTATTTGCCTCCATACGCTCGTGTTCCTCTTGTGAGCCAACAACAATCTTCTGCCACTGGCGAAGACCAGTACCGGCTGGGATGAGGTGACCGCAAATTACGTTCTCCTTCATGCCCTCAAGGCAATCACTCTTACCACGAATAGCAGCCTCGTTGAGTACCTTTGTTGTCTCCTGGAATGATGCTGCACTCATGAAGCTCTTCGTACCAAGGGCTGCACGGGTGATACCTTGTAGGATCTGAGTTGCTGTTGCTTGTACGGCATCACGAACCTGAACAAGTTTGAGGTCACGACGCTTCAAGCTAGAGTTCTCATCGCGTAACTTGCGTACAGAGAGGATCTGACCCTTATAGCAGTTCTCAGAGTCGCCTGGATCGGTAACTACCTTCTTACCCCAGATACGATCATTCTCTTCAGTAAAGTCGAGCTTATCAACCAACTCTTGCTCCAAGAATGTTGTATCACCTGGGTCATCAATACGCACCTTACGCATCATCTGACGGACGATAATCTCAAAGTGCTTGTCATTAATCTTCACACCTTGTAGACGATAAACGTCCTGCACCTCATTCACAATATACTCCTGAACGGCTATTGGACCCATGATAGAAAGGATATCAGCTGGAGTGATAATACCGTCTGACAATGGGGTACCAGCACGAACAGCATCATGCTCTTGCACAAGAATCTGCTTAGACAGACTAACAAGATACTTACGCTGCTCACCAGTCTTAGATGTTACCACAATCTCACGATTACCACGTTTCACCTTACCCATTGTAATCTCACCATCGATTTCAGATACGACAGCAGGGTTAGATGGGTTACGAGCCTCGAAGAGCTCGGTAACACGTGGAAGACCACCCGTGATGTCACCAGCACCACCAACAGAGCGTGGAATCTTAACAAGTGTCATACCTGTCTTGATCTCTGCGCCATCCTGGAGAACTTGCTCCAAGTGACCACCTACAGGGAGGTTATAAGTTCCGAGGATGTCACTAGATGCATATTGACCATCGTCACCCTTCTTTGCACCAACTTTAACAACGTCAACAGTTGGAACCTTTGTCTTATCACGAGAATCGGTGATGATACGCTCAGTCAAACCAGTTGCATCATCGGTTTCTGCCTTATAGGTTACACCTTCAACAACATCGTGTAAACGAAGTACACCTTCATACTCACTAACGATAACAGCATTGAATGGGTCCCACTTACAGATTACATCACCCTTCTGTACCCTATCGCCTGACTTGAAGTAAAGAGAGCTACCATAAGGAACGTTATCAGTAAGTAATACGATACCAGTGTTTGGATCGACAAAGCGGATTTCAGCCAATCGACTAACTACCATCTGGCACTCCTTATCATCGTCATCAACGAATGGTACGGTACGAAGTTCATCAAACTCAATCTTAGCTTCGTTCTTAGCTGTGATAGTTGCGTTAGCGGCTGCGTTACCAGCGACACCACCGGCGTGGAACGTACGAAGTGTAAGCTGTGTACCAGGCTCACCAATAGCTTGCGCTGCAATGACACCAACAGCCTCACCCATCTGTACCATACGAGCAGTAGCGAGGTTACGACCATAACACTTCTTACATACACCCTTCTTGCTCTCACAAGTAAGTACGGAGCGAATCTCAACCATCTCAATAGGAGAATCCTCGATAGCCTGTGCCTTTGCTTCAGTGATTTCCTCACCTGCTGCAACAATAATCTCGCCTGTTGTAGGGTTTACAACATCGTGAACAGACACACGACCCAAGATACGCTCGTAAAGAGTTGCTATAGTCTCGTCACCACTCTTCAAGGCGCGACACTCAAGACCGCGGAGTGAACCACAATCCTCCTCATTAATGATAACATCATGAGAAACGTCAACAAGACGACGTGTCAAGTATCCGGCATCGGCAGTCTTCATAGCCGTATCGGCAAGACCCTTACGAGCACCGTGAGAAGCAATAAAGTACTCCAACACTGACATACCCTCCTTAAAGTTAGAGATGATAGGGTTCTCAATAATCTGTGCACCTTCAGCACCAGCCTTCTGTGGCTTAGCCATAAGACCACGCATACCAGCAAGCTGAGCAATCTGGTCAGAAGAACCACGGGCACCAGAGTCAAGCATCATATATACAGCGTTGAATCCCTGGTCGGCCTCGGTCATGTGCTTCATCACACTTTGCTTAAGGTTATTGTTAACGTGTGTCCACGCATCAATTACCTGGTTGTAACGCTCCTTATCAGTGATGAAACCCATTTCGTAGTTAGCCTTCACCTGATCAACCTCATCCTGACCCTTACCAACAATGTCTTTCTTCTCTACAGGAACGATGATATCGTCCAAGTTGAAGGATAGACCTGCTACGTATGCCATGTGGTAACCGAGGTTCTTGATACCATCAAGGAACTCACAAGCACGTGCCATACCGACAGCCTTAATTACATCAGCAATAAGACCACGGAGTGACTTCTTTGAGATAATGCCATTGAAGAAACCAATCTCGGTTGGGATAATCTGGTTAACGATAACACGACCAACAGAGGTCTCAACCATTCTCTTCTGTATCTTACCATCTACAAGGTCGTCAACAACAACCTTTACTTGAGCATGAAGGTCACACTTCTTCTCATTGTAAGCAATGATAGCCTCTTCCGAACCATAGAATGATAGACCTTCACCCTTAGCGCCTGGACGAATCTTAGTAATATAGTAGAGACCAAGCACCATATCCTGTGAAGGAACGGTGATAGGTGCACCATTAGCAGGGTTAAGGATGTTATGGCTCTGGAGCATCAAGATCTGTGTCTCTAAGACAGCCTCATTACTCAATGGGAGGTGAACAGCCATCTGGTCACCATCGAAGTCGGCATTGAACGCTGTACATGCCAATGGGTGCAGCTGGATAGCCTTACCCTCAATGAGCTTAGGCTGGAAAGCCTGAATACCAAGACGGTGAAGTGTCGGAGCACGGTTTAACATTACTGGGTGACCCTTCATTACATTCTCAAGGATATCCCAAATAACTGGCTCACGACGATCAACAATCTTCTTAGCACTCTTTACAGTCTTCACGATACCGCGCTCGATGAGCTTGCGGATGATGAATGGTTTGTAAAGCTCTGCTGCCATCAACTTAGGAAGACCGCATTCACCCATCTTCAACTCAGGACCAACAACGATAACTGAACGTGCAGAATAGTCGACACGTTTACCGAGGAGGTTCTGACGGAAACGTCCTTGCTTACCCTTCAAGGAATCTGAAAGAGACTTCAATGGTCGGTTACTCTCACTCTTAACAGCTGATGACTTACGGCTGTTGTCAAAGAGAGAGTCAACAGCTTCCTGGAGCATACGCTTCTCATTACGCAGAATAACCTCATGATAACACGACGATAGAGGTCGTTAAGGTCTGATGTTGCAAAGCGACCACCATCCAATGGAACCAATGGACGAAGCTCTGGTGGAGTAACAGGGATAATCTTCATGATCATCCACTCTGGTCTATTTACACCTATTGACTGACGGAAGCCCTCTACTACTTGAAGACGCTTCAAGGCATCTGTCTTACGTTGCTGACTAGAGTCAGTTGTGGCACGATCACGTAATTCGCCAGCAAGACGATCAAGATCAATACCAGTAAGTAAGTCATAGACTGCCTCTGCACCCATCTTAGCAATAAACTTACTTGGATCAGAATCATCTAGACGTTCATTACCCTCAGGGAGTTTGTTATCGAGGATATCGAGATATTCATCTTCAGAAAGAAGGTCGAACTTATGAGAACCATTCAAGTCCTCATCCGTATCGGCATTCTTCATACCCTCTACGACACCCGGCTGGATGACAACATACTTCTCATAGTAAATAACAGCATCTAACTTCTTGGTTGGCATACCAAGGAGGTAACCAATCTTGTTAGGAAGACTACGGAAGTACCAGATATGCGCAACTGGAACAACCAACTCTATGTGACCAGCACGTTCACGACGAACCTTCTTTTCTGTTACCTCAACACCACAACGATCACAAACAATACCTTTATAACGAATACGCTTATACTTACCACAAGCACACTCATAATCCTTTGTAGGACCAAAGATACGCTCGCAGAACAAACCATCACGTTCTGGTTTATAGGTACGATAGTTTATAGTCTCTGGCTTGGTTACCTCACCAAAAGAATTTTCAAGGATTTCTTCAGGTGAAGCCAGTCCGATAGTAATCTTGCTGAAATTACTCTTTACTTTATTATCTTTCTTAAAAGCCATGTTTTACTTCTATTATAGGGGTGTACGTATTAATCAAGTTTGATGCTTAAACCGAGACCACGTAATTCGTGTAACAACACATTGAGTGACTCTGGAATACCTGGTGTTGGCATTGGTTCACCCTTAACGATAGCCTCATAAGCCTTAGAACGACCTACAACATCATCAGACTTGATTGTCAAAATCTCCTGAAGAACATGAGATGCACCAAAGGCCTCAATAGCCCAAACCTCCATCTCTCCAAAACGCTGACCACCAAATTGTGCTTTACCACCAAGTGGCTGTTGGGTTATCAATGAGTATGGACCGATACTACGTGCGTGCATCTTATCCTCTACCATGTGACCGAGTTTCAAGAAGTAAGTGATACCAACTGTAGCTGGCTGATCGAACTTCTCACCTGTTTCACCATCATAGATATATGTAGAACAGAGATTTGGCAGACCTGCCTTATCTGTCCACTCCTTCAAATCAGAGAGCTTAGCACCATCGAAGATAGGAGTAGCAAACTTAACACCTAGCTTACGTCCGGCAGCACCCAAAATTGCTTCGAAGATCTGACCAAGGTTCATACGAGAAGGCACACCCATTGGGTTCAATACTAAATCTACAGGGCGACCATCTTCGAGGAATGGCATATCTTCCGTACGTACAACCTTTGATACAATACCTTTATTACCATGACGACCAGCAAGTTTATCACCAACTTGAATCTTACGCTTCTTTGCAATGTAAACCTTAGCCATCTGAAGAACACCAGATGGAAGTTCATCACCGATAGTAATTGCAAACTTCTTACGTTTAAGTTCAGCATCCATTTGCTTATACTTATGTATGAAGTTCATTATCAACTTCTGGATCAAGAGGTTGGTATGTTCATCATCAGTCCAACCATTTGATTGGATTCCCTCATAGTCAAGGTTCTTTAATGCAGCAACAGTGAACTTACTTCCTTTTGTAATGATTTCTGCATCAGAGTAATCTTTAACACCCTCGGAAACTTTATCCTCTGTCAACTCTAGAAGTTTATCAACCAAGAGATCCTTCAAATCATTTACCTTAGCCTCCTGTTCTTCATCAATCTTAGCAAGTGTTACCTTATCTTGTCGTTTGCTCTCACGTGTTTTTATAGCACGAGCAAAGAGTTTCTTATCAATAACGACACCACTCAATGAAGGATTAGCCTTCAGTGAAGAATCTTTCACATCGCCAGCCTTATCACCAAAGATAGCACGAAGGAGCTTCTCTTCAGGAGAAGGATCGCTCTCACCCTTAGGTGAAATCTTACCAATCATGATATCACCAGGTTCTACACGAGCACCTACACGAATAATACCATTGTCATCAAGATCCTTTGTAGCTTCTTCGCTTACATTTGGAATATCAGAAGTAAACTCTTCAACACCACGCTTCGTCTCACGTACCTCAAGAGAGTACTCATCTACATGGACTGATGTTAATACGTCTTCACGTACCATACGCTCAGAGATTACAACAGCATCCTCATAGTTATAACCCTTCCAAGGCATGTAAGCAACGAGAAGATTACGACCTAGAGCCAATTCACCATTCTCTGTTGCATAGCCTTCAGTAAGAATATCACCCTTCTTCACACGTTGTCCCTTGTCACATATAGGGCGAAGGTCAACAACCATATTTTGATTCGTTCGACGGAACTTAGGAATACGATATTCTTTCAATGCTGGTTCGAAACTAACAAACTCTTCGTCCTCTGTACGATCGTAAAGAATTCGAATAGTTGTGGCATCAACATATTCGATAACTCCTTCACCTTCTGCAGTAATCATCGTACGTGAATCTTCACATACTTGTTTCTCAAGACCTGTACCAACAATTGGGGCATCATTATGTAGCAATGGAACTGCCTGGCGCATCATGTTACAACCCATCAATGCACGGTGACCATCATCATGCTCTAAGAAAGGAATGAGACCAGCAGAAACAGAAGCTATCTGTTGTGGAGAAACATCTATTAAGTTAACAGAGTCTGGTCCTACAACAGGATAATCTGCATCTTGACGACACTTTACGGTGTCGCGAACGAAAGTTCCATCATCATTCAATGGTGCATTACCTTGTCCAATAATCTGATCTTCCTCCTCTTCTGCCGTCAAGAATACAACATCCTTGTTGTCCATATCAACCTTAGAATCACGAACACGACGATAAGGTGTAACGATGAATCCTAGATCGTTTATTTTCGCATACATACAAAGTGAAGATATCAAACCAATGTTTGGTCCTTCAGGAGACTCAATTGGACAAAGGCGACCATAGTGAGTATAGTGAACATCACGCACCTCAAAACCTGCACGTTCACGAGAAAGTCCACCTGGACCCAATGCAGAAAGACGACGTTTGTGGGTTACTTCGGCTAAAGGATTAGTCTGATCCATAAATTGGCTCAATGGATTAGTACCGAAGAATGAGTTGATAACACTTGAGATCGTCTTTGCATTAATCAAATCCGTTGGCTGGAACACCTCACTATCACGAACATTCATACGTTCACGAATAGTACGATTCATACGAGCAAGTCCTATTGAGAATTGGTTAGCTAACTGCTCACCAATAGTACGTACACGGCGATTTGATAAATGGTCAATATCATCAACGGTTGCATTTGAATTGACTAAGCTAATGAGGTACTTGATAATCTCAACAATATCATCCTTAGTCAACACACGCGTATCCATGTCCGTATCCAAGTTCAATTTCTTATTGATACGATAGCGACCGACCTCACCCAAGTCATAACGTTTGTCTGAAAAGAAAAGGTTTTGGAATACCTCACGTGCACTTGCATCGTCTGCAGCATCAGCATTGCGAAGTTGACGATAAATGTAATTTACTGCCTCTATTTCAGAGTGACTAGGATCTTTTGCCAGTGTATTAAATATAATAGAATACTTATTTGCTGCATCCTCATCCTTATGAAGCAAGATTGTTGAAACAGAACTATCAAGTATCTCGTCAACATTCTCCTCGGTAATAACAGTTTCTCTCTCTACAACAACCTTATTACGCTCGATAGAAACAACTTCACCAGTATCCTCGTCAACAAAATCCTCAGTCCATGTCTTCATCACATTACCTGCAATTTTACGTCCAATGGCTGCCTTCATATTCTTCTTATTGACCTTTACCTCTTCACAAAGATCAAAGATTTGAAGAATGTCACGATCAGACTCATACCCAATGGCACGTAACATCGTTGTAACAGGTAATTTCTTCTTACGGTCAATGTAAGCATACATAACATTATTTATGTCTGTCGCAAACTCTATCCATGATCCCTTAAAAGGTATAATACGTGCACTATACAATACCGTACCATTAGCATGAACACCTTGACCAAAGAACACACCAGGAGAACGATGTAATTGAGATACAACTACACGCTCAGCTCCATTGATAACAAATGTACCATTGCTAGTCATGTAAGGGATTGTACCCAAGAATACATCCTGAATAAATGTACCAAAATCCTCATGATCTGGATCTGTACAATACAGCTTCATCTTAGCCTTTAAAGGTACACTATATGTCAAACCACGTTCCAGACATTCTTCAATAGTATATCTAGGTGGATCAACATAATAGTCCAAGAACTCAAGAACGAAATTATTACGTGTATCGGTTATAGGGAAGTTCTCTGCAAACACCTTATATAGACCGTCATTCTTGCGTTCCTCAGGCGGAGTATCTAGCTGCAAGAAGTCACGAAAAGACTTCAGTTGCACATCTAAGAAGTCCGGATATGGGTAAGGATTCTTAACGCTGGCGAAACTTACTCTGGGTTTATTATCTAATGCCATAAACTGAAATTAAATATTCGAATATTCAAAGTTCAATAACGAACTTAAAGCGTGATTAAACAATCAACGTATGTGTCAAAAGACACAAAAAGGTTAGGACTCACCTACTTGGTAAATCCTAACCAAATTATATTTTATGCAAAGTATGAAGAAATTACTTCAACTCTACCTTTGCACCTTCAGCCTCGATAGTCTTCTTCAAGTTCTCAGCCTCAGCCTTAGCCATACCCTCCTTCAATGTAGAAGGTGCGCCATCAACTAAGTCTTTAGCTTCCTTCAAACCAAGACCACAAGCCTCTTTAACAGCCTTTACTACTTTAAGTTTATTAGCACCAGCCTCAACGAGAACAACGTCAAACTCTGACTTCTCTTCTGCACCACCAGCTGCACCACCAGCAGCAGGACCAGCAACAGCAACAGCTGCAGCTGCAGGCTCAATACCATACTCTTCCTTGAGCACAGTTGCCAACTCATTTACTTCCTTAACAGTAAGGTTTACTAACTCTTCTGCAATAGCTTTTACGTCTGCCATCTTATTCTAAACTTTTTAATTTTTTGTTCTAAAAATAATATATCTTTGACTTTATTAGATTTCTTACTCAGCGCGCTCACCTAAAGTCTTAAGTACACCATGAATAGTGCCAGCGCCTGATTGAAGAGCAGAAACAACGTTCTTGGCTGGAGATTGTAGCAATGCAACAACATCTGCAATAACTTCGTTCTTACTCTTGAGAGCTGCAAGTTCTTCGAGCTTATCTGCACCAATAAATAGAGTTTCCTCTACATAAGCTGCCTTTAGAGCAGGAATAGCTTCCTTCTTATACTCTTTCAACAGTTTAGCTGGTACATTTGCAGTATGAGCAAACATAACTGCAGTATTACCCTTCAAAGAACCATACAGTGGTTCAAAATCTACATCTGAAGCTTCAAAAGCCTTGTGAAGAAGAGTATTCTTCACTACGACCATATTGATCTCACTCTTAAAGCACTTACGGCGAAGAGAACTTGTAGCCTCAGCATTCAAACCAGTTACATCAACTAGATAGAAATGAGGGAAGTTCTTCAACTTCTCACCGAGTTCAGCGATAATTGTATCTTTTACTTCTTTCTTCATTGTACAAAACTTTTAGAGTTATTCAGCTGATTTAGGATCAATCTTGACACACGAGGACCAAGTACACGACCTAAAGGACCTAACTTACCCATGCATGATGGCATAGTGATGATGACATCAACATCAGTCCATCCACCCTTTATCTTCTCAACATATTCGTCGAGACCAACGTAATCAGCACCAGCTTCCTTAGCGGCAGCTTCCTGATCAGGAGTACAGAGACAGAGTACACGTGTCACCTTACCTGTACCATTTGGCAATGACACAACGCCACGAACCATTTGGTTAGCTTTACGTGGGTCAACACCAAGGCGAACATCTACATCTACAGAAGCATCAAACTTAGTTGTGGTAATTTCCTTAACCAACTTAGCTGCTTCAGCTAATGTGTATGCTTTCCCTGCTTCAACCTTCTCAGCGACTGATTTCTGATTTTTTGTCAGTTTACTCATTTTTACTTTTGAAGTTTAAATTATTTACCAGGGAAGTCCCCTTTTACAGTGATACCCATACTACGAGCAGTACCTGCAATCAGTCTCATCGCACTTTCTACTGTGAAGCAGTTAAGATCTGGCATCTTATCTTCAGCAATTGCCTTTATCTGCTCCCAAGTTACGGATGCAACTTTCTTGCGGTTTGGCTCACCTGATCCGCCTTTTACTTTAGCAGCCTCCATAAGCTGTACTGCTGCTGGAGGAGTCTTGATAATAAAGCTAAAAGACTTATCATTGTAGTAAGTAATTACGACTGGAAGAACTTTACCAGCCTTGTCCTGGGTACGGGCGTTGAATTCCTTGCAGAATCCCATAATATTGATACCCTTAGAACCCAATGCAGGGCCTACTGGGGGGGATGGATTTGCAGCGCCACCTTTAATCTGTAATTTGATTAATCCAGCTACTTCTTTAGCCATTTTCTTGTTAATATTAAAAATTAAACTATAAAAGTCAGAATAGTGTCCGTAACAACACTAGTCTTCTTTTGCGACTTGCATAAAACTTAACTCCAATGGATTCTGACGACCAAAGATCATAACCATCACTTTCAACTTATGTTTCTCAGCATTCACCTCTTCGATGATACCATGGAAACCACTGAAAGGACCATCAGTAACCTTAACAGTCTCACCAACCTCATATGGAACATCTTGAACTTCATCAAGTTCTGTTTCTTCCACGTTACCAAGTAAACGATTAATATCTGCTTGGCGAACTGGAGAAGGCTCAGACATACCGCCGAGGAACCCCAATACATTAGGCATGAAACGTAACGTAGAAGCTACGTCTGGAGTCATGTTGGCTTGAACAAGCACGTAGCCAGGAAGACTTAATTTCTCTTTGACAACGCGTTTGCCATTACGCAAAGTTGCGTGCTTCTCCATAGGCAACAAAACCTCGAAAACACGCTCAGCAAGCTTATCGTTCTGTCGTAATTGAGCATCGATATATTCCTTTACCTTAGCCTCTTTACCACTGACAGCCCGAAGAACATACCATTTCTTTTCTGTATCAGCCATTTTCTAATGAATTAACTCGGATATACAAAATCCATCACATGTTGGAAAACAAAATCCATAGCAAACACTACCAATGCAATGACAAGGGAAGCAGATAAAACAACCATTGCACTATGTGTAAGCTGAGCACGTGATGGCCATGTAGTTTTATGCGCAAGTTCGTCGTAGCAAGCCTTGCAATAATTAACTATCTTCTTAAACATAAAATCTTCTCTTTTTGCACGGGTTGAAGGGCTCGAACCCTCGACACCTGGTTTTGGAGACCAGTGCTCTACCAACTGAGCTAAACCCGTAAATAAGTTCCCAAGCCCGAAGACTCGGGAACTATTTATGATGTAAATCTATGATTTACTTAATATCATCGAGGATTGCTGTAATCTGACCAGAACCTACTGTACGACCACCCTCACGGATAGCGAAACGAAGACCCTCGTTCAAAGCAACCTTGTAGATCAATTCTACTTCGATCTCAACGTTATCACCAGGCATTACCATTTCAACGCCCTCTGGCAACTTGATTTCACCAGTACAATCCATTGTACGGAGGTAGAACTGTGGACGATACTTGTTACCGAATGGTGTGTGACGACCACCCTCTTCTTTCTTCAAGACATAGATAGAAGCCTTGAAGTGATCGTGAGGAGTAATAGCTCCTGGGTGTACGACAACCATACCGCGCTTAACTTCAGCCTTATCAATACCACGGAGGAGAAGACCTACGTTATCACCAGCCTGACCTTGTGCGAGGTTTTTACGGAACATCTCAACACCAGTGATTACAGACTTCTTGTCTTCACCAAGACCGAGCAACTGAACTTCATCACCTACCTTACATACACCAGTCTCAATACGACCAGTAGCAACAGTACCACGACCTGTGATAGAGAACACATCCTCAACAGGCATCAAGAATGGCTTATCAACCTCACGCTCTGGCTCTTGAATCCAAGTATCAACAGTGTCCATGAGCTGCATTACAGAGTCAACCCACTTCTCTACACCATTCAAAGCACCAAGTGCAGAACCACGGATAATTGGAGTATCCTCCTCGTAACCATACTGCTCAAGAATCTCGTGAACTTCCATTTCAACGAGGTCAAGCATTTCCTCATCGTCAACCATATCGCACTTGTTCAAGAAAACAACCAAACGAGGTACGTTTACCTGACGAGCGAGCAATACGTGCTCACGAGTCTGTGGCATAGGACCGTCAGTAGCAGCTACAACCAAGATAGCACCATCCATCTGAGCAGCACCAGTTACCATGTTCTTTACATAGTCGGCGTGACCTGGACAGTCTACGTGTGCATAGTGACGATTAGCTGTTTCGTATTCAATGTGTGCAGAGTTAATGGTAATACCACGCTCTTTCTCCTCAGGAGCATTATCAATCTGATCAAAAGACTTAACATCTTCAGAACCGAAGCCCTTCTCGTGAAGAACCTTTGAGATTGCTGCAGTAAGAGTGGTCTTACCGTGGTCAACGTGACCGATAGTACCAATGTTTACATGCGGTTT
>QWCF01000471.1_pt1 | contig 20061 bp, 17 predicted proteins | sample 1972521 | NCBI WGS metagenome assembly QWCF01 (sample SAMN09866715, study PRJNA288562) | Human oral metagenome isolate term4_saliva, whole genome shotgun sequencing...
GTAGGCGTCGAGGGCGGCCTCGACGACGGCCGCGTTGTGCTTCTCAGTGGTGCTCATGGGTCCTGGGTTGCTAGGTGGGTGGGTAGATGCCTTGAAACCGATGACCGGTAGTCAGCCGGTCATCGGTTCGAAGGGTTGTCTGGATTGGTGAAGGTGGTCCGATGAGGAGTCACCTTGATCCCCGAAGGGTGCGGTGCGAGATCCAGTTCGCGATTCCCGTACGCCTCCATGAGGCGCGCTAGGACGATCCTGGGCTGCAGGCCCTGGCGCTCTGCCCGACGGACGACACGCTCCCAGGTAGCCTCCCTCATCGTGAACCTGACTTCCTTACGAGGGCTGGAAGGGTTTCCCGGCTTCCGGCCGAAGTCGATTGATGTGGGGGCATCCAACGGCGAGAACCGTTGGTCGAGGTCTGGGCGGTCGTCCACGTACGGAACGAGCTTGTCCTTGCTGGGGCGGGGCATGTCATCTCCTTGGTCGGGTGTATGCCCCGCATACATTACCCGAAGGATGGTGGAACTTCAAACGTTCGAGGGGCCTGACTTAGGCCGGCGTTGCCGCGTCCCGCGGCGGGTAAGTCCTTACGACTAAGGCTCATGAGACGTTGACGAGACGTCCAGGCGGATCGAGTTCTCAGTTTCCCGCGTACGTCGCCGACCGGGCCACCACAGCCCGAACCGGTCCCGAAGGGGCGGTTCCCCTCGCTCGAGGGCTTCCTGGGTCGCGTCCTCCCCCGAGTCAGGCGGTGGTGACGCCATTCTCGAAGGGCTCCGTTCGCGAGGCTCTTCCCGAGGGTGCTTTCAGCGAGGTAGCTCGTGCGAGCCGCTTCCTCCCCGCGTACCGGGACACTGTCAACCCCCAGGACCCCGCTTCGACTCCCGAAGCTGTTCGTCACCCTCGCACCTATGTGGAGGTTTACCGAAGCGCTTCTGGCTTCTCAACCCGAGGCCCTCACCCCTTAGGACTGTTCAGAGACTCTCGATACGTCGCCCCTCCCCGACTACGAGCCAGGTAGAGAGGGGTCCCGCCGGTCCATTCCGTCACCCAGATGATGGTGATTGGTTGGTTCAGTTGTCCGGGCCCTGCTCGGCCTTGTAGCGGGTTCCAGCTTGTCGTAGCGACCCTCGGGCTGATCTTGTTCCCGCGGCGGCGCCGTCCGCTCAGGCCCCCACGTGCTTGCAGAGCCTCCCAGCTGACTGGGTATCTCTACCGCCTCGGGTTAGTACCTCGTCCGGAAAGGGACTTCCGCCGCCGGCTTGCGGCGGCCAATCCGTGGAGTTTCGCTCCCTCGGCGGTGATGGGTCTATTAAACCCCACTCCGAGGGCGAATGCAACTCGGCGGGGCCATTTCTTGTCGTGAGTGTCGTCACATTCGCGGCGGGCGGCGGCGCGGCCCCTCCCGGCACGAAGGTCCGTGTCTCAACTCGGGGCGGCGCCGGAATCCCCTTGAGGCGTTCTAAGCCATTCTGAGCGCCTTTCAGGGCCGGACCCTTCCCGGAGTGCGGGGACGGGGTAAAAGTCCGCCAGAAGCGCTTACACGGCCTCTGAGGGGCATGTGCGGGCCTCTACCCGGTACGAAGGTGCGGCGGCACGGCGTTCAGGTCCCGATTCGAAGGTCGATGGGGCGGACCACCGCCGGAGCCCGAGGTCGCTGAGAGGCCCGAGGGGCGGGCGTGTTGACCGAGCGCAGCGCAGCGGAGCGAGCCTCAACACGGCGACCCGAGGAAAGCCTCTCCGCCTGGAGCCAAGAACCTGCGAGGACGCGTGGGCGACCGGCGCCCCAGCGCCGCAGCGCCCTTCACGCGGACCCCCCCTGACTTCGTCAGGGGGACAGGACGCGAGTGTGTGGGCGCGCGCGGGCGCGTGTGATAGCAGACTTCAGGGCGCATTGCAAGCGCAAAACGGAGATGTTGTTCACGGAATAGGGGTTTTAAAGTTAGACATTCATCACACCCAGATTGGGAATAGTATGCTGGCATACCGATTAATCCCAGTAATGGGGCCCGACACGCGGAAGTTGCGGTGCGACACGCCCGAGTCAAGGATCACTTCTAACTTGGCATACACATTTTGACATAAGTATTAGTTACCCTTCCAACCGTGCTTAAACCGCCGTGACCGCCGTCACTTTCTCACTATGCGGACAACCGTCTCAGCATGCGGGCAGGCGGCCGGGGAGTGATTCAGGGCACACAAAAGGGCCCCTCCGGAAGTAGGGGGGGCCCTTCGCGCAGGGGCTCAGGCGTCCTTCGGTGCCCTTCGGTAGGGGGTCTTGTTACGGGCCGGCCGGCGTGTCCCGCCCTTCGTCATCGTGCCGGGGAAGGTCGGGTCGAGGCGGCGGGCCCGCTTCAGCCAGGCGTCCACCGTGTAGACGCTGCGGCCCAGCTCCTTAGCGATGTCGGTGCGGGTCTTGCCCGCCTCGATCATGGCTCGCAGAGTCTCGACGGGCGCCCCTCGGTACTGGTTGCCCCCTCGTGCGGGCTTCTCGGCCCTCTCAAGCACGTTTGCGGCGATTTCACAGAGGGTCCTGTGGGGGACACTGTCGGGGAAGCGAACGCCCGTGTCTGGGCGGCACAGCAGGTTCACGACGTGGTACCGCCCGCCGGCGTCCGGCGTCTCGGTGATCTCGACCCAGTACTCGATCTCGTTCTTCGTGTCCCTGACCTGGACGGCGGGGCGGCCCTGGATCGTGGCCGGGCGTGCGGGGTAGGTGCGAAGTGCGTTGCGCAAGGTGTCTCCTAAAGTGTGATGTAGATCTCTGAGTGGTTTGGGAATAGGCCAGAATCCGTTGCAATCACTGCGTATTCCCGGATTCTGAGTTTTGAGACGTATGTCTCAGCGGATACGGGGTGAAAGTGTGATGCACGTCTCCGAGAATGTGGGAATACGCCCTCTTTCCAAGTGTTTCCAACGTATTCCCGGTTTTGAGGTTTTGAGACGTAAGTCTCAATCAGACCTGCGGTAGCGGGTCATCCTCGTCGTGCAGGTCGTGCACGCCCCAGCGGGTGCCAGCCGACGGGCCTGCCACGATCGGCACGTCCATCTGGCAGTCGAGCGGGCGCAGGAAGGTGTTGACGTCCTCCATCCGCCGCTTGCACTCGATCAGGATCTCCTGCCAATGGTCCTGAGGAACCTCGATGCAGATCTCGTCGTGGACGGTGGCCACGACGTGGGCCCCTTCGACCTTGGGGAGCGGGTAGCCGGGCAGCGTGCCCATGATCGAGGCGGCGGCCATCTGCATCAGGTCCGAGCCGAAGCCCTGCACGGGGCTGTTGAGGGCATTGCGCTCGGCGTGGGAGGACTTGAACGAGCTCTTCGAGTACAGGTCCGAGAGCCACTGCGTGCGGCCTATGGGGGATGTCACATAGCCGCGCTCGTAGGCTCGGCGCTTGGCGCGCTCGTGCCACTGGCGCATCCCGTCCCACATCTCGAAGAACGCGCTGTGGACGGCCTGGGCTTCCGCCAAAGTGAGAGAAACGTCATAGGCGGTGGCGGCGTAGGACTGGAATCCGCCCGGGCTCATGCCGTAGAGGAGGCCGAAGTTGCCTGCCTTCGCCCGCTTGCGCTCCAGGGAGGTGACGTCCTCCGGCGCCTTGCCGGCGATCTTCGCGGCGAGGAGCCTGTGAAGATCGTCACCTCGCTGGAACGCCTCGATCATCGGCTGCGAGCGGGAGATGAACGCCGCCACTCGCAGCTCGACCTGGCTGTAGTCGAGGTCGAGCAGGACGTGCCCGGGGCGGGGGATGAAGGCCGGCTTTAGTGACGCGGCACACTGCTGAAGATTGGGTGACGAGCAACTCAATCTCCCCGTGCGGACAAATCCCACGTTGTAGGTGGCGTGGATCACGTTGTCGGGGTCCTTGAGCTCAAGCCAGGAGCGGAGGAACTCCAGCGTCTTCGTCGCGTCGCGGTGTCGCAGCAGCGCGTCGGCGGCGGGGGAGCCCTGGCGCTGCTGGGCGATGAGGACCGCCTTGTTCCACTGAGCGTTGCCGGAGTCTGTGCGGGCCGTCACACGGAGGTCGCCGGCCTCGATGGCCTGAGCCACGAAGCCCTGGAACCACTTCGACGTCGCTGCGGTGGTGACGCCGTCCTTCGCCGGTGCAGGCGCAGGGGCGGTCCCGTACAGGCCGAGGATGTCCTCGCACGCCTTCAGGCGCAGGGCGTCCATCTCCTCGATCTTGGCGTGGACCCAGTCGACGTCGAGCAGGAAGCCCCTCTGCTCCACCTTTGTGAGGGTCTTCACAGTAGGCATGGCGACGTAGGTGGCGACCTTGCCGAGGCGGGCCATCTGGATGTCGTCGGAGTCGAAGGGCTCCTCGTCTCCGGTGAGGAACATCTGGTCGCGGTGCTCCTCCTCGATCTTCCAGGTGTAGTAGGTGTCACGCGCCGCGTACTCGCCGAGCTGGATGAGGTCGACCTGCTCGGCGGCGCCGGGCGTGCTGAGGTCGAAGTCGTCCCACTCCTCGATGCCGAAGTCGCGCGCGGCGCGAATCTTCAGACGGGTGCGGGCCTCGGTGTCCACCAGTTGGGACGAGACGGTCGTGTCCCACTCGATGCGGTCGGACAGGTCCACGCCGGCCTGCGCGAAGACCCAGCGGGCGTCGAACTTGATGTTCGCGTTGACGAAGGGCTTCCCGCTGTGGTTGATCTCGCGGCCGATGATCGCCATGACCTTCCGCCACGCACCGAGCAGCGGGCTGGCCGGGTGTGAGAGGGGCACGAGGTAGGTCATCGGCTGCTCGCCGTCGAAGGTGCGCCAGTTGTAGGCGCCGGCCGCAACGCGCTCGGCGCTCGGGAGGGTGAGTGAGGCCAGGACGATCCGGGCGGGGTAGCCGCCGTTGGTGTCGCCGCCGGCCTCCGCGTACTCGTCCAGGCCGGTGGTCTCCAGATCCATGACGACCTTCTGCGAGGCGTGGATGGCCTTGACGAGGCCCTTCAGGTCCTCCTTACCCCAGACCCACGTGATCGGGCCGCAGGGCGTGTGTGAGCCTTGGGCGGCCTTCCTGGCCCGGCTCACGACCTTCTCCAGGTCCATGATGCTCATGACTGGCGCCCTTGCCGAGTCGGAATCTGGCTCCGCTAGGGGGACCGCGGGGTCAGATCTCGTGTAGGAGAGAGACTAGCACGTCCTGCAGGTTGCCTGCCTCGTAGGAGTACTCGACGCGGGTGCGCCGTGAGTAGACCTCCAGAGTCCACAGCGGCCAGCGGCCGCGCTTCTCGTCGGACTCGGCGAGAGTCAGGACGAGGTCGTTTCCGTTCTCTGCCAGGACTACGGGGGCACCGTCCTTCGTCGCGGTGCTCACGTAGCGGAGGTAGGGGCGCAGGGCGTTGACCCAGGACTGGGCGGACACTCTGCGCTCGGTGAGAGGGTTGAAGTTGCCGGGAAAGGCGAGGTGATTGGTCGAGAGGGATGTCATTGGATACTCCTTGTATACGCGTTAGGGCCTCTCCAGATTAGCCGGGAAGATTCCCGAAGGCAATCCGATCCCTGGCCGACGTATGTAACACGAATCACTTAGGTCTCAATCTGTGCGCGGATTTGTGGAAAAGGCTGGGGACGTGGATAGACTGGCCCCAGCATTCCCAGCAACCTCTAGATTGGAGACCCGTGAGCCCGCTGGACGAGGCGATCATCGCCAATGACGCGCTTCCCGAGCGCGAACGCAAGACGAATATTGACCTGGCCGAGGAGTTCAATACCTCCGAGGCGACCGTGCGCCGCCATAGGCGAGCCCTGAAGCGCAAGAGCCGCGACGAGCTCAGCCGCGACGAGTTCTTCGACCTCCCTGTGGGGGCCATCACGAAGCGCGGCAAGACGGTCCGCCTCGCCGACGGCTCCTACGAGAAGATCGAGTACCGCCCCGGCACCCTCGAGATGGAGGAGGCCAAGCGCCTCTCCTACGAGGACCTGGAACCGGTCTTCCGGGAGCCCCTGCTGTCTAGGCCAGCCAGGCTCCTCGACAAGGGAGAGACCTTAATTGTCTGCATGGCGGATTTTCAGGTGGGGAAGGCTCTCGAAGATTCGACTCCCGTCCTCACCACTGAGGGCTGGAAGCGGCACGGCGATCTCCGGCCCGGCATGTCAGTCTATGGGCGGGACGGTGAGCCGAAGCGCATCCTTGCGGTGACCGGCTCGACCGAGCAGGACCTGTTTGACGTCACCTTCCCCGAGGGGCGTGTTCTGCGGGCCACGTCCGGCCATCTCTGGAGTGGCCGTCGCCGCATGCACCCTAGGGGCGACACTTCCCGGTGGGAGGATCGTGAGATGATCCTCACGACTGAGGAGATTTCGAAGATCACGCGTATGAAGTCGGGGGGTATACGGCCCTTCAAGGTGTGGGCTCACAGCCCGGTAGAGCTCCCTCCGGCGGACCTGCCTATAGACCCCTACGTCCTTGGTTTCTGGCTCGGAGACGGGCGCTCTAAGGATGGGACTATCACTAAGGGCACAGCAGATCGGGAGCACCTGCTTACGCTGGGGCACGAACTCAAATCCCGAGAGGGTCTGTGTACTGTTCTCGTAGACGGCCTGACTCGCTCCCTCAGGCTTGCGGGACTCCTAGGCAACAAGCACATCCCCGAGACGTACCTGCGTGCTAGCGGAGATCAGCGCCTTGCCCTCCTCCAAGGGCTCATGGACTCGGACGGCTACTGCAACCCGAAGACCGGAGCCATCGAGTTCAGCAACACGAACAAGGCCATCATCGACGGTGTCTTGGCCCTCCTGCACCTGGAGGGGGTAGCCCCCAAGGTAACTACCGCTATCGGCCACTACGGAGACGTCCAGTGCAAGCAATATTGGCGAATCCAGTTCCGGGCCGAGCGTCCCATGTTCCGCCTCCAACGGAAGGCCGCTAATCAGCGTCCTTCTACGGAGCGGAAGGATCACCGCCTGTCCGTGATCGACGTGGTTCCCGCCGGGCGGGGCATGGCTCAGTGCATCACTGTCGAGGGCGGCGAGTATCTGGCTGGTCGCGAGCTGACTCTCACCCACAACTGCGGAAGTGGCGGGGGCACTGAGGATACGGTCCGCCTCGTGCGCCGGGCGATCAACGACATCGCCCACGACATCGAGAACGTAGGCGGGTATGAACGCATCATCCTCGCTGACGTGGGAGACTCGACGGAGGGGTTCTGGAACGTCGCCTCCCAGGCCCAGACCAACGACCTCAGCCTCACCGACCAGATTCGTACCGTGCAGCGACTCTATGCCGAGGCCCTGCGGACCCTCGCCCCTCGGTGCTCGTCCATGTACTACGTAGCCGTCCCGTCCAACCACTGCGCGGTGAGGACCGGGCCGGGAAAGAACTCCCGGGCCAACTCCCCGGACGACGACTTCGGCATCATGATCTCGAAGAACATCGAGGACGTCGTTGAGGGCCGGCCGGGCTTCGAGCACGTCACCTTCCACCGTCCTGAGAAGTGGGAGGAGGCCGTCACCGTGGACGCCGCGGACGGCACCCGCATTGGCTTCACTCACGGCCATTTGGCGGGCTCGCAGTCGAAGGTGCCCACATGGTTCAGGGACCTAGCGTTCGGCCGTCGTAGCGGCCTCTACGACGCCAGGATCCTGGTCCACGGCCACTGGCACAACTTCGGCGTTCGCCAGGTCGGCGACGCCCGCTGGATCATCTCATGCCCGTCGGCGGACCGGGGGAGCGACTGGTGGACGAACATCTCCGGAGACTCCACCAAGCCCGCAATCCTCACCTTCGAGGCCCAGGGCGGAAACGCCTCCGCCTGGGAGCTCTACTCCTGAGTTTCACGTGAAAAAGGCCCCCGCCTGTACCTAGTCGGATACAGGCGGGGGCCTTGTGATGTCTCAGGCGGCCTTCGTGACCTTGATGTCGTGGATCACGACAGGCACGCCGCCAGGAGAGTGCGACTCGATGAAGGGGCCCCACTTCTCGGCGAACTTGAGTATGCCGATGTGTTTGTCGACGTCCATCGGCGTGATCCTCGCCTTGTAGAGCTTGTTGTCCCCGGGGAACGCTCGGAACTTCACGAACTCCTCACCGCGACGCACCTCGATCAGGTCCTCGGCGGCCCACAGGCGTCCGATTCGCAGAGGCACCATGGCCTCCTCGTCGCCCTCGCCGGAGCCGTGGTAGGAGTAGCGGATCTCGATGTCCCAGGCCCCCTTGGCCGAGCGCATCTGCTCCGGCGCTGGGTGGAGCGGGGTGTGGTCCTTGTCGACGATGACCCCGTCGCCGGCAGGGGAGGCGGTGACTCCAGGCCACTCGGTCACGGGCGGGAACGAGTTCTCGCCACTGCTGATGGGCGTGGTCGGGCGCACGATGATCGTGCCGACAGGTGTCCCCTCGGGCACGAGAGCCCCGCGGTCCAGGCGCAGCAGGCGCGGGGTGGCCGCCACTGTGGCCGAGAGGGCGTTCACCTTGGCCACTGCCTCTGACGATGCGCTGTCGGCCGACGTCGCTCGCGCCCGGGCCTCCTCCGCAGCTGCCTTAGCCGCGACCGACGCTGCGGAAGCATTCGCAGCGTCCGTGCGGACGCCCGCAATCTGGGTCTCCACCTGATCCCGGGTGGGCCGCAGCTCCAGCGCATCCAGGAAGTCCTTCCGGGTCACGTACTGGGCCGGGTCCGGGCCCTCCTGGGGGTTGCCCTCGTCGTTGATCTTGACGCCGGACGTGCCGATGTTGATCGTCACCTGCGACGGCCCGCAGTACCCATTCTGAGGCTTCTCGTCTGCCATGTTTCTCCTTAGGCCTGAATCTCGACAGTAGCTGGAATCTCGTTGGCGCCGTCCCACACGGTTACGACGACCCCGATCTCGTCGGTACCGTTCCACACGGTAGTCGCAGGCCCCTGCGGGGCGGGGGCTGGGGTCTCATAGACCTTCAGTGAGTGGACGAGGATGTCGTGAGCACTGGCCGGGACGAGCAGGGACGGGAGCCATCGCGGGCGGGGGTCGGCCGGCAGCTCCACCTCCAGCAGGGCCGTCCCAGCCTGCGCGGGGGACAGGTCGAAGGTCTTGATGTCGAAGGGGCCCGATACCTTGGCCTTGGCCTCGCTGAACCAGTTGACTCGGACGTCGATCTGGTTGGAGCTGCCTGAGGTGTAGGTGACCTCGATAGTGAACTTCCGTGACCCGGCAGGGACGGCTGCGCCGTCGTAGGGGGTGGTCGAGGCGCCGGCGCTCAGGTACACCGAGGTGCCCTGCCTCTTCCCCTTGGACCACCACCAGTCTCCCAGTGCGGGGAGGATACTATCGGCCACTACGCTTCCTTCCTTACGATGATCGTTCCTGCGGGCGTCCCGGACGGGACCGCCTCATGCTTACCAAGCGAGAGGACCTTGGGGCGGGAGCGAAGATCGTCAACCTCCAGCTTCAGGGTCAGGTAGCCCTTCAGCCAGGGCACCGCGAGCTCAAGGATGTGGCTCGACGGGGGGTTCGCGTAGGGGTTACCGACAGGCTCCCACTGACCGCCCTGCTGCGGGTCCTCACGCAGCTTCCCGTCCGTGATGTACAGGTGCGCGATACCGAGCTTGTCGGCCTTGTCGAAGACCTGGCGGTAGTTCTCCGAGGTGACCCCGTGGACGACGGCCCACCAGCGGGTGGACGGGTACGCCTTCATATGGTCCGGGAGGATCGGCGTGCCGGGGTCCTCGTTCAGGAACGCCGTAGCGTCCTTCTCGAACATCATGCACACGTCGAAGTCGAGCCTGCACATGTCCTCGGAGATGTTCGAGCCCGAGTTGACGACGATGAGGAAGTCCTTGCCGTACTTGGCCCGGATCTTGTCGATCAGGGACTTGTAGGCGGGGATGCGGCCGGCCTGCGTGCCCCAGCCGTTGATCGTCTCGTCTAGGAACACGCCCTGGCAGACATCCCCGTACTGGGTCTTCGCCTTGTCGATCTGGCCGAGGATGTAGTCTGGCGTGTACTTGTCGACGTTGGGCACGTTGGCCCGCCCCGGATCGCCGGCTGGGAGGGTAGAGGCGAGGTACTGGGTCTTGACGTAGAAGACGGCGCGCTTGGCGCCGGCGGCGAGCGCCAGCTCGGCCTGTTTCTTGAAGTCGACATTGAACTCGTCCCAGTTGCCGCTGTTGCGGTTGAGGATGACGATGCCCAGCGAGCCTGCGAACTTCAGGATCTGGGCCCACTTCGACGTCTTGCCCGGCTTGCCGTCGTCGTAGTAGTCGGGCCAGAAGTACGTTACGGGGGAGTAGTAGCGCTCCCCAGGCTTGAAGGGTGAGAGCGCGGCCCCGAGGGAGTCGACTCGCCGGGTGACGTCGTTCAGGTCGGGCAGGCCGGCCTTCTGACTGAGCTCACGCTGAAGGTTGTCATTGGAGGCGTACAGCTGATCGGCGTCGGAGCGGGTGACGTAGTCGGCCAGGGCGCCCTTCGTCGCGTACGTGCTGGCGGCATCGGCTGAGCGCAGGTAGGGGGACAGGTCCTGAGCCGGGGGGACCTGGGGGATGGCGGCGCGTACGCTCGCCAAGTCCGACTTGGTGGCGTAGGTCGCCCCCGCCGTCGCCGCGGTGAGGTAGACTCCCAGGTCCGCCTTGGAGGCGTACTTGGTGGAGGCCTCGGCCTTAGGAAGAGCCGCCTCTGCCAGAGTGCGGACGCTCCCCACATCCGTCTTGGTCGCATAGGTCGAGGCGGCGGTCGTTGCTGGTAGGGCTCCCTCGGCGGTCGCCTTGACCTGATCGATGCGGGTTCCCAGGGCCGAGTCGGCCTGACGCATCTCGGCCTTAGTGGCGAAGCCAGACAGGTCCGGCGCCTGACCGCCTCCCCCGCCGAGCTGGGCCTGAGCGAGGGCCTCCTTCGTCGCGTAGGTGCTCTCAGCGTCGGAGGCGGTCAGGTAGCCCGACAGGGACTCCTTGGTGGCGTAGGTGCTGGCGACGGCCGCCGTGGTCGCGTACTGGGCCAGCTCGGCCTTCGTGGCCGCGGCGGAGGCGACTCCGGAGACGGTGTCGATGCGCTGCCCGAGCGCGCCGTCGGCGGCCTGCATCTCGACCTTGGTCGCGTAGCCGGACAGGTCCGGCGCCGCCGGGACCTGGGGGATGGTCTGCTTGACGGCCTCCACCTCGGCCTTCGTGGCGTAGGTGGAGGCTGCCGTGGTCGAGGGGAGCGCGGCCCCAGCCGTGGCCTCGACGGCGTCGAGCCGGCCGCCGAGGGCGGCGTCGCCCTGGGTGACCTCGGACTTGGTCGCCAGGCCGGCCCCCTCGGTCTTCGTCAGGAACCGTTGATCGGCGCCCCCTCGGCTGTACCATGTGAGATCGGCCATAGCCGTCTACCTCCAGGTGAGTACTCCATTGCCTAGGTCTATGACTTCCGACCTATCTATAGCCTCAAGGATACCGGGCTGTCCCGCAATGCGGACACCCCGTTCCCGAGGAGCTGGCGGCTGGCCGGGATCTGGGCTTGGAGGAGTAGGGGGCGGGGGGACAGGCGACGTCGCGAGCAGGTCCGCGATATTAAGCACGTCACCGTCTGCCAGGGTCCTAATTGCCCTGACATGGGCCCCCAGGTCCCCTGGGATATTGAGATCTATCTCATAGCTCCCTGGGGAGATGGTCACCGACCGGCCAGCCGGGCCTACCAGATATCCGTCAGTATCGATGCGGATCGACGCCCGACCTGCGACGATGGCGCGCGCCGGCAGCGGGGCTCCGAGGCTGGCGGGGGTGAAGGTGATCCGGCCCAGGCGCCCCAGGCCGTCGGGTCCGGCGACGCGGCCGGTTATCGTTGCGGTGGGGGAGGTCATCTGGGCTCCTGACGTAACGGATTCGTCTCAGACTTTACCCTATCAATACGATCATGTAATGACTGGACCTCCGAGTATAGGTGGGACCTATCAGTGCGGGCGTCATTGCGGACCCCTTCGATCTGGGTCTCCAGGCGGGCCATGCGGGCGTCGTGCTGGCGGTCCGACTCGCGCAGGTCATCGACCGACGCGGTCAGGCGGGCCAGCCCGTCGAGGACCTGACCGAACTTGGAGTCGAGGTCGTCTCGCAGGTTCGAGTCGTGGTTGTTGTGGACGCCCTCAGAGGCCGACTCGGCCGCGCTGGCCGCCCTCGCGATATGGGCGTTCATCCGCGTCATCCTCTCCTCCAGGCGCTTCTGCTGCTTGTTGATCGTGGCCCTGAGCCAGGTGATGAGTGCGGCCAGCAGGGCCGTCCCCGCCGTGATGACCTCCGGCGAGGCGAGCACTGCGAGGATCGGCGAGGACTGCCCTGCTGCATCCATGGGACTACCTCAGCCGGCCAGGCCGGAGGCGTGGCGGGGGTTGTAGGCCTCCACCTCGGCCGATGCCACGGCGCGGTCGGTCTCCTCAGGCAGGGAGAACGACTTCAGGACCGACGCCAGGGCGGCCGCGCCGGCGATGCCGAGAGCGCCCTTCCAGTCCAGGCCGAAGAGCGAGGAACCGACACCGAAGGCGCCCACGAGGGACTGCGCAAAGGTGGAGATGGCGCGCTCGGCCAGGCCCTCCCAGAACGTCGCGGTTGCGTACTTCACATGTTCTCCTTCCATAGGTAAGGGCGGGGACCCTCGTGAGTCCCCGCCCTTAGTGTATCCCTATGAGTCTGTGAAGGTTCAATAGGTCACGACGATGTCACGACCTCACCACAGCCTGCGGGATCCCGCCTTGGAGTTGTTGAGCGCCCGCTGGAGAGCGCCGATCGTGGCAGTGCCCGGCTCGCCGTCGACCCAGTCGGCGAAGTCCCACCCGTCGGGCAGGTACTCCTTGTGCCAGGCCATGATGAGGAACTGAAGCGTGCGCCACGTGGCCGGCCCGAGGACGCCGTCCTCCGCCAGGCGGGGAGAGTCGTTCAGCGCCGTCTGAGTGTCCGCCGGCACGGCCGCGTTCAGGAACGCCTGGAGGCGAGCGATGGCGGGCGAGCCGTCCTCGTTCAGGACGCCGTCGATCGGAGTCCCCATGACCTGCTGGAGCCGGCCGATCGTCGCGATACCGAAGACGCCGTTGCAGGCCAGCTCGCTCTGACCGTCACTCCGGTTTTTCTTGCCGGTGTAGGGGCTCGCCGACGACTTGGCCGGGGCCGCTGGTGCTGCCGGCGCGGAAGTGACGGCACCTCCGTTGATCATCCGGTCCCACGCGGACCGGTCGCGCAGCCGGTTCAGGTCCAGCGTGCCCGAGTAGCCGGGCAGGCTGCCATCCTCCGTGTACTGATGAATCAACGGACTTCCCCAGTAGGGGACACTCGGGACCGCCGGGTCCGAGTAGGGCCGCCCGTAGTCCGAGTAGTCCGGCCCGCCGGCGTACCAGAGCGGGTACTGGGCCGCGGTAGCGGCCCAGTCGTAGCCGCCCACGGCGCTGCCGTTCATGTAGATGCCAGGCGTGGAGCCCGTCAGCGACCGAACAGTGTCCAGGAACGCCTTCGCCCATCCAGGCCCCAGCGGCACCGCGTTGTCCTCCCAGTCGAGCCAGAGCGTGGCCTTGGCCCGGAGCGCGCCGACGGCGGACACAAAGTAGCGGGCCTGGGCAGCCGCGTCGCCGGGGCGGGCGAAGTGGTAGAAGCCCAGCCGCTTCGAGGCGGCCAGCGTCGCGTTGGCCTGCGAGACCATGTACGGGTTGACGTAGTCGTCGTCCTCGGTGGCCTTGACGATGACGAAGTCGGCCCAGATCCCAGCCACGTTCAGGCCGGCCTGGTGGCTGGAGATGTCGATCCCGTGAGCGTGCTGCGGCGCGGCTGTCTGCGACGCCGGCGCGGCCGGCTTGGCCGGAGTAGGGGCCTTCCACTTCGCGAACTCCGGCCACTGCTGGAAGAACTTCGCCTCGTTGAACCGGTGACAGGAGGTCCAGGCACCACGCAGCGTGTACGGGTGCGTGCTGTACCGGGCGGTCCGGGTCTCCTGGCCGGTCTGGTCGCCGGGGGCACCATAGATGTCGCCAGTCTCGGCGATCCAGGCCTCGGACTCTAGCGGGTCGTAGCCGTTCTCGACGATCACGATCACGTGGCCGACGCCGCCTTCGTTCCCGGCCGACAGGACGATGTCGCCGACCTGGAAGCCGCCGTCAGGCGTCAGGTTCTCGTCCGGCCAGTTGACCTCCTCGAAACCCCGTGCCTCCATGCCGGTCCGGAGGTTCCCGGTCCAGAAATCGTTCGGCTCGAGGAGCGCCTGGTGGCCCCACGGCACGCCGTACGTGTGGTGGAGGCCATAGGAGATCGACCCGGCGACCAGGCTCGAACAGTCCGCGCTCTGCGGGCCGGAGACTCGACCATGGGCGTCAGCGGCGGCGTACCAACTGCGCCGTTCCTCGCCCTGGCTGTAGCCAACCGGCTGGTTGTCGCAGATTTCCCGTGCGATCTCAGCAGTAACTGACTGTACTGTCACTTATTCTCCTTGTTGATCTGTGCTTCAAGGTCAGCGCACCGGGTCTCGGCGATCACCGCGCGCTGCGTGAGGCGAGCAATCTCGGCCGTTAGGGCGTTGATCACTGCCATGGCGTCGACCTGGGAATCCTGGGGTGTCATCTATCCTCCTGGGGAGTGTCTTGTGGTTTGGGTGCCGGGCCGTAGCCCCCGTTGTCAGCGTACGCCACATGCCCATTATCTTCGTACGGGGCTGCCACTGGAGGGATCTCCCACACTAGCTCTGTGGCCCGATCACGGAGGCCAACATGATCGGTCTCAGGGTCCCACTCGTCGAGCTGTCTGGCCCCCTTGATGAGGACCGCGACAACCTCACTCGGGCGTCCCACCACCTCAACCGACCACGGGGAGGCGCCCGCCCCATATCCGGTCTTGACGATGGTCGCGGTCGCCGTGGACGACGTCAGAACCACCCACGGCGCGACAGGAGAAGCAATCTTGGGTACATAGTCCGGCAGCACCCACGTGGCATGGCCGTTGGAGTCGAGTGTGACGTTCTCCCAGTATTCGATCCCGTCGTAGGGTGACTCAGTGGAGGAGTGCCTGAGCATCATGTGACGCTTTTGCCACTCGCCGGGCACGCGCATGATGAAGTCCTTGCCCCCAACCCCGCGGAACCCGTTTCGGTCCACGACGGCTTGGTGGTTCTGATCCCAGCCGAGAATACTGGCGCTCTCGTGCGCCCAGACGGACTTCCACCTGTTCTGCGGTGATCGGACCCAGAACTTATCCCCCTGAAGGTAGAGGTGGGGGTCGAACCCGCCAACGGTGATGGTGGCCGAGTAGCTGTTGACCGCGATAGTCCCCTTGCCCCTAGCGCCGGCATTGAAGCCGGTGTTGTAGGCCCCGAGGCTCCATTCCCCGTTTTTCCCACTGTAGGCGTAGAAGCCTGTATTAGAGAGTCGCAGGTTGGGGGAAGCGTTGGTGTCGCTCGATGGGGCCTGCATGTAGAGGATGCCCCCCCGGTTGGTCGGATCCTCCTTGAAGGTGACGAGCGCCGGGAGCCGGTACGGCGCGCTCCGCTTGTTCATGTAGAGGCCGACACCCCAGCGGTCGCCGCGCTGACCGACATCGTTACCGCTCGCGTCCTCGACGATGTCGATGAACTTTGCAACAGACCACGTGTCCTCGATGCCAACCTCACCGAGCACCTTCACCTTACCGGTGGCGGCGTTCACCTCAAAGGACGTGGCTCGACCCGAGCCGGTGTAGGCGCGGATCCCGGCCGAGTCGATCTTGATCCCCGTGTGGAGTGTTCGATCGGTCTGGATCGTGGCGCCGGTGATGACCTGGCCGTCGATCGCCCCGCCCTGGATGTTGGAGGCGTTCACGGAGTTGGCGGCCAGCATGCCGGCCTTGATCTGCTCAAACTCCCCCTGACCCGCCGTGACGATCTCAGTCCACACGTGGTGGGCGGTGGCGTTCACGAAGGACGCGTTACCGGTGACCGTGAGCTGGTCGGTCGTGATCTCCAGGAACCGCCCGACGTCGGAGGCGATCTTCCGGGCGGCGATCTCGGAGATGTTGGCGGCTCCCGCGGTCAGCTTCCCCACGTCGAGGTTGCTGATCTGCTCGCTGGTGACGCGCATCCGCTCCCAGTGCGCGCCGTCCCAGCGCCACTCCGCCACGATGTTCAAGGTCTGAGCATCCTGGACACGGCAGGTGTCGCCGACGGCGGCTCCTCCGAAAGGCGGCACCGTGTCGGAGGTCCCCCGAATGTAGAAGACCTCCCCGAAGGACGTCTTGACGCGGCGCACCGCGGACTCCATCGTGGCGGCAGTCAGCTTGGAGACCGTCTTGGAGTAGTCGTCGCCGGCCTCCTCCCAGCGCCACCCCTTCGGGGAGTAGACGATGGTCGAGCCCGGGGCGTCCCGCGTGTTTGACGGGGACGAGTGGCCCGGCGTGGCGAACGCCGGGACGGTTACGTACTGACCGCCTCGTGCCTCCGCGGGGGAGAGGAACGGCTTAGTGGGTCCGGGCATCAGGCCACCTTGATGATGTAGGGCAGGCTGATGTAGGGGCTGCGGATGTCGACGGGCTGGGACCCGCCGACGGTCGTCGCGATCGGGCTGCGCCCGCCGGCGTTGTTACCGGTGGAGGTCAGGTAGGTGTAGCCGCTGGACCCGATGCCGATGTCCTGGTTCGCGGTGCGGGACTGGAAGCGGCGGTCCTGGTCCTCAACCTCACCGATCTGGTGAGTGTGGGCGGGCATCTGATTGATGGACAGGGTAACGGTGGCGTTACCGCCCTTGTCGCCGATGCTGTACTTCGTGCCCGAGCCGACCGCTGAGCGCTCCCGGATGTCCGGCAGACGGAAGTTGCTGGAGTTGGTGAACCCATGAGTGGTTCCGATGACGGCGAAGAGCTTCGCGTAGGCGTTGCGGTCCAGGAGGCGCCCATCGCACCTCAGCCAGCCCTCCGGGTCCCTCTCGGCCCCGAACATGGCGATCGTCCCGACGGGGATCGCCTTGTCCAGCGCCGTACGGATGCCCTGGGCGATGTCCTGAACCTGCTTCAAGATCTCGGCCGGCTGGCCCGCCACCTTGGTCTCCAGGTTCGTGACGCCCTGGGTGGCGGCGCTGATACCGTCCTCGATGTGGATGAGGTCGGCGGCGGTGATGCGGGTCTCGTTCGCGCCGAACCCGTCCCGCCACTGCTTAGCGGCTGCGTATGGCTGCATTACCTGTCTCCTTCTGCTCTGAGGACGAAGATCCGCCCATCGGGTGCGATCCACATGCTGGACCCTATTGTCCCACTATCCGGCGGGACGGGTCCTGACGTCACGAGGTTCGTAGCGACCTGGGTCATGGCCTCGGTGAGGTGCTTCATCTCCTTGAGAGTCCCCTCGCGGGCAGCCTGCTGCATGGCGTCGCTGCCCTTGAGCTTGTCCTCGACCTGCTTCGCGATGGCGTCGGCATCGATGTTCTGCTTCAGCGTGATGGTGGAGGGATTGCCCCATGCCGACCGGTTCCCGGCGCGGTCGTAGGTGCGCATGCGCACCTCGTACTCGCGCATCTCCAGCCCGGCCAGGGAGATCCGCTGCACCGGGGTGGGCATCGTGCTGAACACGCCGGGCGCCACGCCGGGGAGCTGCACGCTCACCTCCGCGCCAGCAAAGTCAGCCGGCATGCCCTCGCCGTTCTCGCCGATCAGTAGCCAGCCCACGTTGAGCACGCCGAGGGTCTGCGACAGGCGAGGCGGCGGCGGCACGGGCGGCGGCGTGACGTCAGTAGCCATCGTCTCGATGATCTCCGGGGACCACACGCCCAAGGTCTCCCGAGTGACGGCGCGCACGCTGAAGGCGTACTTCTTGCCGGGGATCAGCCCGGACACCTCGCCGGTAGTGTCCTTGGACGTGTTCAGACGCCCGGCCTGGAAGGGGATCTCCCTGACCGAGATGTCGTAGCCCGTGACGTCCACGGCCACGCCGGCCGTGTCGGTGGAGACGGCCTGCCACTGGATCGTGGCGACGGCCTCGGCATCTCCCTGAGCGCCGATGACGGCGGCCGACGTGACGATCAGCCCCTGCGGGGCGGCGGGGGCGTTCTTGTTGTTGGGGGTCTCTGGGCGGGGGTTCTTCCCGTCTGAGTTGACGGCGCCGAGCACGCCTTTCTGGCGCTTGGCGAGGCGGGATAGGACGTCGTCGAGCATGGTCCCGAAGGTCGTGTGCCCCTGGCAGCGCCCGTTCTCGGTCACCGAGATCGAGATCTGAGTGACGCGCATCCGCTCAAGTCCCTTGCCGCGCTCGACCTTGATCCAGTCTCCCAGGGCGTAGTCCTCGAAGGGTAGCCACTGCAGGTCGTCGGCCTCCCACTCGCGCTTGACCTCGGCCGCCGGCGTGGCTCCGGTCTTGAGGGTTAGGTCCGCCACGCGCCGGGCCGTGGCCTCGAGCTCAACTCCACCGGCGCTGACGACCTTCTCGGTGCGAGGCATGCCGGCAGGGGCCTCGGGATTGGGGAAGGTCCATGTGCGGCCGCTGTCCCCCTTCACGAGGACGTGGGTGCACAGCTGGGACCAGTCCAGTTTCTCCGGGGCCGACGTCGTGCCGGCGCTCAGGCGCCACACGACGGAGGTGTTCTCGCGCTTCAGCGCGGAGTCGGCGTTGTAGACCTGGAGCGTGCGACCGCGCCACCGGTAGTCGATCATGCCCATGTTCATGAGCGTGTCGAGAATCGACTTGATGGAGACCGAGGGGTCGAAGGCGATAGTGGTCTGGAACGCCCAGCCCTGCCCGGCCGAGTCGATGGAGGTGCTGACGTCGAGAGTCAGGCCCGCTCCCCAGCCGCGCTTGACAGCAGCGTCCCACACGGTGCGCAGGATCTCGCCGGCGTTGCGGGAGTTGAACTTGTACTTCCCGTCCTTGTCCATGGAGTTGAACGGGACGTTCCAGACGAGGGCCCCCTCGAGCCGGTGTCCGATGTGGATCAGGTCGGCGTGGCGGCGCTCGGTACCGTCGTCTATCAGGTTCCACTCAGAGGACAGGTTGGTGAAGCGGGCGTTGTACGGCTCGTGCCAGGTCTGCCCGTCGTAGCAGAGCTCGACGGCGATCTCCACGGCCGAGTCGAGCAGCTCGCCGCGCACCCCCAGGTCCCCGTTCGGGTAAGACAGGGTGAGAGATGGCGTGGCCTGACGCGGGCACGTGAACGTCCCGGCCAGGGCGTCGGGCAGGACGCCCAGGCGCGCCCCGGCCTGCTCGTAGGCGACGTAGCGCATGGACATGCCGCGCGCAAAGGCGTGGTCGCTGGGCATCAGTAGGCCATCCTTCCGCGGAAGCGGCCGGCCGTGCCGGTCAGCGTCATCGAGATGCGGCCGTCAGCGTCAGGGGTGGCCCGAAAGCCCCCCGGGCTCATAGAGATCTCGCCGTCGGCGCTACGCGCGTTCGGCTGGATCTCCCATCCCTGGGAGGGGTTCTTCCAGGCGCGGTACTTGGCGATGTCCACCAGCAGGTGCTCGCCGCCGTTCAGGGTGCCGGTGAAGGTGAACGAGGTGCCGGAGACGTTGTCTTTCACGGTGCAGGTCTGCGCCGTCGGCTCAAGGAGGAGCTTCCCGTCCGGGATCGGCATCACGCAGCCGTTGAACTTCGACATGTCCGTCAGGGGCGCCTCGATGTCCTCGGTTCCCCGCCACAGGCCGGAGACGATCTCGTAGGTTATAGCGAACGTGATCGTCTCGGAGTGCGGGTCGAAGGCTGGCTCGACGGAGGACGTAGGCCTGACCGCCGCCTCCCGGACGGGGGCGCCCTTCGGCGTGTACCGGATGGTCTGGAGGCGGCCGAAGGCGTACAGGCGGCGCAGAAGATCCTGGTAGTTCTTCTCCAGAACGGCCAGGCCCTCCTTGCAGCGGTTCCCGTTACGGCCGTCCTCCCAGGAGAACACGGTGAACTTCAGGGCGACGGTGGCGGACTTCAGCACGCTAGGCGCGATCGGCAGCACCCCGAAGCGCCCAGGGATGTCCACAGAGGCGTTCCAGGGCTCGCCGCGGGTCGACAGAGTCGTCCCCTCGGCGAGCACCCAGCGCTGGCGCACGTCGTCAAGATCGGTGCCGTCCAGTGAGTAGATGGCCATGGGTGGGTGACCCTCCTCAGATGATCGCGGCCAGTCGCAGCCCCTCGGCGACCTCGTCGCGAGTCTTCGAGTCCGGCTTGGCCTGCGGATAGTTGTTGGTGATGTTGATTGTAGCGCCTGATCGGCTTCCCTTATC